>Ga0209653_1002041_pt1 | contig 15251 bp, 3 predicted proteins | sample SaaInl6LU_22_DNA_FD_184644 | JGI IMG/M metagenome (GOLD analysis project Ga0209653, IMG submission 184644) | Marine microbial communities from expanding oxygen minimum zones in the Saanich Inlet - ESP_116LU_22_DNA (SPAdes) (version 2) | ecosystem: Environmental > Aquatic > Marine > Intertidal... | reverse complement strand
TTCAACATATGTAAATACTGGTTATACAGGAGATAGGGGTCTTAATAGTGTAAATGATACAGGATGTTTTGGAAATAAAGGAGGTAATGAGTATAATCCAGAAGAGCCATTAAGAATAGGTGCTGGTGGTGGTGGAGCAGGAAGTGTAGGTTATGATGTTCCAATCAGTACAACACTTGCGAAAGGTGGTAATGGAGGTTCTGGTAAATTTTATGATATTGATGGTATATCCAAGCCATATGCTGCTGGTGGTGGTGGTGGTATGTCTAATGACCCTACATTAGATAATACTACACCAACAAAAGAAGAAGGATTCGGTGGAAGTGGTATAGGTGGTGATGGAAGAGCTGGTGATAATATCAATGGTTATCCAGGTGCTCCCAATACAGGGTCTGGTGGAGGTGGTGGAGGTGGTGGTACTGGTATTGGTGGCAACGGCGGTTCAGGCATAGTAATCATACGATATTATGTTGCCTCAAGCATAACTCATAAATATTTGGCATTCACTCATCAACAATATCCTAAAATAGATGCTGATGATACTAATTTGAAATTACATTTAAAATTTGATGATTCTTATAATTCATCAACTCCTAATAATGTTAATTTAAGTTTAATATCGGGTACAATATCATATGTCGATGGACTTATTGGAAAATCAGCGAGACCAAATAACGCAAGATTGAGAATTATTAACCCTTCTCAAATAATAACAGAGGGGGAAACAGAAATTTCAATCACATTTTGGGTAAATAACTTAACTTCATCAAATGGTTATCAATATATAACCAGATATTTACAGGGAAACATTTTTGTATTATATAATTATCCATCAGATGCGACTTATCAACAAATAGCAATTGGTGTTGAAGGAAAATCAATATGGTATAATGTAGGTGATATTACTCAATGGACTCATATAGCTTTTACTTGTAAACAGGATGATTATAATTTATATATAAATGGTATAAATGTAAATAGTAGTGCTAATAGTATACAAGGAACAACTAATTTAGATACTGGATTTACACACGAAAACGATGTATGGGAAATATTTAATATTGCTACTGGTGGTACATATACAAAAGGAGATTTTGAAGATTTCCGTATATATAACAAAGCATTAACACAATCAGAAATAAATACATTATATAATGTAGCAAACTACACAACATATACTTTAAATGTCCCCGAAAACACAATCTGTGATATTTTAATAGTTGGTGGTGGTGGTGGTGGTGGTCCTGGACACGGAGGAGGAGGTGGTGCAGGTCAATTAGTATATATTAATCAAGCAACTTTAAATGGTACATATAATGTTAAAGTTGGTAAAGGTGGTATTGGTGGAATAAGTACAGAAGTATCTGGAACAAGACAAGCAACAAAAGGCAGCGATAGTTCTTTTGACATTGTCATTGCAGAAGGCGGAGGGGCAAATACAAATACTTTAAGTGATAAAAATGGAGGAAGTGGTGCTGGTGGAGATGGATATACACCTGATGGAGGAACAGAAGGCAAAGGATTAAAAAATGCTAATGTAGATACTTTTTCATCTGGTTCTGTATATGCTTTTGGTAATGATGGTGGTATTCAGTCTGATGCTACAAAGAGGATAGCCGGAGGAGGAGGAGGTGCTGGTGCTCCCGGATTAGATGGTACTTCAAATGGATATGGTGGCATAGGATTGAGTGGTATATCATCATTATCAATTGATTTTAAAACACATTTTGGATTACCTACAAATGATACTATTGGTGATTATGATAGTATAAGTAATAAAGTTTATTTTGCAGGTGGAGGGGGGGGTGGACATACTCCTATATCTGATAATAGTTCTCTTGGAGGTGGTGGTAAAGGTGGCATTAATACACATGTAAATCCTGGATTTAATGGATTAGCAAATTCTGGTGGTGGAGGAGGTGGTGGCAGTGGTGGAGCAGGGCAAGGAGGAGATGGCGGTTCAGGCATAGTCATCATACGCTTTCCATATATAAAAAATTATGACTTAATTTCATATGATGCTCAGTGGACATATAATAGTGAAAATACCAGTGTTTATCATTTAGGTAATGTTGGTATTAATATTAATGCTGATACTTCTAATTCATTAACAATAGCAGGTGATGTAAATATCAATGGTGATATATATATTAATAATGCTAAATTTAATTATTCTAATACTATAATTGAAAATGAACAAGTTTTTATATCAAATGATTATATTGAAGAATTAACTGGTATGAGTGGATGGACTAAAATTAAACACAGACCGGCGAATGATGGTACTTGGTTCGCTGGTGATACTTTTAGTTCTACAACTATCAATAGTTCATATACTTATGGTTCTCCTACTAATGATAATAGTCAATGGGCGGTGGCATTTGACCATACAAAGGTTAAATATTATTTGTTTATTGAAAGAACAGGATTAATACATCCTGATTATTATGATAGATGGTTCGTATTTACAGCTGACAATATGGATAATTACGTTAATTATCCCGATTGGATACCAGCATATAAAGCCACAGGTTATCCAAATGGATATGCTAACGGCCTCCAATATAATAGGGGAGGAACACATACATATGACCCAAATATTGGACCAGGATTTCCTCACACAAAAATATCAGATGGTAGTACTACTACGACACTATATACAACAGGACGCGCTATTTACCTTGAAGCTTCTACAATAAACTGGAATGGTCCTCCACCCACAATAACAGAAGTATATGTCAAATATACAGATGATATTCCACTTGTGACACCACAACCTCAAATACCTTCGAATAATTATCAATATATTACATTAACATACGAAAATGCTCATCCAGATTATACATCAACAACAGATGGTAATCAAAGAACGCATACTATTGATTTCCCTGAAAATGTTGTCGCAGATATTTTAGTCGTTGGTGGTGGTGGTGGTGGCGGTGGTAGTATTGGAGGTGGTGGAGGTGGTGGTAGTGTTATTTATGCTACGGGTATTGATGTTCCTGCCAATACTTATACTATTAAAGTTGGTAAAGGAGGTAATGGTGGTATTAACTCAACAGATGGAACTAACGGGTACAATAGTGAAGCGTTTGGCGCAATAGCATTAGGTGGAGGCAGAGGCGGAGATTATAATATTTCAGGGTCAAGAGCAAGTGGGGGAAGTGGTGGAGGAACTGGTGGAGGGGCAAATAATGGTCAAGGTGTAGGTATAGCACTCGCTGGAAATAAAACTATATCATCATCTTCATTATTATATACCAATTATTCATATTACGCCAATGATGGAGGGGATACTTTATGGCAAGAACATCCTTCTTATGAAACAACTGGTGGTGGTGGTGGTGGTGCTGGAACAAAGGGAAGTTCATTTAATGGTGTTTCTTATGGTGGTAGTCAGGTTAATAGTGAATATATTGGTTTGGGTGGTGATGGAGAACCTATTAGTATTACAGGTGTTAGTGTTTATTATGGCGCAGGTGGGGGAGGTGGTAGTCATAAAGGCAGTTTAACAGAATGGTTGGGAAAATCAGGAGGCTTAGGTGGAGGAGGTAATGGTGGAAGTGAGTTTTCAACTGGAATAAAGACTGATGGCACAAATGGTACTGGTTATGGTGCTGGTGGCGGTGGAGGAGCATATCAAAAAAATGGAGGCAACGGCGGTTCAGGAATAGTCATCATACGATATTATGTTGCGTCAAGCATAACTCATAAATATTTGGCATTAACTTATCAACCAGTAGAAGATTTAGTATATGATTTTACTGACTACAACACAGAAACAGAATGGAAAGCAAAAGCAGCAACAATACCAAATTTTACATATTCTTTTGACACTTGGTTCAAAAATCCTAATGATGGTTCAAGTATAGGAGGCGTGGATGGTATGTGGACTGCTGGTAGTGCTATTGGTTATATTCAATATACATTACCATCTGGATATAACAAAGTAACTATTAATTATGGAAATATTAATACTGGTAGTTATGTTAGAGTACTGATAAATGGTGTAGAGAAATCATCAGCGGGTGCTAATACATTTTTATCATATACACAAAACTACAATACAGGTGATATTTTAAAAATTGAAGAAGGATTGGCAATTATGAGTGCCAACTTGATAATTACATTAGAAAATACTACACAACCAACCCAAAAAACATATACTTTAAATGTCATCGAAGATACAACCTGTGATGTTTTAGTAATCAATAATACACAGGCTCACAAAGCAACTGGGCTTACTTTAAATGGAAGTTATAATGTAATAGTAGGCAGTGATAGTAAAATACAACAAAATGGTACTGATTTGTATGTCCCAGATAGTGGATTAAGTATAACCGATAGTATAACAGGGGAATCAATACAATATACCGCTAATAATCCAATAGTCATCATACGATATAAAATTAATAATTATAAATTAAAAGGATTAAGTTGGAATTATAGTAATCAATTTGATGATGTATATTATATGAATAAAGTTAGTATTAATAAGTATAATGCAACATCCCAACTAGATATAAATGGTGATATTGTCGGTACTTCTAAAAGTTTTAAAATAATACATCCTATTTCTAAAAATATATATTTATATCATGCTTGTATTGAAGGTCCTCGTTTTGATAATATATATCGTGGAAAAAAATTAGTTATTAATGGTTATTGTGAAGTTGATATTGATAGTGAATGTAATAGTACAGGAGGAATGACACCTGGTACTTTTGTAGCTTTAAATGATAATTGTCAATTATATCTTCAAAATAATCAAACTTTTGATAAAGTTAGAGGATATATTGAAAATGGAATAATAAAAATATATTGTATAAATACTACCGAAAATATAATGGTTGATTGGCTTGTTATTGGTGAAAGAAAGGATAATGATGTTATTAAAAGCTCATTTACAAACGCAAGTGGTAAATTAATATGTGAACATTAATTTACCTTGTATTATTTTTATAAATATTTATACTAATTAAATATAGAGAGGTAATTCAATGCCGATTGGGCTGAATAATACAGATATAGAAGTTGATTATGGAGATGGTAATGTATTTAATATAAATATTCCGAAATATAATATAACAAATACGATTGAGACTTTGAATGAAGAATTACCTGTTATTACAAAAGATATATTAACAAGAACACAATATGATACTCAAAGTAATAATGTCAATATTGAAGAAGGTGATATAAATGGAACAAATGAAAAATATATCGCATACAAATATACTAGTTTAAATGATAATGGATTCGGGCAAACTGAATATAATTTAAATTTTAATAATCCTGTATTATGTGATATATTAGTTGTTGCTGGTGGTGGTGCCGGTGGTGGCAATGGTCAAGGTGGTGGGGGTGGTGCTGGTGCATTAATATATTACGAAGACATTATATTACAAGGTGATTATACTATTAAAGTTGGTAATGGTGGCATAAATGGTAATGCAGCAAATTCTGGAAATTCTGGTTATGATAGTGAGTTTAAAAGGGCAAGTGATGGCAAGCAACAATTTTTAGCAAAAGGTGGTGGTGGTGGAGGTACTTGGAATAGTGGTGGTTATTTGGCTAAAAATGGTGGCTCCGGTGGTGGTGGTGCTGGTGATAGTACATCCGGTAAATTAATTGCTGGCAATATTATTAATGATATAGCTATTAATATTATTACTGGTTCCACAAATGTTGTTGATTATTATGATATTACTATGTTTCCAGGTGATAATGGTATTGATAGTTTAAATGATATTGGTTGTTTTGGTAATTATGGTGGTATAGAAATGTCAGGAGGTCATGATGATTGGGGTGCCGGTGGTGGTGGTGCTGGATCAAAAGGAAAACCAACATCAGAAAGCATGGGTGTTCAATATGCTGGTGATGGTGGCAGTGGTAAAAAATACAATATTACTGGTACAGAAGTTTATTATGCTGCTGGTGGTGGTGGTGGTATCAGACCAATTAATAATTCTTTAAGTTTAGCACAAGTTGGTGAAGGAGGATTAGGTGGTGGTGGTGCTGGTGGTGGTGGAGGTGATGGTACTGATAATTCAAATTTGGATAGTAGTGGTATTGATGCCCAACCACATACTGGTAGTGGGGGTGGTGGAGTTGGTGCTGTAACACCAGCAAATTATAAAGGTGGTAATGGTGGTTCTGGTATTATAATTATCAGATATAAAAATGAAAATATTAGTAATGATGTATATATACCACAAGGAGATAATGCGATAGATTATACTATATTGGATTGTGATAGTACTAATTTAGTTGCTCATTACAAATTTGATGAAGGTGAAGAATATACAGATTCTGCAAGTGGTATTCATAATTTAATTGATATTTCCAAAACATCATTATTTAATAATACTCATAAAATATTTGGTAAATCCGCTTATGAGTCGGGAATTGAAGCAAAATTACAAATACCTTATTCTATCGCATCACAAATTAGTGAAATTAGCAGTATTACTGGTATTACATTTTCATTTTGGTTTAATATGAGTACAAATAGTGGTGATTGGGCTTCTTTATTTGATTTTTGTGATACGGCAAGTGATACAACATCAACGAATAGAATCGGTATTTCTAAAAATAATACTGCTAATTCTATTTGGATTGGTATTAAAGAAAATAATGTAACAACATCTATAACATGTGGTGTTGTAGATAATAAGTGGCACCATATTATATGGTCTATTGACAATAAAGGTATATGGAGAGTTTATTTTGATGGAATTAATCAATATCCAAACAAATATAAAAAAATTCCTCAAATTTATAATTATAATTATAGTTATTTATTTGGAAATATTTATTCATCTCAAACTATTGGTTTTATAGATGATTTTCGCATTTATAATAAAGTATTAAATCCACTTGAAATCCATTATTTAGCTAACAAATCTATTAAACTTGTTCCAAAAGAAATAGATAGTGAATATAATTTACTAACATTTCTTTATCATAATGATTTAAATAGTAATAATGATCAAACAGAATATAATTTAACTTTTGATAGTCAAACTGAATGTGATATTTTAGTTGTTGGTGGTGGTGGTGGTGGCGGAGACCCACATGGTGGAGGTGGTGGAGCAGGTCAGTTAGTTTTTATTCATCAAGCAACATTAAATGGAACATATAGTGTAAAAGTAGGTAATGGAGGTATAGGAGGATTATATAATTCACGACAAGCAACAAAGGGAAAAGACAGCTCTTTTCATAATGTCATAGCTGAAGGAGGAGGTGCTAATAGTAATACAGCGAGTGATAAAGATGGAGGGTCTGGTGCCGGTGGGGATGGTTATACATTTGGAGGGGGGACTGCTGGTGCTGGAAGCAAAAATACAAATATAGATACATTTTCAGGCGCGATAGTTTATAGTAGAGGAAATAATGGTGGAATTGTTAGTTCTGTAAATGAGAGAGCAGGAGGTGGAGGAGGTGCGGGTTCAATTGGAGAAAGTGGTTCATTTACCATTCCAGGTAAAGGTGGAGATGGTCTTTCAGGAATTAGTGAGATTAACTATGATTTTAAAACAAATTTTGGTAATTATGGAAATTTAGAAGCAGATGGAAAATATTATTTTGCGGGTGGCGGAGGAGGAGGTAATAGTACTTTTGCTAATGGAAGTAAAGGAGGAGGAGGCAATGGAGGTTGGACAAATACAAATATGGGAGGTAATGGTGTCGCAACTACTGGAAGTGGCGGAGGAGGAGGAGGAGGAGGTACAGACGCAGCGGGAGGCAACGGCGGTTCAGGAATAGTTTTAGTGAGATACAAGCGAAATATGGACACACCTACTATAACAATAAGTAAATTAGCACAATGGACTTATAATTATACCAACCCAAATGTTTATCATCCTGGTAATGTTGGTATTGGTACATTTCCTGTTTCTAATTATAGTTTAAATGTTAAAGGTGATGTAAAATTTAATAAATTATATAAAGATGGTATATTAATCAATACAGGAATAGTTAAAGAATTAGAATATACATTTCCATATTTTACTTGCTCTCCAAATGTTTCATCTACAACAATTCCAGGAACTTCATACAAATATATTGCATTTAAATATAATCCGAATAATGATAATGGAAGTGGTCAAACAGAATATGATTTTACGTTATTATCTGATATAAAATGTGATATTTTACTTGTAGGTGGGGGAGGTGGCGCTGGCTGTTTTGGAGGCGGTGGAGGTGGTGGTGGATTATTATTTGCAGAATCGGCCATTATGAAAGCTAATAATTATACCATAAAAGTTGGCAATGGTGGTCTTGGACATCAAATATATGCAGGTAATGCAAATGGTAATAATGGCTACAATAGTGTAATTACTATAAACAATGTTGATGTAATTGCTTATGGTGGTGGCGGTGGTGGTACAAGACAAAACAGTCCTTATCATGGTAGAAATGGAAATAGTGGTGGTAGTGGGGGTGGTGGATCACATCATAATAGTGGACAAACTATAGGTGGAACATCTACACAAACATCATATAGTGTTGACGGAATTTATTTTGTAGGTTATGGAAATAGTGGGGGTAAAGGTAGAAATGGAACTGCTGGAGGTGAACCAAGTCATTCTTCTGGTGGTGGTGGTGGTGCTGGATATGCTGGTGAAGATGCTATACAGAGTACACAAGGTGATAGAACATGGCCTACATATGGTGGTGGTGGCGATGGTGGTGTTGGCATGGATTTAAGTAGTTATTTTGGAACAGATGTTGGACATAAGGGATGGTTTGCTGGTGGAGGAGGTAGTCATACTTACTATTATAATGGTAGAGTTGGTTGGGGTAATAGTTACAATGGAACACATGATAACATTCGAGGATTCGGTGGAGGTGGTGATGGTGCGTGGGATTTTACAAATCGTTTCAGTGCTCAACATGGTATGTCACATACAGGTGGTGGAGGGGGTGGTGGTGGTGTTACAAGTAATACATCAGGTAATGGTGGTTCAGGTATAGTTATTATAAGATATTTAGATGAAAGTCATGCTAATGAACATACTTTAACAAATTATTCTGACAATAATTTATTAATTAATAATAATAATTCAAATTATGATATATATAATATAATGTCTTTTAAATATCTCGATAATATCATAACAAATATGTATCCTACATTTAGTCAAGATACTACACATTTAATAGTACATTATAAATTTGATGGCAATTATAATGATAGTAATCCACAAAATACCAAATATCATTTAACCAATGTTGGTACAGACTTAGTAGAAGAAGATGATTACATCAAATCAGTTTATATAGATAGTGATTCCGACCAATTATATACAACTAATAATATGCCGGCTATAATAAGTACATCAACATATTCTTGGTGTTGCTGGGTAAAACAAAATAATGAAAGATGGGGTGCTAATTATTTTATATTTTCACAAGGTGTTAGTGCTACTTCAACCGAAATAGGTGCATTATTTATAAATAATAATACATTAAGATTTTATGTATTTAGTTATGATTTAGATATTACATTACCTTTTTTTGATACCGCTGTAAAATCTAGATATAATCATTATGTATTTACTATTAATAATAATACTATTAAGATCTATATAAATGGTATTCTTATCGGTTCAAGAAGTGTTTCCGCTAATATAAGTTCAAATAAATTATATATTGGGAAACGAGGTACTACTTATTCACGTATAAATGTGGCAGATTTCCGAATATATGATAAAGAATTGACTGCTACCGAAGTTTATAATTTATATACATTATATAATGAACAAACTTCATATAGTGTTACTTTTAATGAACCCACAGAATGCGATATTTTAGTCATTGGTGGAGGTGGTGCGGGTGCTGCGTCAGATGGTGGGGGTGGTGGAGCTGGTTCGTGTATAGTTTCAATTGGAAATATTTTAAATGGAAGTTATACTATTAAAGTAGGTAAAGGTGGCGATGGAGGTATCCTTAATTCATCAGCAAATATTACTAAACCTTCAACAAATGGGGCTAATACTTCTATATTTAATAATTCTGGTGTTGAAATTTTTAGAGCTGTTGGTGGAGGAAGAGGAGGTGGATATGAAAATTATAATAATTGGACAAGTCTTGCAGATTTTCAAGGTAAAGATGGAGGATGTGGAGGAGGTGGAGGATTTAGGCAAACTACTAGTTATACTCCAGCAGGAAATCCATCTGCGACAAATATTGTAAATGGTATACCAAATCTATCTCCTATTGTTACATCAACATATGGTATTTATGGGAATTCAGGAGGCTTAGCTCAACAATGGACAACAAATAATTATAATACAGCAAATTGTGGTGGAGGCGGTGGTATAGGTACAGAGGGAGCTCCTGGTGTGGCATCATTAAATAGGTCAGGTGTAGGAGGCGATGGATTAAATCAAGTTGTTATTAATTCTGTTACATACAATTTTGATAACTATTTTTTAAGAGGAATGTATGGTGTAAATGGATATATTGGTGGTGGTGGTGGTGGTGGTGGTTATAGTAATTCCAATGCAAAAGTTTCAGGTGGTTTAGGAGGAGGAGGGATAGGTGATAATACTAATGCCAATAGCGCATTTTTAGACGCTCCTACGAATGGAATACCATCTACGGGAAGTGGTGGTGGTGGTGGGTCTGGTAATGCAGGAGCTAATGGTGGCAATGGTGGTTCTGGTATAGTAATAATAAGATATAAAACAAATATAACAACACCATTTAATTATAGATTAAAAGAATGGAAATATAATAGTGAAGGTAATAACAATACTTATTTTATGGGAAATGTTGGTATTGGTGTTACTAATCCTAGTGTGGCATTAGAAGTTGCTGGTACAATATCTAAAACTTCTCTTTCTTTTAAAATACAACATCCTTTAAATAATAATAAATGGCTTCACCATGGTAGTTTAGAAGGACCTCGTTATGATAATATATATAGAGGAAAAAAAATAATAAGTGGAGGATATGGTGAAATAAATATTGACAACGAATGTAATACAACTGGTGGTATGATACCCGGAACTTTTTCTAATTTAAATAACAATCCATATTTATATCTCAGAAATAATCAATCTTATGATAATGTTATTGGATATATTGACAATGGTATTATAAAGATTAATTGTGAAAACACAATAGATGATATAGAAGTTGAATGGATGGTTATTGGTGAACGTAAAGATAAAGATATTAAAAATTTACAAATCACAGACAATCAAGGTAGATTATTATGTGAACAACAACAATAAATTATTTATAAATCTAATAATTCAGATTGATAAATATAATTCTTATTATTTTTTAATGAATTTAAATAATCATTTAGCATAATTATTTCATCTTGTTGACTTTTTATTATTCTATAAGCTAAATATAACATCATATCATTTTTAGTATTTTTTATTAATATTTTGCTCATATCAACTGCAACTTGATGATGAGGAATCATATGTTCAATATAAACTATATCATCTAATTTCATATGGTGCATATGTTTCATATGTTTTTCCGGATCAAAGAAATGTGGATCACAATAAGTATTTGTTAAACCTAATTTATTTGGTTCTATAAAATCTGAAACTGTTTTAATATAACTGGTATTATTAATTCCCGAAGATAAATTGTCAGGTAATGTATTTAACATATCTTTCATCATAGTAATTTCATAATTTTGTATCCATATTAGTTTTCTCAATATATCTTGCATTTTTACAGATTTACTCTTTTTTTGTAGCATTATACTAATATCTACTGCTACTTGATGATGTGGTATCATATGTTCTAGATATTCTTTATCTGTTAAATTATCACTACATATATTTTTCATTTAAACGTCTTATAAAAATGAGTACATAATTTTATTTTTATTTGATTTTTATAAAAATTTTTAATTTTCAAAGATTTTCAAAATTATGTACTCATTTTTAATTAAGATCTAAATGATCCAAAATCATATTTATTTTTTCTTCTAGATAACTAACTGTTGTATCATAACTTAAATTGCCATTAGTAATTTTTAAAAATCCGGTTGTATTTGAAAACTTTACCTTTTCTATTGGTAGATCTTCAATAGTATCATTGTTAATAATTGAATTTACTGCTCGTGTTATTATAACTACATAAGCAGCGTTTGATATAAATGTATCTATATCTGCCCATTCTATAATACCGCCGTGAAAAATTCTAAATTCATACTCCGGATTTATATTTTTGGGAAAAGTATATTGAATTGTTGTTGAAACTGTTGTATTTTGATTTGGAAATCCTGAATAAGTAAAATCTCCATCAATAACAATCGTGCCTACTTTGCCTTCTACATTAGCAGATACATTCCCTATACCAGTCAAAATATCAATTGTTACTGGGCTATTCTTTTTAACATATAGAAGTGAAGTGTATATATTTCCAAGATGATATGAATCACTAGGATGCGACCAAAAATACGAACCATTTATTGTTATACTATCATTTTCGTAAGCATTAAAAGTATTATTAGTGCCGTAACCAACACCATTGTATGTAATATAATTCCAATTAGTATTATCCTTAGTTTCTTTTAGTTGAGTTGTGAAATTACGATGCGTTCCTATATTAATAGTTGTATAGTCCGAAGTAAATATTAGTTCTGCTGGTGGAAACATAACTAATAAATCAACAGGAACACCCGGTGGAATTACTAATGTATTTATTATATTATTAACATTAGTAATATCTGTATTGTGTGTATTTTCTAATGTATTTATTCTATTACTAACAGTAGTAATATATGTATAGTGTGCATTTTCTAATGTATTTATACGATTTTGTAAGCTGTCAACATCATCATACAACAAGTTATTAATTAGTGTTTTTTGATAGAAGTTATTTAAATCAGTTTTTAAAGCGTATAATTCTAAACTTTGATGACTTGTTAAATAACCTGCTGAATTTATTTCTGCTTTGGTATAATAATCATTTAAACTTTGATGACTTGTTAAATAACCTGCTGAATTTATTTCTGCTTTGGTATAATAATCATCTAAACTTTGATGACTTGTTAAATAACCTGCTGAATTTATTTCTGCTTTGGTATAATAATCATTTAAACTTTGATGACTTGTTAAATAACCTGCTGAATTTATTTCTGCTTTGGTATAATAATCATTCCCTGCTGTTTGTTCCACCCAAGATAAATTTCCCGATGCATCTGTTGAAAGAACTTTACTTGCTTCTGGTGCTGTTGATGGAAGTGTTAGTGTATAGCTTTGGTTGTATGCGTGTGGTGGACCTTTTATAACAACACCATGAGAATTTTGTTCGCAATTTAGTTTTATGGACCCTGAACCAGTAACTCCCGACCCCTTAATAGTTACATTATTTGTAACATCCATTTCAGTATCAATAGTTACTTTTGATGCGGTTGTTGTTATATTTTGAATTGATGATGATGATGATGATCCTGGATCAACCCAAGATAAATTTCCCGATGCATCTGTTGAAAGAACTTTACTTGCTTCTGGTGCTGTTGATGGAAGTGTTAGTGTATAGCTTTGGCTTGCCGCATGTGGAGGACCTTTTATAGAAACACCGTGTGAATTTTGTTCGCAATTTAATTTTATAGCACCTGAACCAGATTCTGCTGATCCTTTTATAGTTATATTTTCTGCTGATATATTTCCAGTTGTATTTATATTACCTGTAACATCTAATTTAAAGGCAGGATCCGGATCATTAGTACCAATACCTATATTTGCATAATCACTACCTAAAAATATTTTGGAACTATTTACTTGCCACGCATCTATGGCTGTATCTTGTTCATAATCTTGTGTATCTTCACCAAATACTTCTGATGTTTTATATCCTGGATTTATAGTTCTAGCATATGATAATACATGATTTAGCTTGAAATCTGATACATTTGCAAATGAAGTACCATATTTTTGATTAACATGAGCAATTGCTGCAGCATCTGTCCCAGAAGTATCTCTTAATACTTTTGGTAAAACTGATTTATTTCTTTTTCTAAACTTCATAGTTCCATCGCTTGTTATTGCTAATTTGTGATCATCACCTAGCCATAATGAATTATCACTTATATACATATCGCGTATTTTTCTCTCTGCGCTTCCAATATCAACAGCATCATTTGTCTCTGGTATTATACTTCTATTTATAGTAATTTCTGCTTCCGATACTTTAAATATATCACTTGCACTAGTAGTATCATATATATGAAGTGGTGCTGATGGTGTTGTTGTACCAATACCTATTTTGCCATCATGAGTCATAGTAAGAGATTGTGTGCTAGTTGTATCAGTCACTTGTAATATATCGTGCGAAGCTGTATCATGTGTTATTTTTAGCGATGGACCATCAGCTCCTGTACTTATTATTTCAAGGTTTTCAGTTTGATAAGTATCCGTATTAATAGTTGTTGTAACACCTGTTACACTTAAATTTTTAGCTGTTAAATTACCGGTTACATCTATATCTGCAGGTAATCTAGCATTATCAAGAGTTCCTGATGTGATATTAGTAGCGTTTAATGATGTTATATTAGCACCTGTGCCTTTTAAACTTGTTACATCTATATCTGCAGGTAATCTAGCATTATCAAGAGTTCCTGATGTGATATTAGTAGCGTTTAATGATGTTATATTAGCACCTGTGCCTTTTAAACTTGTTACATCTATATCTGCTGGTAATCTAGCATTATCAAGAGTTCCTGATGTGATATTAGTAGCGTTTAATGATGTTATATTAGCACCAACCGCTTCTATATTTGTTGCTTTAATATTACCTGCAACTTCTAATGTTTCAGATGGATCACTAGTATTTATGCCAACATTGCCAGCATTATAATATATTTTATTTTCATTTTCTTGCCATAATGTTGAAGTTCCTCCGCTACTACCAATAGCATATTCTTGACCATTTTTATAAATAGTACCTGTATTTGATAAATATATATTACCTGTTAAATTAATATTACCACTTACGTCAAGTAACTGCGATGGAGCATTTGTGCCGATTCCAATATTTCCGGTTCCTCTTTGTATTGTTAATCTGTTTACAGAATCAGATATGTAATATTGATTATTATCTGATCCATTACCTTCATTATTTACACCTGTTTCCCATATATTGGTGTTAGAACTCATTATCTAATTCTAATATTTGCTACATAATAAATTAGAAATTATTGTCTTAGTAATATTAAAAATTGATAGTATGATATGAATAATATTCTCATACCACTATCATGGACTACA
>Ga0209653_1002033_pt1 | contig 15288 bp, 14 predicted proteins | sample SaaInl6LU_22_DNA_FD_184644 | JGI IMG/M metagenome (GOLD analysis project Ga0209653, IMG submission 184644) | Marine microbial communities from expanding oxygen minimum zones in the Saanich Inlet - ESP_116LU_22_DNA (SPAdes) (version 2) | ecosystem: Environmental > Aquatic > Marine > Intertidal... | reverse complement strand
GGACTGTTCCAGACCATGGTGACCGAGCAGGTCTCCTACGTAAATGCACCAATCATGGCTGAGCAGCGCGGGGTAGAGGTTCGGCTTACTCAAGACACCGTCAGCGATGAGTACCGCAACGTCACCACATTGAAGGCTGTGCTCTCCGATGGCAGCGTGGTCTCAGCAGGTGGCACGGTTATTGGGCCAAAGCACCACCAAAAGGTCGTGTCAATAAATGGCTATGACGTTGAGCTTTCTATGGCTGACAACATGGTCGTCATGGTCTATCAAGACCGTCCCGGAATCGTTGCCATCTACGGCGCAGCTTTTGCTGAGGCCCAGATCAACATTGCAGCGATGACCATTGCTCGTCAGCAAAAGGGAGGTAAGGCCTTGAGCGTCATCACGGTGGATTCGCCGATTGCTCCTGAGCTGCTTGAGGGCCTAAAGGAACAGATCCAGGCCGAGATGATTCGCGCGATCTCTATTACAGAGCAGTACTAGCAACCTTTGCCCGCTCGCGGGCATCCATGCCGGCTCGCCAGGTGGTGTAGCCGCCATCTAGGTTTTTCACGCTAATCCCGTGAGATCTCAGCAGCTGAGTTGCGGTGTGACCGCGCTGTCCAACTGCGCAGGTGACGACAACCTCTTTGCCTTTGAGTTGCTCGATGTTTTCTCTCAAAGTGTCAACGGGAACCAGCATGGAGCCTGGAATGCTCCCAGCCGAGTTCTCGTCTTGGGTTCGAACGTCAACCAGCAAAGTTCCCTGCTGCATTGCGTCCTCAAGCTCGTGCCATTGAATGGTTGGGGTTTTTCCACTTAGAACATTGTTGCCCACGTAGCCGGTTTGGTTGATTGCGTCTTTCGCGCTTCCAAAAGCCGGTGCATAGGCAAGCTCCAAGTTCATAAGATCGTCCACACTCAGTCCTGCGTAGATGGCAGTGGCAATGACGTCAATGCGCTTGTCCACACCGTCTTTGCCAATCCCCTGAGCACCAAGCAGCTTGCCAGAATCTGGGTCAAACAAGACCTTTAGGCTCACGCGCTCACTACCTGGGTAGTAGCCTGCGTGGCTACCTGGGTGAAGGTGAATGACCTTGTGGGGAATGCTCATGCGCTGGGCAAGACCCTCGGTAATTCCAGTGAGCGCAGCTGCCATGCCATAGGCCCCGATGATGCCGGTGCCGATTGACCATTTAGCCGCAACCTTCTCGCCGGCAATTACGTCTGCAACTAGTCGTCCGTGGCGGTTTGCGAGGTTTGCAAGCCAGATCATTTGAGACTCGCCTGTTATAAGGCTCGTCTTTTCGGCAGCATCTCCAACGGCATAGATGTTGGGATCCGAGGTCTGCATCTGCTCGTTTACGGCAATACCTCCGGCTTTGCCGATCTCTAACCCGGCGTCAAGTGCAAGCAGATGGTCCGCTACGACACCGATTGCCGCGACCACGAGGTCGGCGGGTATTACTCTGCCGTCCTTGAGCCTGAGAGTGTCTTCGAGGACCTCCTCGGTCTCTGCGCTCAGAGAAAGTTTGATGCCGTGCTCAACGAGCGTCGCCTGAAGCGGCTCGATCATCTCTGGATCAAACTGGGGGAGGATATTCTCTCTGAACTCGACGATTGTGGTGTCAATGCCTCGCTCTTGAAGGTTCTCAGCTAGTTCGACGCCGATAAAGCCCGCACCAATAATTGCTGCCGAGGAAATCTGCTTTTCGTCCACGAGCTGCTTTATTTCAACTGCATCCTGGACGTCCCTTAGGACTTTGGCACGCTCGAGTCCCGGTATCGGAACCATCCGCGGCTTGGCACCTGTTGAGAGCACTAGAGAATCAAAGCTTTCGAGGTATTCCTCCCCGTTTTCGAGGTTTTTTACGCTCACCGTCTTCGAGTCACGGTCGATTCCAACCACCCGCGAGAGAACTCTGACGTCTAGGCGAAAGCGATCTCCCAGAGACTCTGGAGTCTGAAGCAGCAGGTCTTTCTCGGCCGGGATTACCTCACCGATGTGATAAGGCAAACCGCAGTTTGCATAGGAGACGTGCGGTCCCTGCTCAAAAACAATGATCTCGGCATCCTCACGGAGCCTTCTCAGCCTGGTGGCGGTGGACATTCCGCCCGCGACGCCGCCAACGATTACTACCTTCATTTACTTCTTCCTAGCTCAGTGAAAGGAAAGCTTTTTCAAGTTTTGCCCGGTCAGCATCGCCCTCTTCGTTTGACGCGCAGTTTGCGATGCCGGAGGCGATGAGGGAAAACGCAGCGCGACTAATCGCAGAGTTTGCCGCTGCGAGCTGGGTCAGTACATCTGTGCACTCACGACCCTCCTCGAGCATTTTGATAATTCCGCCTAGCTGGCCCTGGGCCCTAGCAAGACGCTTCTTTACAGACTCGATATCCGGTGCTGGAATCTCCATAACACGCTCCATTCAAACTTGACTTACTTGACTATAGCACATACCCTAGGGGGTATCTGGAAAGGAACCACCGTGAAGCTTTTGAAGACTCTTGCCGCTGGCATAATTGCCCTAGTTGCCGTATTCGGCCTAACAGGATGTGCACCGGAAGAAATGAACCCACAGGATTACGCAGCAATCATCGACGTCCGGACCCCAGAGGAATGGAATTCAGGTCACCTGGCAGGAGCAGTTCGCATGGGTATTGCAGACAGTGACTTTGCCGCACAGCTTGAGACCTTGGACAAGAGTGCCGACTACTACATTTACTGCCGCTCTGGAAACCGGGCAGGTCAGGCAATTGACTTCATGGAAAGCATCGGCTTCTCAGGAGAGCTTGTAAACGGTGGTTCGGTGGCAAACGCCAGCACCCAGCTCGGCCTAGAGGTAGTTACCGATTAGCTCAACTGAGTGGGATCGCCGCTATCGGCAGCAGGAAACCGTTTGGTCACTCGAACCAAATCAGTTTGTCGTTAGTGAGCTAGCTGATCTTCCAGCCGGCAACGTCGTCGATCTGGCAGGGGGCGAGGGTCGCAACGCGCTCTGGTTCGCACAGCGAGGCTGGGAGACCGAGAACGTTGAGTATTCCCAGGTAGCTCTCGATAAGTACCTCGAGCGCGCTAACCAGCTGGGAGTTGCCGATAGGTCAATTGCCACTCACGCAGACGCCAAGACGGCAAAGTTTCAACTAGCTCCAAGCCTTCTCTTGATTTGCTACCTCCAACTTCCCTGGAGTGAGTTGAGCCAGGCGCTAGACAACGGGCTTTCGCAAGTTAGACAGGGTGAAATCTTTGGTGTGTGGCACGCGCTTAGAAATGTCAAAGAGGGTTTTGGCGGTCCACCAATGCCGGAACTCAACGTCAATCCAGAGAATCTCAAGTCGTGGGCTGAGGCGAACGGGTTGAATTACCGGGTGACCGAAAGAGTTCGTAAGGTTTCAACCCCAGATGGCCCGAGAGAGGCAATCGACGTGCAATTTAGGGCAAGGGTAGGCAAAAGCGAATAGGGTTGTCACAGAAAATTGTGAGGCAATCTTGAGCACGCTAAATCTGGCTGTCATCCCCGGAGACGGCATTGGTCCTGAGGTGACCAAGGTTGCCCTTGAAGCTCTGGAGAAGGCCCTCGAAGGCGTAACCGTTGAGACAAAAACTTACAACCTCGGAGCTAATCGCTATCTAGCAGGTGGCGAGGTATTGACCGATGAGGACCTTGCTCAGCTAAGAAGCCATGACGCGATATTGCTAGGGGCTATAGGGGATCCAAGGGTTCCCTCCGGCGTCCTAGAGCGCGGGCTGCTATTGAAGCTTAGGTTTGCGTTTGACCATCACATAAACCTCCGCCCCACCAAGCTCTTTGAAGGTGTGAGCTCGGTCCTAGCCGGTGCTAGAGAAATTGATTTCGTTGTTGTTCGCGAGGGGACCGAGGGTCCTTACGTCGGCAATGGTGGGGCTTTGCGTGTGGGCAGTGAGCATGAGCTGGCCAACGAGGTTTCGGTAAACACCTACCACGGAGTATCGAGGGCAGTTCGCTATGCGTTTGAACTTGCAAACACGCGCGAGCGCAAAAGGCTCACCCTGGTCCACAAGACCAACGTGCTTGTCCACGCTGGAAAGCTTTGGCTTCGGGTAGTCGAAGAAGTGGCAAAAGAATTTCCCCAGGTAACCCACGACTACATGCACATCGATGCCGCGACTATTCACATGGTCAATAGCCCAGAGCGCTTCGATGTGATTGTTACCGACAACCTCTTCGGAGACATAATCACCGACCTCGCAGCTGCAATATCAGGTGGCATTGGGCTGGCTGCTTCCGCTAACCTAAACCCCACAGGGGCTTATCCCTCCATGTTCGAACCCGTTCATGGATCAGCTCCAGACATCGCCGGAAAAAACCTGGCTGATCCAACCGCGGCAATCCTTTCCGCGGCACTTCTGGCAAGAACCCTTGGCCATTCGGCAGCAGCTAAGAAGATTGAAGATGCGGTCTCTGACTACCTAGCCGAATCAAAACCTGCAGGCGGAACAGCGGAAATCGCTAAAGCGATACTGGAGAGAATTTAGAAAATGCAGTTTCAGGTTTCGGTAAACCAGGATCCCCTTGCTGCCTCAGAGCGAGAGCGCATCATTGCGAACCCGACTTTTGGCACTCACTTCACCGACCACCAAGTGGTTATCACCTGGGAAAAGGACAAGGGTTGGCACTCAGCGCAGGTGATTCCCTACGGACCGATAATGATGGACCCCTCTTCGGCTGTCCTTCACTATGGCCAGGAGATTTTTGAGGGAATCAAGGCCTATCGTCATGAAGACGGCTCGATCTGGACCTTTAGACCTGACATGAATGCGGCGAGACTGCGGCGTTCTGCCAAGCGAATGGCGCTACCCGAGCTTCCTGCCGAGCTCTTTGTCCAGTCCCTAGCGGAGCTAATCGCGCTCGATGGCGATTGGGTGCCACAACCCGAGGGCGAAAAGACGCTTTATTTCAGGCCCTTCGAGATTGCGGCCGAGAATTTCCTTGGGGTGAGAGCTGCACACAGAGTCGAGTACCGCGTCATTGCATCCCCTGTTGGCCCCTATTTCACTGGAGGAATCAAGCCGGTGTCGATCTGGATTGCCCTGGATTCGGCCCGAGCCGGAAAGCATGGCACGGGTGAGGCCAAGACCGGTGGCAACTACGCAGCGTCGCTTTTGGCGCAGCAGGAGGGCAACGACAACGGCTGCTCTCAGGTGCTGTTCCTAGATGCTGACACCGGAACCTATATCGAAGAGCTTGGCGGCATGAACCTCTTCTTTGTGCACGCTGATGGCACGGTGGTTACACCACCTCTGGATGGAACCATCCTTCACGGCATTACAAGAGACTCGGTAATACAGCTCCTCAGAGACGGCGGTCATGAGGTCAAAGAGCAAAAGATGTCCCTAGCTGAGCTTCGCGAGTCAATCTCCTCAGGCAAGATCACCGAGGTATTCGCCTGCGGCACAGCCGCCGTCATCACTCCCGTGGGGCTACTAAAGTCCCGCGAGGAAGAAATAGTCATTGGTGGCAACGAGCCTGGCCCCATAACGGTTTCGATGAGGAATGAACTAACCGGAATTCAGTATGGCAAGGTCCCGGACCGCCACAGCTGGATGGTGAAGCTGAGTAGATAGCGCATGCGCCTAGTCAGATTCACCTCAGGGAACATCACCAGCTTCGGAGTCCTAGAGGGCGAGCAGATTCGCCAGCTCGCTGGAGATCCCTACTCAGAAATCAAGGAGTCTGGCGAGAGTTTTGCGCTAGCTGATGTGAAGCTTTTGGCCCCTGTGGAGCCAAAGAAAATAGTTCTTGTGGGTCTTAACTTTGCCTCTCACGCCGCAGAGATACACCAAGAGACCCCAAGTGAGCCACTGATTTTCTTCAAGCCCCCTAGCGCGATTGTCGCTAGCGGTGAGGAGATAGTTCTTCCCCACCAGTCCAAGCAGGTAGAGATTGAGGCGGAGCTGACGGTAGTCATTGGCAAGCGGGCCAAGAATATTGCCCAGGAGAATGTTGGCGATTACATTCTCGGCTACACGGTCGCCAACGATGTCACCGCGAGAGATATCCAGTTCGCGGACCTGCAGTGGGCTCGGAGCAAAGCCTTTGACAGCTTCTGCCCGGTCGGCCCATGGATTGAGACTGATTTTGTGCCCGATAACAAGCGAATCAGCTCAACCATAAACGGCGAGACTAAGCAGGATGCCAGCACATCCGAGATGGTTTACTCACCAGAGTTTCTTATCTCTTACATCTCCCAAAACTTCACATTAGAGCCTGGGGACATCGTCCTGACAGGCTCACCCGCTGGGATTTCTAGGGTGGTAGCCGGTGATGTCGTTCAGTGCAGCATCGAGGGAATCGGCACCCTGCACAGCTTCGTCAAATAAGCTTTCGGGTAATCATGACTTCCCTAAATGCACCCGTGACCAAGGCTTCGGGCAAAGACATCCGAGTTCGTTTCTGCCCAAGTCCGACCGGCACCCCTCACGTTGGGCTTATCCGCACCGCTCTCTTCAATTGGGCATATGCGAGAAGAACCGGTGGCAAATTCATCTTTCGCATTGAGGACACCGATGCCGCCAGAGACACCGAGGAAAGCTATGAGCAGTTGGTTAATGCCCTGCGCTGGCTCGGTCTGGACTGGGACGAGGGCATCGATGTTGGCGGAGCTGCAGGGCCCTATCGTCAGAGCGAGCGCGGCCAGATTTATCTGGATGTAATTGAAAAACTCAAGGCCTCTGGGCACCTCTACGAAAGCTACCTGAGCGCGGAGGAAATCGAAGAGCGCAACAAGGCTGCGGGTCGGGCTGTTCAGCTTGGCTACGACAACTCAGAGCGAGAACTATCTGAGGCAGAGCGTGAGCGCTACATTGCCGAAGGCAGAAAGCCAGCTCTCAGACTGAAGGTGCCCGCAGAAGACATTACTTTTACGGACCTAGTAAGGGGAGAGATCACATTCCCGGCCGGAAGCTTCCCCGACTTTGTGCTGGTCAGGCCTGGAGGCCAACCCCTCTACACGCTCGTGAACCCAGTTGATGATGCTCTCATGGGAATCACCCATGTGCTCAGGGGAGAGGACCTACTCTCCTCTACACCCAGACAGATAGTTCTCTACAACGCGCTGGTTGACTCTGGCATCACCGATTTTGTGCCGAAGTTTGGTCACCTGCCGTTTGTTATGGGGGAGGGCAACAAAAAGCTAAGTAAGCGAAACCCGGAGAGCAATCTCTTCCTTCACCGCGACAGAGGGTTTATCCGTGAGGGGCTGCTGAATTACCTCGCACTTCTTGGATGGTCGATCTCTGCGGACAGGGACATCTTCACCCTCGATGAGATGTGTGAAGGCTTCGATATTGCAGATGTCAATCCAAACCCGGCCAGGTTTGACCAGAAGAAGGCCGATGCCATCAACTCCGCACACATCAGACTCTTGGAACCAAATGACTTTAGGGAGCGACTTGTTCCATATCTTCAGTCCGCAGGGGTGATCGGGTCAACGCCGAGTGAGCGAGAGCTTTGGATTTTGGAGCAGGCTGCACCACTTATTCAAGAGCGAATCACAGTGTTGGGTGAGGCGAGCGGCATGGTGAGTTTCCTTTTCGATGAGGAGATTAGCTTTGACCAGGATGCCCTTGGCCAGCTGGGTGAGGATTCGGGAAAGATTGCCCAGCTAGCCCACGATGCAATCGCAGACCTTGCCGAGTTCACCACAGAGGCCATTCAGGCAGCTCTTAGTCAAGCGCTTATCGAGAAGGCCGAGCTAAAGCCGAGGGTGGCATTCGGTGTGGTGAGAACCGCCATTTCGGGCCGCAGAGTCACTCCACCGCTGTTTGAAAGCATGGAGATTTTAGGTAGGGCGGTAACACTTGCCCGACTAGAGGCATTTGCCAAGGCCCACTAAGATAGAGGCTTGCGACCAGGGTTCGCCCTTGGGGTATGGTGTAATTGGCAACACGGAGGTTTCTGGTACCTTTGTTCTTGGTTCGAGTCCAGGTACCCCAGCAATCAGATTCGGAGCTTAAATGCTCGAAGCATTTGCAGCGGGATTCTTAGTTTTTGCTTACGTCGCAACCGCACTTTTTCAAATCGCGATAGTTCTTGGCGCCCCCTTGGGCGAGTATTCCTATGGTGGTCAAAACCCCGGAGTCTTGAAGCTACCTTTTCGCATTGCCAGCGTATTTTCGGCACTTGTCATGTTCGCAGTTGCCGGTCACTACCTGGCGCAGCTCGGGATCTTCACGCCGCTATTGGACCCGGCGGGGAACTCAATCGCTAACTGGGGCTTCGCGGTCTTTGCGGGGCTTAGCGCCATTGCGAACAACATAACTCGGAGCCAAAAAGAGAAGCGGCTCTGGGGTGGAACTACGATTGCGATGTTGTTGGCTGCGGTGATTGTGGCGGTCTAGAGCTCCCAGCTCTGTCCCACTTCTAAATATCGAAACTCCCCGCCGAAACTCTCTGTGAGCTCTTGAATTCTTGAGTTTTGTAGCTTGTGGCCATGCTCTGAGAGCAGGGCGTTGTGAGTAGGAAATGATCGCCTCGGCTTGACCGCGGATACAAAGTCAATAACGTCGCCGACTTTTAGCCAGGGTGCACTCGATGGGCAGGCCAAGGTGCCTACCTGCACCTCGGGGATGCTGTAGCTGTCGCCGGGGTAATAAAGCTCGCTGTTCACCATGAGGCCAAAGTTCTGCACCAGAGGTATCGACCGGTGGATTTCCTGGTGGAAATAGCCAAAGAAATCAAGGGTGAAGGGGCCAACTTCATACCGGTCACCGTGATAGACAACTGTCACCGCCAAGCCCTCGAGTTTCTCTGCGACCTCCTGCGTGCCAAAGATTTTTATCTCGGGAAAATGCTCAAGCAACTTCTCCACATGAGGCCTAAAGCTGTGGTCGTCGTGAATATGAGAGAGAGTCAGCGCAACCACATTGTTTAGCTTTGGAAGCTTCGCCGAATACATGCCGGGATCGACCACAAGCTTGTGACCCTGCTCTTCAACTACGAGGCAGGCGTGCTCGTGCTTTGTGACCCTCATGGCGAACCTCCCGCAATCAGTCTATGTTTGAGCCAATAGGAGGTGGCAATGAAGCCACTAGGAGTAATTATCAACCCCGCCGCTAATCGCGGCCGAGGTAACGAGGTGGGAGAGCGGGCCTTGGCAGCATTTGCCGAGGCCGGGATTGCAACCACTAATCTCAGCGGGACTAGCCAGGACGATATCCGCGCCAAGGTCAAAGCATCCGCAAAAGAAATCTCGGGACTAGTCGCTATCGGGGGCGATGGCACCTCACAGCTAGGTGTCAACCTTGCGATGGAGTACTCACTGCCGCTTGGTCTGGTCCCTGCCGGCAGTGGAAACGATCAGGTCAGGGAGCTAGCTGTCCCACTCACTGACACCTCAGCGGCTGTTGCAAACATCGTCGGAACCCTTGAGTGTCCCAGAGAAGTCGATGTGATGTGGGTAGAGACCGGCTATCGAAAGTTCTGGTCACTGGGCTCTATCTCCGCAGGTTTTGACGCCCTATGCGCTGAGCGGGCAAACCGACTGGTTTGGCCAAAGGGCCCAAACTCCTATGTCGCAGCGCTGTTCTTGGAGCTTCCCAAATTCAAGCCGATTGCCTACAGGCTGGTGGCCGACGGCGTTTCTCGTGAGTTCAAGGCAATGCTGTGTGGGGTTGCCAATGTGAAGAACTTTGGGGGAGGCATGAAGATCTCTCCTCAGTCGGAGATTACCGATGGTGAGGTCGAGGTCTTCATCCTGCACGAGGTGTCAAGGCGCAAGCTGCTCGAAATTTTCCCCAAGGTATACAAAGGTGAGCATGTTAGTTATGCCGAGGTGGAGATATTCAAGGCCTCAAAGGTGAGAATAGAAAATGACGGGTTCCCAATGACCTGCGATGGCGAGATTATTGGCCCAGCGCCGTTCTCGGTTGAGATAAAGCCGAAGGGCTTGGCCCTACTAAGCCGTTAGATTGCCCAACGAGCTGGTTTATGGCATGATTTCTAGGTTGCAACTAGGGCCCCATCGTTTAGCGGCCTAGGACGCTGCCCTCTCACGGCAGTAGCGCGGGTTCAAATCCCGCTGGGGTCACAAATCTCACTCTTGATGACAAAATCTCGGGAGTGAGATTTCTTTATGCGCGCCACCTTCTCGAATATGCGGTGGCCAGGACAATCAAAATCACAGGTAGCAAGGCAGCAGCGTTGAGGCCGCCGAAGCTGTAGAGGGTGAGAATCGTCCCGGAAACGGCTCCTCCGAAAGCGCCACTGAGGCTCATCAGCGAGTCACTAAAGCCCTGAACAACAGGCTTTTGATCGACCTCCAGCACCTCGCTGAGCATCGCACTCGCGGCAACCGTGGCCGCTGACCAGCCCAGACCCAGTAAGAACAGCCCGATAACTACGAGGGTGAAGTTAGATTGTCCAAAACCCGAGATTGCAAGTGAGAAAAGCAGCACCACTTGCCCAAGAAGGATTGTTGGCTTGGCCCCTATGCGATCGCTCAGCACCCCAAAGACGGGGGCAAATGCATACATGCCAGCCACGTGCAGTGAGATTGTGAACCCAACCTCTGCCAGTGAGTGACCCTCCTGAGAGAGGTGAGCGGGAGTCATGCTCATCACCGAAACCATAACCATGTGACTCAGTGCAATCGTCAGAACCGTAAATGCGGCAAGCGGGTTTCTGCGAATGATGCCGATCGCCTCGCTGCTCTTTCGCTGCGGGAGCCCGGGCTCAACCCCAGCGACCTCTTGAGCTAACAACAGCGGATCTGGGCGCAACCCAAACCAGAACACCAGGGTCGAGGTCGTCTGGGCAAAAATGGTCAGCAGGAATGGTCCTGCTAGGTGAGGAAGGCCAATTGCAAGGCCCATAGCTTCGCCAGGGGCAATCAGGTTTGGCCCAACTACTGCTCCCAGGGTGGTGGCCCAAACCACAATCGAGAGATCTTTACCCTTGGGCCTACTGGTAGGAATGTCAGCGGCCGCAAAGCGCGCTTGCAGCCCCACGGCAGTTGCAGAGCCAAGTAAGAAAAGCGCCACTAGCTCCACCGGGAAGGACCTAAGGGCTGCGGCCAACATCATCCCCGCCGCACCCAGAATTGCCAGGAACGCTCCCAGCGCAAGTGCAGGCCGTCTGCCCCTGCGAGAAGCAAGTCTGGCCAGCGGTATTGATAGAAAAGCTGCACCTAGGGTGCTCAGAGTCGCCGCCGCTCCGCTCCAGGCGGCAGTGCCGCTGAGTTCGGTTGCCATAATCGCACCGACCGAGAGTGTGGCTCCGAATCCAAAGCCTCCAAGGGCTTGTCCGAGAGCTAAGACTCTGACGGCCCGTGCCTGAATGAGGTTTAGGTCTTGGCTTTGTTTTTGCGGCACCCCACCAATCTACTCCTTGGACTAAACTTGCCTCTCAGCGCAATCGCGAGGTGAAAATGACGCAAAAACCCCTAACCCTGGCTGAAAAGCTTTGGCGTGACCACTTGGTGGTCAAGGGTGAAAATGGCGCGCCCGACCTTTTGTATATCGACCTTCACCTGATCCACGAGGTCACTTCTCCTCAGGCCTTCGATGGCCTTAGGCTCGCCGGTCGCGACATCAGGCGCAAGGACCTGACGATTGCCACCGAAGACCACAACACTCCAACCGCTGACATTCACCTTCCAATCGCAGAACCAACCTCAAGGGCCCAGGTTCAGGCGCTGAGAGACAACACCGCGGAGTACGGGGTGAGGATCCACTCTCTGGGAGATAAGAATCAGGGCATTGTGCACGTTGTCGGTCCGCAGCTGGGGCTAACCATGCCGGGGCTAACAATTGTCTGCGGTGACTCTCACACCTCTACCCACGGTGCCTTTGGGTCACTGGCAATGGGCATTGGAACCAGTGAGGTTGAGCACGTGCTAGCGACCCAGACCCTGCCACTAAAGCCATTTAAGACAATGGCAATCAATGTTGAGGGCACACTGCGCCCAGGAGTTTCGGCAAAGGACATCATCCTTGCGGTCATTGCCAAGATAACTACCGGTGGTGGTCAAGGCTACGTTCTCGAATATCGCGGTAGCGCCATCCGCTCGCTCTCCATGGAGGGCAGGATGACAATCTGCAACATGTCCATTGAGGCTGGAGCCAGAGCTGGAATGGTTGCCCCAGACGAGGTCACTTTTGAATACCTAAAGGGCCGTCCGCACGCCCCAGAGGGTGCTGACTGGGATGCCGCTATCGAGTATTGGAAGACTCTCAAGACTGACGATGACGCGGTGTTTGATGCCGAGGTCTTTATTGATGCTGACTCTCTCGATCCGTTTGTGACCTGGGGTACTAACCCTGGCCAGGGTGTCTCACTGCTTGACAGCGTTCCAGACCCAGCATCGTATGACGACCCTTCCCTCAGAGCGGCTGCCGAGCGGGCTCTTGAATACATGGACCTTCAACCCGGAACCAAGATGAAGGACATTGCTGTCAACACCGTGTTCCTAGGTTCCTGCACCAACGCCCGCATCGAAGACCTCAGGGCTGCTGCCGAGATCATCAAGGGCAAGAAGAAGGCGGATGGCATTCGCATGATGGTGGTGCCGGGTTCTCAGAAGGTTCGCTTGCAGGCCGAAGAAGAGGGTCTGGACAAGGTATTCAAAGACTTTGGGGCGGAGTGGCGCTTTGCAGGGTGCTCGATGTGTCTTGGTATGAACCCCGATCAGCTTGGTCCCGGAGAGCGAGCAGCCTCCACCTCCAACCGCAACTTTGAAGGCCGACAGGGCAAGGGTGCGAGAACGCACCTGGTATCGCCGGTGGTCGCCGCCGCAACCGCGATCCGCGGCACGCTTTCTAGCCCATCAGACCTGGAGGGCTAATGGAGAGAATCTCAGTATTCACCGGTGTTGCAGCTCCGCTAAAGCGGAGCAACGTCGACACCGATCAGATCATTCCTGCCGTCTACCTAAAGCGCATCACCAAGACTGGCTTCGAGGACGGACTTTTTGCCAACTGGCGCCAGGATCCCGAGTTTGTGCTGAACAATGCACCATTTGACAAGGCTGAGGTCTTGATCGCGGGCAGCGACTTTGGCACCGGCTCCTCTCGAGAGCATGCAGTTTGGGCGCTCAGGGACTTTGGTTTCAAGGCGGTGTTCAGCTCTAAGTTTGCTGACATTTTCTATGGAAATGCGGGCAAGCAGGGCCTTGTTGCCGGAGTTATCTCCGACGAGGCCACAAGCCAGATCTGGGACGCAATCGATGCGAATCCGGGCCTCGAGGTGAAGGTGGATCTGCCGGCCCAACAGCTCAGCTACGGCGATACGGTAGTGCCTTTTGAGATAGACGAATACACTAAGTGGCGTCTCATGGAGGGGCTTGATGACATTGGCATCACGCTCCAGAACGAGCAGGCCATTGCCGACTATGAGGCCAGACGAGAGTCCTGGAAACCCAAGACCCTCCCTGCCAAAGGAGTCTGATTGTCTCAGATCACCATCAATGGTGGAAAGCCGCTAACCGGTCGGGTTGATCTCAAGGGTTCTAAGAATCTGGTCACCAAGGCCATGGTTGCCGCTTTGCTTGGAGATACCCCATCAACCCTTTTTGATGTCCCGTTCATCTCAGACGTTGAGGTTGTTTCCAGGCTTCTAAACCTGCACGGGGTGACCATCAATCACGATGAGCGCACCGGAGACATGATTTTGGACCCCTCTCGGGTCGAGCAGGCCCGGATGACCGACATCGATGCCTACGCGGGCTCATCCCGCATCCCAATTCTCTTCTGCGGTCCGCTCCTGCATCGCCTGGGTGAGGCCTTCATCCCAGGTCTTGGTGGCTGTGAAATTGGCTCAAGGCCTGTCGACTTCCACTTCGATGTCCTAAGAAGCTTTGGGGCGGTTATTGAGAAGCACCCCGGCGGCACGCGGCTAAGCGCCCCAGAGGGCCTCAAGGGCACCAAAATCGAGCTGCCCTATCCCTCTGTCGGTGCCACGGAGCAGGTGCTGCTAACGGCCACCATCGCCGAGGGTAAAACTGAGCTCACAGGCGCTGCCATCGAGCCGGAGATTATCGACCTGATCTCCATCCTGCAGAAGATGGGCGCAATCATCTCCGTCGATACCGACCGGGTGATTCGAATTGAAGGTGTGAAGTCGCTGAAGGGCTTTACCCACAGGGCAATCTTTGATCGCAACGAAGCGGCCAGCTGGGCCGCCGCCGCACTCGCCACCGGTGGCGATATCTATGTGGGCGGAGCCAAGCAGGTCGAAATGATGACCTTCCTGAATGTCTATCGCAAGGTCGGCGGTCAGCTGGAGATTGGCGATGACGGGATTAGGTTTTATCACCCGGGCAGCGAGCCCGCACTCGCTACCGGTGGCGATATCTATGTGGGCGGAGCCAAGCAGGTCGAAATGATGACCTTCCTGAATGTCTATCGCAAGGTCGGCGGTCAGCTCGAGATTGGCGATGACGGGATTAGGTTTTATCACCCGGGCAGCGAGCTGCAGCCGGTTGTAATCGAGACCGATGTCCACCCTGGTTTTATGACGGACTGGCAGCAGCCGCTGGTGGTTGCCCTCACCCAGGCTCAGGGGCTCTCGATTGTTCACGAGACGGTTTATGAGCAGCGCTTTGGTTTCACCGATGCCCTGAAGCAGATGGGCGCCAACATTCAGATCTATAGGGAGTGTCTGGGCGGTCACCCCTGCCGATTCGGCCAGCGCAACTTTAACCACTCGGCGGTCATCTCGGGTCCAACAAAGCTCATCGGAGCTGACATTAGAGTTCCTGATCTGCGCGGCGGCTTCTCCCACGTGGTTGCGGCACTTGCCGCTGAGGGTGAGTCCAATGTGTCTAATGTGCAGCTAATCTCAAGGGGATATGAGCGTTTCTTGCAGAAGCTTGAAGATCTCGGGGCCGACTTTACCTTCGAGGCCTAGCCGTGGCTGAGGTCCCAGTGCCAAAAATCTCGAAGAACGAACACGCTTTGCCGTTTCGGATTGTCGCGGGCATTCTTGCACCGATTATCAGGCTTTTCTTCAACGTCAAGACTGAGGGCCAGGAGAACCTGCCAAGTGGCGGATATGTATTGGTGGGAAACCACCTGAGCCACTTGGACCCGCTTGCTTTCGCCTACTCCGTCTACATCCACATGAAGCGAGTGCCTCACTATTTGGTGAAGGAGTCTCTATTCAGGATTCCACTACTCAAGCAGGTTTTGCCCAGGGTGGGCCAGATACCGGTCTACCGAACCGGGCAGTCAAATGAGGACGCTCTGCGTGCGGCCAAGGAATTTCTTCGAGCGGGCCAGGTTGTCGTGGTGTTTCCCGAGGGGACCCTCACACGAGACCCAGATCTTTGGCC
>Ga0209653_1002029_pt1 | contig 15321 bp, 16 predicted proteins | sample SaaInl6LU_22_DNA_FD_184644 | JGI IMG/M metagenome (GOLD analysis project Ga0209653, IMG submission 184644) | Marine microbial communities from expanding oxygen minimum zones in the Saanich Inlet - ESP_116LU_22_DNA (SPAdes) (version 2) | ecosystem: Environmental > Aquatic > Marine > Intertidal... | reverse complement strand
GTAAAATATTTAAAAAAGGAATACGAGAAAATCCACATCAGTATAAAAAATAGTTTTTTAAAAAAACAATATGAATTTAAATACCTCAAAACATAAACTTTATGTTTTGAGGTATTTTAAAGTGGAGCCAAGAGGCGTAAAGTCGAACTATTTTGGGGAGGATTTATATAAAATTGATGTTTAGATTTAGACTAATTGATACAATAAATAAACATATTTTTTTATATTTCTATCCTTTATACATAATGGCTTTTAAGCCTCCTTTAACTTTCTTAATCTCATAATTTTGAGTTTCCTTATTAAAAAACCCAAGTGGGGTTTTTAAATTTAATGTTCCCTTATAATTACTAGTTACAATGGAAAAGCCTAATTTAGATTTAAAAATAATCCTCCCAATAGTACTTCTATCAATTAAATGAATTAATACTTTTTTATCATTGTTGTAAGCACTAATCCAACTAGAATAAGAGTTCAATACTCGATTAATCATAGCATCACTTTTAGATGACACAGACGGTATTTTAGACTTTAATTCTAAATACTCTAATATTACTTCATCTTTAGAAATGGAATCAGGCATTAATATAAAAAATACATTTAATAAAAATACCTCTGCAAGTTGCTGTTCTTTATTTGACCATTTTAAACTTGAAAATAAGACTAGCACTCTATAAAATAGTCTCTTTTTAAAGGCAGTAAATCTTGTAAATTCTTTTGGGCTATAATCTTCTATTTCATTTTCTAATAAGAGTAAAAGTTTTGATACTGTGTTTATTAAAAAACCTTTTTTACTGCATACATCAGCTCCTCTTTTCGTAAATATTGGAGCTTCATTAAAATAAGTGTGATCAATAGTAGTACTAGATGTTTCATCACAATAAACAAGGGTTATACCATTATATTTAGAAAGTAAATTTTCTACTTCATTTAGTATATTTCCATCAGCGCTAAAGGCAACTTCATTAGAGTTTAAAACTCTATAATCATCTAACCTTTTTAAATTAACTCCTCTTAATTTTTCAAAAGCAACAAGATCTTCAATTTTATTATATCTGATTACAATTTTAAACCTTTCTTCATAATATTTATCATCTAATTTCATAAAAAATAGATGTGTGCCTACTAAAACTGCTTGAATATTTTCTATAGTTACTTTTTGATTAGAAGGAACTCTCTCAATTAAACCATGTAAAAGATTACGATGTTTTATCTCTAATGAATTATCTATTTTCACCAAAGTTTTATGCAATTTACCTTTTACTCTTTGCCCTTCTTGAAATGTGAGTACAGTTTTTGATTCTATCACAGTATTACTACCTGCAATACCATTATCTTTTGAATCTTCTGCTATCCTTTCTAAACTATCATCAAAGTTTTCTTTAGCATCCTTAAATGTCATATTATTTAAAAAATCTTCCAACATTGTTAATTGTGATGAAGCATTACTATAACGCTCCTCAATTATATTTTCATTCTCGTGAAATTCATCTTCAGATAGTGTTTTATATTCTTTCAAACTATCATCACCATCTTTTCTCTTAACTATATTAGCTGTACTGTTTGAGGCTCTCACATTACTATTTTCTTTAAAGTTTGCAAATTCTAATAATGTAATGAGATCTGAATCACCTAATTCTGTTCCATTTAAAATTTCTAGAAACTTTGAAGATTTCGCATCAGGATTCGTTCTTTGAATTAATTGTTGGTTGTGAATTTTACCATAATATGAAATTCTTTGTTTCAGGGAATTTGCGATATAAACTCTAAACCCTAGTTCCGCATCTAACTCATTTAATTCTGAAATAATAGTAGAGGATACTTTAGTTGTGATAGGGTAAAATGACTTTTGATCATTCCTTTTTTCAATAACAATAGAACTTTTATCTGGAATACTTTCTTTAGAAGAAATATACATTGACAATTCTGTTAAGTCCAATTCTGCATGATCAATTTTAAAAGGAAAAGACTTATAGTCTATGTTATTGCTAACAGCCTTATCTACATTGTAACTTCCAAAATCGAAAGAATTTTCTGATGGAACTGTTATTTTCAATTCTTCTATCCAACTTTTATTTTCACTGGATTTTATTAAGATACTTGCTTCAGCATTTCTAGAATTATTAGCTTTTGTTCCAAATGCTTCTATAGTTGCATTTGCACTTCCTGTTAAAATACATGTACTATTCTCATATTGAAATTGAAATATTTTTGCATGTAATCTAGCTCCACTATTACTTTTACTGACCTTTACAGTTTCCCACTCATGAAATTTCACTCGCTCATCTTGTTCAAACTGATATGGAATAGTCCCAAAATTACTATCTACAATAACATCTATAGAGTCTGGGTTTAAATCATTGATAAGATTACTTATTAAGTCTCCTCTTTTGTTGAAATATGGAGAAATAATAGTAATGTTTTTTAGTTTAGAGTTTGGCAGGTTTTCTAGTAATTGACTATAAATAGATGCATCTGCAAAGCTTTTTAAGAGTAATATTTCATCGTTTAAATTATAAGCAGTATTTATTTTCTCTTGATTAGAAAGGTCTGCAAACCACTGACTATTTTTTAACAACCAATCCCACTTGTTAGTATTAAAACCATAACAAAATGATTTTAAATTATTTAAATACTCAAAAGTTGATTTAAATACAGGCAAAGCTTTACTTTCATTTTTATAGGTATGGAAAGCTCCCCAAACCTCATCATTACTGCTTAATCCAGAATTGGTTAAGTTACCAGAACCAATTGCTAAGAAGCCATTATTTTTTCCTATACCCATTAAAATTTTAGGATGAAACGCACCATTTAACTTTATTGGAGTGATACTGTAAGACTGCTTAGAAACATTAATACCATCTAAATTAGCCAATTGATGTTGATACATTTTTTCATCAACAAAAACATTTATATTAATCATACCAGCTCTTCTTAATGCAGGTAACACACGTTGCTCAAAAAATAAAAAATCAAATGAATAGCAAGTAATTATGCAAGAATGATATTTATTTTTATCTGCCCCAAAAAGTTCTAATATATTTAATCTTTCCAACATTCAAATAATTGTTTTTGAAGTTTTAATCCATTAGAAGTCAGCTCACTTCCATCTTTAGAAATAATGCCCAAATTCTTTAAAAAGGTTATTAAATTACCTAAACGGGGGTTTGAAAAATCAAAATCTATATGAGATACAAATCGTATAAACCCATCTTCTCTTAAAAATTTCTCTGTAGATTGTGTTGCATTCATTTTATTTAATGCCACCATTTGATGCCTATTAAGAATGTACTTTTTTAAAAAAATAGGTACAAATTCTGAAATAGGCAACTCAGCCTTTTGCTCTAAATCTTTATAAACTGCAACAAAATCACTAGTGCTATGTAACTTATATTTTTTAGCATAATTAAACTGTTCAGTAATAGTATTCTTATTTTCTACCATTAACTTTTTTAACAACAATAGTCCATTACAAAATCCCTCTGTGTAACTTTTAGTATGAATGGATTTCACTATTTCTGTGTTGCTACATTCCAATACATTTAATTCCAAAAAAGTTGAGTTCTCTGTAATTTTATAAGCCCTTTTAAGTTCAGTTAAAATCTTTTCTGTTAGCTCTTTTACTAAAACTTCTTCTACATACCAACCACTAGCACTTTTGTCTTGTAGAGCCCCCAAAAAGTGTTTTAAATGAGAGGTGCAGACTATATGCCAATATTGACTTAATTGATAATAATACCAGCCCATTATTGTATCATTTACCTCACCCTTATATTTTCCTTGATTGGTGTAACAATAATTTACAAAGTCTTGAACTGTAGCCAAATTATTACTTTCAGTTACCTGACTTAAATACAAAGCAATGTTGTTTCTTCTAAAATAGAACTCATTAGATGTAGTTGGTTGATCTACTTCCACCAACATATCTTTTAAAAGACTATTCTCTAAACTATTAGCCTTTACATTAATCATATAGAAGTCATCTTTGATAGCAAACAAATCTTTTCTTGAAATAGTACATGTTTTAAGAGCGCTGATAAAAATACTTTTGGAAGATTCAGATAAATTTAAACTAAAAGCCTCTTCTAAATCTTTACCAGTAACAACAGCCTCTTTATCAAAAGCTGTTCTGATATAAATACCTGAGTTTTCACTTTTATCTCTTAATAAACCCATTTGACGCATAGAACTAACATAGTTCTGCCCAAAGACTCCTCTTGGATTCTTCCAGTACGTTTTTTCTGTTACATCTTCTAGTTCTCCTGTACCTTCATGTAGGGAAAATGAAGTTGCATCTTCACTATAATTTTTTAAAGCTTCTGTAATGCCTGCTATACCCCCTTCATTTTCTGGTACAGATATTAGTGCTAATAAATATTCTGCTCTTCTTAAATAATTTCTTTGTTCTTTGGGATTTTCACTACCAATAGCTTTTGCATACCAACCAAAAAACCAACAATAAAAACTATAGTATCGTATCCTATCGGTAACGTTGTTTAAACCTGATAATAACATAGAGAATATTTGCTCACCAATATTTAACATACCCATAGGATCTTGACCTGGTATAAAATTTAGCTTAGCTCCTAAAAATGGAGCAATTGTTTGGTTCTTTTTAATTACAGTCATACTCTGTTTATGATAATTCTATGTTTATTATATCTAAAACAACTGACCAAATTACTTGTTTACTTTCATAAAATAGTTGAGATTCATCATAGGTTAATTTATTATTGGTATCAAAATCTTTTTCAAAGCCCATTTTTTTCATAATATTTAATAATATCCTTTATGCATTATGCAATGTCTTACACCTCCACTTGGATTATCAACATCTCCTTTAAATCTAGGAATAATGTGACAGTGAAAATGCATAACTGTTTGACCAGATGAAACACCACAATTCATCCCAATGTTATAGCCATCTGGTTTAATTTCTTTTTCAATGATTGATTTTGCCTTATTAATCATTTTAGGAAGTTCTTGTTGTTCTTCTCCAGTCAATGAAAAGTAGTCTTCTCTTAATTCATTTGAAATTATAAGCAAGTGATTCTTAGATACTGGATAAGCATCGTAAATCATAAAAAAGAAGTCTCCTCTGTAAATTACTCTATCATCAGAAATGGTTAAAAATACACTCATTAAAATGTTCCTATTAGTTCTGTGTTAGGCTTCCATGTTTGGATGGAATTATCTATTGCTAAGTTATAATGTTTTTCTAAAAATCTTTTACGAGCATCTCTAGTAAAACCAGTTTGATTAATAATTGTTTCTGCTAGTGGATGTTTGCTACTTATGTAAAATTCATTTCTATTGAAAAGCCGTTTAAGAAATCTCTTTTCTGGGACTTTTGCACTTTTTTGTCTGTTGATACTGCTGTCTGCTAAAACAAGGTTCCAAACACCATTGATATTAGCTCCATTATTAGAGTGAATCAATTTATTTGTGTGAGGTAAAAAATGGTCTACATCACAGATATTGTTACTATTAGAATTTATTGAGATATTTTGAAAACTATAAAAACATTTCCCTTTTTGATAACCATTTAAAGCATCTTTTACAGAAGTAACATCTTTACGTTTCATCAAGTCACTTTCAATAAAAAATAAAGCATTTTCTTCATCATATTTAACCTCTAATAAATTAGGGTTTATATTAAGATTCCAAGCTGTCTCTACTAAATTCCAACGAGCTTCAACCTCTTGTTCAAAATTCTGAAAGTGGAAACTTTCTTTTAACCTTAGAAGTTCGTCTGTGATTATTATTTCTTTTTTTCTTCCTATATAATCCTTGTGATAAAAGGGATTAGGGATTTCTCCTCCATTAACATTTTGAAAAGCATCTACCACATTAGTAAAGCCTTTTTGTTCGGTAAGCTTTAATAATTCTGAATGCTCTAATTCATTAGATAGGTATGACCTACATCCATTCAAGAAAGTACTTGATTTTGAATTCCCTTGCTTATCGTTTTGTTTTAAATGTTTGATAATATTTCTGGAGAAAGGCTTAGATAAATCTTTGAGACTAATTCTAGTAGTTTCATTATTTACTAATTCCAGTAAACTCTTTGCAAAAGCAAATTTATAAGTAGCAGAGTTTTTTCCAAATAAAATAATAGCTCTCCATTGAGATTCTAAACTGGGATCATTTAATTGGAAGTTTGTCATTGAAGTTATTATGATGTTATGATGTAATTATATAAATCATCAATAACCGGTTTGTCCAATTGAAATTTAAAATGAACTACTGAAGAACCTTTATCTGTAGTTTCCTGTGAAATTGATCCAGGAAGTATCGAAACATCTCCTAAATAATAAAAATCAGTTCCCTCACCATCTTCCTTCTTAACAAATAGTAAAATTCTCTCAGAATTTATCACATTCTGTATTTCTGGACTTTCCATTTTTCTTTTTGACCTAGATTCCCAGGCAAAAACCGATGAGTTGATAAAGTAGTCATTGTAATTTATGTCTCCGTCTAATTCATCTGATTTATGATAGGTAACAAAACAAGGTGTAATACTATTTCTTGTTCTATATCCATACAATATAGAGCTAATATCTTTTTCCCAATTCAATAATCTACAAACATCTTTCCGACCATACTTTTGATACCTTATAAGTCCATTTTTATATTTTTCTAGCTCAAACTTTAGATTAAAGGAATGGACAGAGTAATCAATGTTATCTAGTAAAAACTTTTTAAAAGTAGGATTAGTTAATCCTTCAGATAAGTCATTACCCAAAGTAAAGTTTTCGCCGTCATATCGGACAATATCAAAGTATTGTCTGATGAAAATAAAATTAAGGTTATTCACAATTGATTCAAAAGTATTTTCATTAGCCTTATAACCATAGTCGCTAAATATTATATCTATTAATTGAGACCTAGTTACTATCGATTTTTGGATTAGAAGACCAAGTAGAAGACTCTCTTCAACTCTCTTTCCATTATTTATGTCAAGTGTAAAAAACTCAAGAAGCTTGCTTAATTTGGCGGATATGGTTCCTTTGTATTTGTCTTCTACTATATTTATGAAATTCAAGTAAGATTTTTTGTATGTGGCAAAAAGCCAAGGTTCTCTGCTACCATAATTAATGAAATCAACCATTGAAGGAATTCGGCCTATCTTATTTTTAAGGTTCTGATAGTCTTTTTTTAGGTCCGTTAATTTTTGCATGTTAGCTTTGTTTATGGAATCAAAGATTTTCTCCTTTGAAATCTCATCAAAATTAACAGTGGAAGCTCCTGGAATCATATTACTACCTCCTGCAAGAAGCTTTCTTATAGAGTCTTTGTTAAAAGAAGTATCTCCATACAATGCAACTGGCACTAGGTAATTGTTATTATAATTACCTATAAAGTCAATGACGGTTAAATATTCCTTTGTCTCAGATTTACGCAGACCTCTTCCTAGTTGCTGAACAAATATTATTGCTGATTGAGTTGGTCTAAGCATTATAATTTGATTAACACTTGGTATATCAATTCCTTCATTGAAAATATCTACTGTAAAAATATACTCTACTTCATTGTTTTCAAGTTTATTAATTGCGTTAAGTCTATCTTCCTCAGAGCTTTTTCCAGATAAAACTATTGTTCTATATCCTCTAGATTTAAATTCAAGAGATAGTTGTTGTGATATTTCATTTTTAGAGCAAAAAACTAAACCTCTTATGTCACCTGAGTCAGTCCCATAAAATTTAGATTTTTCAATAATATGATTGACCCTCTCATCACTAGTTAGTTTATTAAAATCACTATGATCATCAATTACTTCATTATCAACTGTGATATCTGTAACTCCATAGTAATGAAATGGGCATAACATATCCTCAGACAATGCTCCATGTAATCTTATTTCATAAGCAATGTTATAATCAAATAGTTTAAAAATATCTTCACCGTCAGTTCTTTCCGGTGTGGCTGTCATGCCAAGAAGGAACTTAGGGGTGAAATAGTCTAAAATTCTTTTGTATGAAGCAGCGCCTGCCCTGTGAGTTTCATCAATTACTATATAGTCAAAATACTCTTCTTTAAATAGGTTTAGATTTTCAGGCTTGGAAACAGTTTGGATAGTAGAAAAAATATAATCACATTCTAATTCTTTACTACTCCCAGAAAATAAGCCCATTGATATTTTATCTCCTAACAAATTTTTGAAAGTTTCCATTGATTTTTCTGCAATTGTTCTTCGATGAACCACAAATAAAAACTTTTTAGGTTTGTACTGTTGTACATCAAAAGCAGATAAATAAGTTTTGCCAGTTCCAGTAGCTGAAATCAACAATGCTTTATTACTTCCCTTATTTCTTAAATTAGTTAAGTTATTTAAAGCATCCTTCTGCATTTTATTTGCCCTAACAACCGCTTTTGGTTTCTCAGTTTCAAAATTTATTTTTTTGGCAAAACTCTTAGCCTTTTTCCAATGTTCGGTATACTCATCAATAAAACCATATGTAACCTTTGTGGCACTTTCAAATTCTCTTTCAAATTCATTTTTAATTTGCAAATTTATCAATCCTTCTTCGGCAGAGGATATTTTTAAATTCCATTCTTTATTTGATGTTAAAGCAGTTTGAGTAAGATTACTACTGCCAATAATTATGTTTGAAAACGCTCCTTGTTTAAATAAGTACCCCTTAGAATGAAAAGAGTCATTAACAGCAATTTTTAATTCAATATTAGGAAATTGCATTAATCTTTTCAGAGCTTCAGGTTGGGTGAAATTTAAGTATTGAGAGACTAGTACTTTTCCTTTTATTCCCCTAGATTGAAGGCCCATCAATGAATTTATTATGGTAGCTATACCGCTTGTCGTTACAAAAGCTACAGATATCCAAAATTCATCACAAGTGTCTAATTCATATAATAAATTTGAAAGGATTTTTTTCCCTCTTTTATTATCGTTTACTAATAGTGCCGGTTGATACTTCCTCTCTGATGTTAAATTCTTATCAATAAAAGAATGCCTTAAGCTAAGTTCTAATGCTTCTATGCTCATAAATCTCTTTATTTTGAAAGTAAATCTACAATAGGTAGGTCAGCAGCAGCCCAATCCAATTGTTTTAATTCATGTCTAAGTAGCCATTTATAAGAAATATGTTCTGATAATTCAACCTGATTGGTTTTTGAAGTGCAGATATATGAATGCATTGTTAGGTGGAAATCTGGATAATCATGTTCAACAGTTAGGAATTCTTTATCAACTTTAATTGACATATTTAGTTCTTCAAGTATTTCTCTTACTACTGTTTCTGTTGGCAACTCTCCAGCCTCTATTTTACCTCCTGGAAATTCAAATTTATTTGAAATATAATCAAGTTTGTTTTTTCCTCTCTGAACGCATAAAATTTTATCCTTGTTTATTATAATTGCTGCTGATACATTTACTTTTTTCATATTAACCAAATTAATTGTTTTAATTTCTTAATCAATATTCTCTAAACACTAAATTCTTATTTAATATTTTAAAATAGTTTTAACTTTTTTGTTTGTAAAGCATTATGTGCTTTTCAAAATATTCTCGTAAATCTCTATCACAAACATAAATGTATGTGCCTTTAATCCCACGATACATCATAGTTTTATAAATCTTAACTATATATTTCAATAATTCATCTTTATTTTCCAAGGCTTGTTTTCCTTTAATGTCGTGATAATTGTTTTTTATTACTTTAATTTTTTTAGAATTCTTATCATATGTTATTTCCTTACCAAAAATTACCCCTGAATAATTTAAATCATATCCTTGAACTGTATGGATACAGCCCATTTCAGTTACATCGGTTGTGGAATTTATCCAATCAATACTTTGTCTATTCCAAAACATTTTCACACCATCAATAATGGCGTCTGGTAAATTAGCATCTGTTTTTGAGACCCATGGCCAAGAGTAGCCAGACATTGATCTGCATAGACCATATTCATTTTCCATTTTTTGTAAGCGCTCCATCATTAAAGATAAATCATCAAATAATACTAACTCATAATTTGGATTATTAAATATGGTGGTGTTATTATCCAGTTTTTCTTTTAATAAATTATCGACAAATGTTATATAATCATTTTTGCCTTCTGAACGCATCTGAGAAAAGAGTGTAATTTGAGATGCATCATTTTGACCTTTTATTTTATCAAAACTTTCTTTTCGAACATCTGCAGGTTTTATTGATTGCTCTGAATCATAAAAGAATAACTGATATTTACTGGAATTAATTATCCAATCTAATTGATTTCCGTTTTTTTCTGCTGATTGTACATCTTTACCATCTATTTTTTCGGTGTGGTACAAATCTAATCGCTTATTTACATTGTCGAACGCACCATATCCCATTATTGATTTTCTACGGGTTAAACGGTGTGCTTCATCAACGATTAAAAAATCATATTTCTTTTTTACCACATCGGTAGGGCCAATTACCATATTACTTGATAAACCATGAACACTTTTGAATACTTGCTTCAGAGTGTTGCGTAACGAGGTCATTGGAACAACTAATCCAATGATAAGCTTATCTGGGTTATTTTTTTTAAATGCATCTAGTTCAAAGAGAAGTGCCTCATCTTCAATGTCTAAATCATGGAGTTCATATTGACTTAATGTAGAGATTAATTTAATTAAATAAATTGCTAGTATTGTTTTTCCTGTTCCAGCACTTCCATTCACAAAAATCTTTTTTATTCCATTACTTGAATAATCTTTAAATATTTCCAAGATGGAATTGTATTGATCAGGGGATAGAGATTTGTACGGTGAATATTTATATAAATCAGAGTTTTGTAATTCTAATAAGTCTCTCATTCTAATGTTTTCGAAAGATAGTTTGCTCCATATCTTCTTGAAAATTTTGAAATACTCACTTTTTTGGTAATAATTATGACTTGAAATTCCTCCATTTCCATTAAGTAATTTAAAATCACCAGCGGCTGTCATATATTGGATAAGATTGGATTCAATATCTAAAGCAGCAGATTTATTAAAAGACTCGTCTGAGATTATGTAGACCCAATTCAAATTTTTCTTTTCGGGATGACTTAAATGATTATTCATCCTTGCTATTGCATTAGTTGATTCACCAACGTAAGCCACCATTGTTTTTGTATCATATAAAATGTAAACAATTGGATATGCATCTCGAGCAAGAGAATCATTGTTAATCAAACCAATATCAACTTTATTAAATGGATAATTTGTTACTTTTAAGGTATCACTTAACATTTATAATTGGTTATATTTTTTCGCAGTTCCTTTTGCTTTTTCTATTGGATATTTTTCACCGTTCTTTTTGATTTTGTCAAGCAGAATTTCTTTGACGTCAAATCCGTATTTTTCAGCTAATAGAAGAGAGTAAGCAAAAACATCAGCTAATTCCTCTTTTACTTTTTCCTTATCTGCTTCTTCATGAGATTTCCACAAGAAGTTTTCTAAAAGTTCACCTGCCTCAATATTAAGAGCTACCGCAAGATCTTTAGGATTGTGAAATTGCTCCCAGTCTCTTTCATTTCTAAATTTAATCAGAGCTTCTGTTATTTCTTTAATATCACTCATATTTTATTTTTCTTAATAAAACATAACAATGGCTGGACCTCATTGCAGTTTAAATTATACTTTTAATTTTTTATTCATTTTCAATTAGTAGTTCTTTTGCACTGATGTTTAATATTTGAGCAATTTCATAGAGACATTCAATACTTGGTTGCTTCCTATTTTGCACATAGCCGTTGACCATATTGTAGCTCTTGCCAAGTTTATCAGCGAGCCAAATTTGCTTAATGCCTTTCTCTTTGAGTACTTCTTTGATACGGTTCATAGTTACTGAAATAGTAGGCACAATATAACTAAAAACATCTCATTTTTTGATTACTTTTTAACTAAATCTTCTACCAAATAGCACAATTGCTAAAATAGTAGTCATACCAACAGATATGGGGGTTATTAAAGATTTCTTATTGTTTTCTTTGGGTCTTCCAGATCCAATCAACGATTCCGCAATTTTTAGTCGGCTTTTATATTTCTCAACTTCTACCAATGCCTCTTTTAAAGCATAATTAGATTCATCCCGGTCGTGAATGGCTTTGTTAGAACGTTGTTGCATATTGGAAGCGTATTCATCAGTAGTGTCCCGCTGCGCTTTTAACTTCTGAATTTCTTTATTTTTTAACTCTAAAGCTCTTTCTAATTTCACTTCTTTTGGTGTGGGTTCGCCAATTGTACCATAATCATTTTTATGATGTTCTATAAGTGTTAGTGCCCATTCAGATACACTCACGTTATATTTTGCTGCGAGTCTTACATATTCAGCTTTTTGAGCTGCAGATACCCTTGTGCTTAGGGTTACGTTTCTATAATGCATGTTGTTTTCCATTGTTTTCATTGTATTTAAGTTATTAATCTACAGCCTGTTGGCTTGGTGTTTACTCAAGGACATCTCATAGTCTTTATTTTTACTCACTTTTCGTGATTGTTTCAAAAAATAAAAATTATTTCCTCCAATAATTTCTCATTGTTTTTCTAAAATGAGTTCATTTATTAAAAGCAAGTTATTGAAAATAATTGATAAAAGTATTAAAATTAATATTTTTTTTGTTTCTTTGATTTATGAAAAATAAATTTGTTTTAGATCCTTATTTTGGTGAGCTATCAGATCCTGATAGTCTGGTTAATTATATCTACGCACCTATCTTCTTAAGAACAAAAATAGATGTACTGTATTTTGATTTTTTAAACTGGGAAAATCATGATTTACTTGATATTGACCTTGGTTTAGGTACTATAAAAACAGATTATAAAAAAACAGCGATAAGCTTTGTACAGTACGTTTGGATAAAGATGGTTGAAGCATTGATTAAGTATGGTTTTTCTTATAATGATGTTAAAGCGATAAGAAAAAAATTGAGTAAGAAATTACACTATTCCTTTAGCTCCAACCAAAAGATTGCTCAAAATAAATCGTTACAAACGTCAGATAACTACCAGGAATTTTACGTTACTGAATTTGAAAGGTATGTTTTCTCGACTATTGCAAACAAATACAATTTTAAATTCTTTTTTTACAAAGATGCACCTGAAGATTATTTTGTTTTTGATGATAGTCTTTTTGATATGTTTATTGAATTTAATGAAGAAGATAAACTTAGAGAAAAATTCAATAAAGACCATTTTAGCTTTTCTTTTTATAAAATATTTGAACCCTTCTTATCTAATGAGATAGACGCTTTTAAAACTAAATCTATTTCAATTTTATCTAACGAGGAGAGTAAAACGCTTCGTATGATAAGAAGGAATTACAATGAGTTAAAATCAATTACAATTCGTTTTAAAGAAGCTAAGCCAACGCATTTAGAAATTAAAACAAATAAAAAAGTTTCAGTCGAAAGTCGAATTATGGAGCACATTCAAAAAAGAGACTATTCAACCATAGTTATTCAAACGGTTGACGGGAGTGTAGTTAATTTTGAAAACACAAAGAAATATAAATTATGATACTGAATACCTCAGATCAATTGATACGTCACAATCCTATTGTAACAAGCAAAGGAATTGTACATACATCAAAATCATGTTATCAGATTATGAATGCAAAATCATTTTAAATAAAAACAGAAAAGAAAAACTAACAGACCAACAAGTACAACAAATCAAAGTTTTCTTTGAGCTCATTGCCAATGCTCAATTAGAAGCTTTTCAAAATCCTAAGCAATGAAAAGAGCTGTAATCATGTCAAGAGTCAGTAGTGACGAACAAGCCAAAGGGTTTAGTTTGGGTGTTCAATTTGAGCAGCTAACAAACTATTGTAAACGCAAGGATATTGAGGTTGTTGCGCATTACAAAGAAGACCACTCCGCTAAAAACTTCAACCGACCAGAGTTTCAAAACTTTTTGAGATTTGCCAAGAAAAATAAAAACACTATCGATTATTTATTAGTAACCACTTGGGACCGCTTTTCCAGGAATGTAACAGATTCATTTTTAATGATTCGTCAATTAAAAAAAATGGGAATAGAAGTTCAAGCTATTGAACAACCTATTGATTTTAGTATTCCTGAGAGAAAAGCAATGCTCGCCATTAATTTAGTTTTCCCAGAAATAGATAACGACCGAAGATCCATTAAAATAAGAGGCGGTATTAGAGGGTCCTTAAAAGCAGGTCGTTGGTGCAGAATGGCACCTGTAGGTTATGTAAATAGAAGGGATGCAAATAATAGACCCATTATTCAGCCCAGTCCAAAGGCTAAATTTATTCAATTTGCATATAAGGGAATCACAAAAGGGAAAACCCAAGCAGCGATTCGTGAGGAGTTAAGTAGCAAAGGATTTAAAGTTAGTAGAAATAATTTATCTCTTTTATTAAAAAACCCTGTGTATATGGGTAAAATTGTCGTTCCAAAAGAAGGAGAGGAGCAGGAGCAGTGGATTGAGGGTGTTCATCAAGGAATTATTTCTGAGAAACTGTTTTACCAAGTTCAAGAAAAATTATCCGAACGCCAAAAGAAAAGAAATCGACCTATTTATAACACACTTCGCGAGGAGCTTCCATTAAGAGGAATCTTACAATGCTCCAAATGCCAATCGAAAATGACTGGTAGTCCTTCAAAGAGCTGTACGGGTAAAAAATATTTTTATTATCACTGCAATCATTGTAAAAAAGAGCGATTCTCAGCAAAGAAAGTCAACACGGTTTTTGAATCTATTTTGGATGATTTTCGATTTACCAAACAATCAAAAGTTCTGTACAAAGAGATTTTAAAGTCTTTATCTGGCGTTAATCAAAAAGACAGAGCAAGGAAAAGAAAAAAGTTAGAGAAGGAATTAGCTTCCGCAAACCAACGTATTGAAAATTTACAAGATCTATTGGTAGACGGAACTATTTCTCCAAAAGTATATGGTCAAACATTAAATCGATATACCAAGCAACGCGATCAAATCACTTCAAGTTTGAATGGACTTAATACCTCAGATTCTGAATATAAGGGGCTTATTGAAAATGCATTTCAACATTTAGAAAATTTTAAGCAAACCTACACCAATAGTGCTATTGCGCATAAAAAGAAGCTGATAAGTTCGATTTTCCCAGAAAAAATAGAATTTGACGGAAAAAAATGTCGAACTACAAGAATCAATGATGTGTTGAGGTATATCTTGCAGATAGACAAGGAGTTAGATGAAAATAAAAAGGGACAAATCTCAAAAAATATGAGTTTGTCCCGTGTGGTGGAGACGCCGAGAATCGAACTCGGGTCCAAACAAGCAGCTAATTCGCTTTCTACATATGTAGTTCTTTCTTAATTTTCGATTAAAAGCTGATTAAGAACAATCCACTT
>Ga0209653_1002025_pt1 | contig 15352 bp, 9 predicted proteins | sample SaaInl6LU_22_DNA_FD_184644 | JGI IMG/M metagenome (GOLD analysis project Ga0209653, IMG submission 184644) | Marine microbial communities from expanding oxygen minimum zones in the Saanich Inlet - ESP_116LU_22_DNA (SPAdes) (version 2) | ecosystem: Environmental > Aquatic > Marine > Intertidal... | reverse complement strand
ACTCAAACCAAATGTTATCAAGAAAAGTTAATTTCAATAACCAAAAAAGGCGCTGCCGGTTTGGAAGAAATCTCAACCATCATGAGGAACATACGGCGAGTACCTCCAATGATGCTAGGAGGTCAAAAAGTAGTTCGGCTAGAGGACTTCGAGTCTTCAGTATCTTCGGACCTTTTAAACCATCAATCGACACCTATCGATTTGCCCAAATCAAATGTTTTAATTTTTTATACGGAGGATGGTAGCATGATTGCTATGCGACCTAGCGGCACAGAACCTAAAATTAAATACTATATTAGTGTGAACACTGAATTGAATGAAGTAGACCAATATGCGTCTGTTAAATCAATTCTATTGGATAAAATTGACCAAATTACAGTAGATTTGGAATCATTAAGATGAATTATTTCAAGAAAATTTTAAAATACGCCTTGCCCTACAAAAAATACGCAGGACTCAATATATTGAGCAATGCGTTCTATGCCCTGTTTGGTACTTTGGCAATGGTATCATTGATTCCTATGATCAATGTGCTGTTTGGAGAAGGCGCTAGAGTTAATGTCAAACCGGATTTGGCAACTGCTGATTCCTTGATGACATTCAGCATTGAAAGCTTCAACTTTTTCTTGACTCAAAAACTTGAACAAGATGGCCCTCAGGGAACACTTGTTTTTTTAATAGTCATTATTATTAGTCTTTTTTTACTTAAAAATTTGTTCGGGTATCTGGCCCTATATTTCATCACCTTTCTAAGAAACGGTGTTGTGAAAGACTTGAGGAATGATCTTTACAGCCATAGCCTTGAATTGCCAATGGCCTATTATTCTGATCAAAGAAAAGGTGATTTGATGTCTCGTATTTTGGCTGACGTGAATGAAGTTCAGGTTTCAACCCTGTCATTTTTGGAGTTAATAGTTAGGGAACCTTTGACAATTCTCTTTGGACTGGCTTCAATGTTTGTTATCAGTCCCGAACTCACGCTCTTCGTTTTGTTGTTTATTCCAGTTTCTGGATTTTTGATTTCCTTGATAGGAAAAAAATTGAAAAAACACTCAACCAAAGTGCAAGAAGAATCAGGAGTGCTGCTATCTACTATTGAAGAAACGTTTGGAGGAATAAGGGTAATCAAAGGATTTGTTGCTGAAAAGTCTTTTACCAAAAGGTTTTCTGCTACCACAAAACGCTATTTTAATTTTTCTAATCGTTTGATGCATCGTCAAAATTTGGCAGGCCCAGTAAGCGAATTTTTAGGCATTGTGACAATAACAGCCTTATTATGGTACGGTGGTAACTTGGTTATGGTAAAACAAACGATCACCGGCGGTGCTTTTATAGGGTTCATGTCATTGGCTTATCAGATTCTAACACCAGCCAAGGCCATGAGTAAAGCTTCTTATAGTGTAAAACGAGGCAATGCAGCTGCGGAAAGAGTTATGTCGGTTTTGGAAACTAAAAACACAATCACTAATACCCCAAACGCAATCACAGACTTGAATTTTTCTTCTGTGATTAAGTTTGACAAAGTCTCCTTTAAGTACGAAAAAGAGAATGTATTGAGTGAAGTGTCCTTTGAAGTCAAAAAGGGACAAACACTGGCTTTGGTCGGACAATCAGGAAGTGGAAAATCAACTATTGCTAATCTTTTAAGTCGGTTTTACGATGTCACAGAGGGGGCCGTTCTAATCGATGGGATAGATATTCGTGATATTGACAAGGCCTCACTCCGGGGAGCGATGGGCTTAGTCACCCAAGAATCCATTTTATTCAATGACACCATAAAAAATAATCTGTTAATAGGGAAAGAGCAAGCTTCAGACGATGAGATGATTGCGGCACTAAAAATTGCTAACGCTTGGGAGTTTGTGAAACAATTACCGCAAGGAATGGACACCAACATTGGAGACAGTGGGAACAAGCTGTCGGGAGGTCAAAAACAGCGTTTGAGTATAGCACGTGCTGTTCTAAAAAATCCGCCGATAATGATTCTCGATGAAGCGACATCGGCACTCGATACTGAAAGCGAGCAACTGGTTCAAATCGCTCTCGAAAATATGATGAAAAACCGGACTTCTGTTGTCATCGCGCACCGTTTATCTACAATTAAGAACGCGGATTTAATCATTGTTATGAGAAATGGAAACATTGAAGAAACCGGCAACCATGATAGTTTGATGGCACAAAACGGCAATTACAAGAAACTTATTGATCTGCAGTCTTTTCAATAATAAATCAGTTTCTTTTAAACTATTTCCGATTGTTTAAGTCAAATTAAAAAGATACATCTTGACTGATCAAGAGCTCCTTAAACAATTACGTGATCCCATAACACGGCATAGCGCCTTTGGCTTGTTGGTGTCATTATATAAACAAAGGCTCTATTGGCATATCAGAAAAATTGTGATAGCCCACAGTGACGCCGATGATGTACTTCAAAACGTTTTTATAAAAATATACCAAAACATAGAGCAGTTTAAGGGTGATAGCCAACTCTTCACTTGGATGTACAAAATCGCGACAAATGAGTCTCTTAGTTTCCTAAAATCCCAATCCAGACGTCATTTTAGAACCATCGACAATCTACAAAGCATATTGGTAAATAATTTGAAGGCGGATGTTTACTTTGAAGGAAACGACATTCAGATAAAGTTACAGCAAGCCATAGCCAGACTACCTCAAAAACAAAAACTGATATTTAACATGAGGTATTTTGACGAAATTAAATTTAAAGATATGTCCGAAATTTTAGGTACAAGTGAAGGCGCTTTGAAAGCCTCATATCATATCGCCATGAAAAAAATTGAAAAATACATGACATCAAATTAAACTAACAAGAACTAATTGAGTCAAAAATGCGAATGAAAACAGTCAATCACATTCCAAAACACACTGGCTTTAAATCTCCTCCTGGATATTTGGAAAACTTCGAGGTTGATTTTAATCGAGAGATGGCGCCAGTTTCCATAAAAACATCAGGCCAATTGGCTATCTGGGCAGTTGCGGCAAGTATAGTCGTATGGCTCGGTTTCTTAACTTGGCAATATCAAGCCAATGAGCTCGACCAAGAAGAAATTGCCTATTATCTTCTAGAAGAAACTGATGTTGATGTTTTTGAATTGGTTGAAATCTATGGATTAGACCCATTGCATGACTTCTACGACCTTCCGATCCAATCCATTGAAACCTATTTGACTGAAGAAACAATATACACTACGGAATTTTTAACATCACAATAAATACAACAACAATGAAAAAAATACACCTAAGTTGGATCTTTATGATCCTAGGACTATTAGCAGTAGCGCAACCTAATAGAGGCGAAGACCGCAAGAAAATAGAATCCATGAAAGTTGCCTACCTCACGGAGCAATTGAGCCTCTCCCCTGCTGAGGCTGAGAAATTTTGGCCTGTTTACAATGAATTTTCGAAATCAACCCAGCGCATGAGACAAGATGGGATGAAGCGTGTTTTTGGCCCATTGAAGGATGGTAAAACCATGAGCGATAAAGAATCAGAGCAGCTTTTAAGCGAATACATTTATCACGTCAAAGAAATGCAGGCTGCTGAGTTAAAACTAATCAACGATCTGAAAAACATACTCCCTGCCGCAAAAATCATTAAATTAAGAATGGCCGAAGAAGGCTTTAAAAGACGGATGATGGATCGGCTCAGAGGCGGAGATCGTCGCGGTCGCAATTAAGTTTAAATAAAGGGCATAAAATAAGTGCCCTTTTTTATTTTAACTCAGTGAATTACAGTAATTTTGCGGCAATGCGACTACATAGAAACCTTTGCCTTGCCGTTGTTGAAGGCATTTACCATATTTTTATAGAGAATCAATACGCCGACAAGGTGGTCTATCAAATGCTCAAGCGCGACAAGCGTTGGGGCAGCGCGGATCGCAAGTTTATCGCCGAAACAACCTATGATATTGTGCGTTGGCAAAGACTATACGCTTCAATAGCTGACGTGAACATGCCTTTTACCAGAGAAAACATTTGGCGTCTTTTATCGGTGTGGCTCGTTCTCAAAGGAATCAAACTTCCTGATTGGCCGCAATTTACCGACACACCCACCCGACGAATCAAAGGCAAATTCGACGAGTACTCTAAACATAGAGCCATTATACAGTCCATTCCAGATTGGTTAGATGAAATGGGAGAGGCAGAATTAGGTGCAAAAATATGGGGGAAAGAACTGGAAGCACAAAATGAAAAAGCCAAGGTAATTCTGAGGACCAACACGCTAAAAACCAACCGTAAGGACTTAAAACTCAAGTTGGAGAGTGAAGGCATCGAATCAAACGAATTAAAAACACATCCCAATGCATTAGAATTGATCGAGAGGGCTAATGTGTTTCAAACCGCAGCCTTCAAAGATGGATGGTTTGAAGTTCAAGACGCCTCTTCTCAACTGGTCGCCGATTATTTGGAAGCGGAGCCAGGCATGAGAGTTATCGATGCTTGTGCTGGGGCGGGGGGGAAAACCTTACACCTGGCCTGTAATATGGAAAACAAGGGTCAGCTTTTAGCACTGGATCTCTACAAAAGCAAGCTCAATCAACTTAAAACACGAGCCAAAAGAAATGGTGCCCATAACATCGAGACCCGTATCATCGACTCGACAAAAGTGATCAAAAAATTAAAAGACAGTGCCGATAGATTACTTTTGGATGCACCTTGCTCAGGTATCGGTGTGTTGAAACGCAATCCAGATGCCAAATGGAAACTGACCCCAGAGTTTATTGATAATATAAAAAGCGTTCAACAAGAGATTCTATCGAGTTATACCAGGATGCTCAAGCCAGGGGGGCTGATGGTCTATGCTACCTGTTCCGTTTTACCCTCTGAAAATCAAAATCAAATTCAACAATTTCTTGCCAGCGAGGCGGGTCAGTATTTTGAGCTCCAAAAAGAACAATCCATATTTGCCCATAAATGTGGCTATGACGGCTTCTATATGGCCCAAATGAGAAAAATGGAATAATCCGAAAACTGTTCAAAAGCAGTGAATAAGATTGACTAAAATCTCACCCTCAGGCCATCGATTTGATTTATTTTTATGACTTCAAATCAGTTCCTATGATTCATTTTTTTGGTAACCAAACATCAAAAATTTACGCAGTTCAAGCCAATACTGCTCTTCAAGATAGTGATATTTCGAAGCTTGAGTGGCTTTTTGGCAACGTCCCAAGTATTTCCGCTCAAGAAATTAATGCTGCTTTTAAAGGTCCTCGGGCCGCTATGGTAACACCATGGAGTACCAATGCAGTGGAAATAACCCAAAATATGGGAATCGAAGGATTGATTCGTATTGAGTTTTTTGAACCTGCCACCGAACTCTCGTCCTATGATCCCATGCTCTTTCAAAAGTACACTGTTCTCAATCAATCCATTTTCGAGGTTAGTAAAAAATCGGAACCTATTTTTGAGATTACAGACATCAAAGCCTATAATGAAAAAGAAGGTTTAGCGTTGAACTCTGAGGAAGTGACTTACTTGGAGCAACTTTCGAACAAATTGGATAGACCACTCACTGATGCCGAAGTTTTTGGTTTTTCTCAAGTGAATAGCGAACATTGTAGGCACAAGATCTTCAACGGAACTTTTGTAATTGATGGTCAAGAAATGTCAGAATCTCTGTTCCAATTGATAAAAAAAACATCAAAAGAACACCCCAATCATATCGTTTCGGCCTACAGAGATAATGTGGCTTTTATCGAAGGCCCAACACTGACACAATTTTCGCCAAAATCTTCGCATCGAGCGGATTGGTATGATGAGTCGCCATTCGACTCGGTCATTTCTCTCAAAGCCGAAACCCATAATTTCCCCACCACAGTAGAACCCTTTAATGGTGCTGCTACTGGATCGGGAGGTGAAATTAGAGATAGGCTTGCTGGCGGTGTTGGTTCGCTCCCGCTTGCTGGAACAGCTGTATACATGACACCCTACTCCCGCACTACCAGACGACCTTGGGAACAAAAAATTGCGCCGCGTCAATGGCGCTATCAAACACCCTTGGACATTTTAATCAAGGCGAGTAATGGCGCATCAGATTTCGGAAATAAGTTTGGACAACCATTGATTACTGGATCACTGTTAACATTCGAGCATGAAGAAAATAAATCTACTATTGGATTTGACAAGGTGATTATGCTAGCGGGTGGTGTAGGTTACGGCAAAGCCGACTACGCCCATAAAAAAGAACCTAAGGCTGGAGATGTTATCGTTGTTTTAGGGGGAGATAACTATCGAATCGGTATGGGCGGAGCGGCAGTTTCAAGCGCTGATACTGGAGCCTATGCATCAGGAATTGAACTCAATGCTGTCCAAAGATCAAATCCTGAAATGCAAAAACGGGTGGCCGACACTATTCGAGCTCTGGTGGAGAGCACTGATAATCCCGTAATCTCTATTCATGATCATGGCGCAGGAGGACACCTCAATTGTTTGTCTGAGTTGGTGGAATCGACAGGAGGAAAAATTAATATTGACCAACTTCCAATCGGGGATCCCACCCTGTCTTATAAAGAAATCATTGGAAATGAATCTCAAGAACGTATGGGGCTCATCATTCCAAAATCGTTTGTTCCAAGGTTAAAAGAAATTGCAGACCGTGAAAGGGCCCCCTTCTATGTCGTTGGGGAAGTCACGGGAGATCAAAGGTTTGAGTTTATTTCAGAATCCACGGGAGAAAAGCCAATGTCCTTAGCTTTAGAAGATATGTTTGGAAGTTCACCAAAAACTGTTATGACCGATGAAACCCTTGAAGCCACATTTGATCCCATCACCTATGATGTCAAAGATTTTAACGCTTACTTGGAATCTGTCTTACGATTAGAAGCTGTAGCCTGTAAAGATTGGCTGACAAATAAAGTCGATCGATGTGTTGGAGGTCGGGTAGCAACTCAACAATGTGTCGGACCCCTGCAACTTCCTTTGAACAATTGCGGCGTCATGGCATTGGATTTCAAAAGTAACCAAGGTGTGGCTACCTCAATTGGTCACGCCCCAGTGGCAGGACTAATCGACCCCATTGCAGGTAGCCTGAATAGTATTGGAGAGGCATTATCGAATATCATATGGGCGCCCTTAGAACATGGTTTGTCTAGTGTTTCCTTATCTGCGAACTGGATGTGGCCATGCAATAATCCTGGCGAAGACGCGCGACTCTACCAAGCAGTGAAAGCCGTTTCTGATTTTTCAATATCGTTAGGTATTAACGTTCCCACAGGTAAGGATTCCCTTTCGATGAAACAAAAATATGATGATCAAGATGTGATTGCCCCAGGAACAGTGATTATTTCGGCCACCGGACATTGCTCTGATATCAGAAAGACAATCACTCCTGTACTTCATAAGAACGGTGGCGCCATTTATTACCTCAATTTATCCCAATCTGAGTATAACCTAGGCGGTAGTTCTTTTGCTCAAGCAATGAACAAAATTGGAGACCAGGCACCAAGTATTGCGGATGCTGCTTTCTTCAAGTCAAAGTTTGACGCTGTGCAAATGTTGATCAAGAATGGACATATTGCTGCAGGCCATGATATTGGGTCAGGTGGTTTAATTACTTCTCTACTCGAAATGTGTTTCGCTGATGTACAACTTGGGGCTGACATAGACCTCACCCCACTGAATGAGTCTGATTCCATTAAAGTCTTATTCGCTGAAAATATAGCTATCATTTTCCAGTCAAAAAGCAAAGAGTCGGAACAAGATATTATGCGATTAATCCCCGAGGCTGTAAAAATTGGAAAAGTTCTTGAGGCTGATGTTTTAACAATTAAAAACCATGAAAATCTATTTCCTTTGTCCATTTCAAAATTAAGAGATGCATGGTACTTGTCATCCTATGAAATGAATAAAACTCAAACGGCGAACGGCCTTGCCGAGGTTAGATTGCGCAATTATAAAAACCAGCCCCTAGCCTACCATTTTCCCAATCTCTTTGATGGAAGTATTCCCAAAAAACCCAACAAAGGCAAGCGACCACTAGCGGGAATATTGAGAGAGAAAGGAAGCAATAGTGATAGAGAAATGGCTCACGCTTTATACTTGGCTGGTTTTGAAGTCAAAGATATTCACATGACGGATCTTATTTCTGGAAGAGAAAACCTAGAAGATTTATCATTTCTCGGTGCTGTTGGAGGCTTTTCTAATTCCGACGTTTTGGGCTCAGCTAAGGGATGGGCTGGTGCGTTTAAGTACAATGAAAAGGCCCGAGAATCGCTGATCAACTTTTTTAATCGAACAGACACCCTATCCATAGGTATATGTAATGGCTGTCAGTTATTTATGGAATTGAACTTAATCAATTCTGACCTAGAACAACCAGGGCATATGGGTCATAACTTGTCGGAAAAACACGAGAGCATCTTCACTTCAGTAAAAATAGCTCGCAATTCATCCGTGATGTTAGGATCATTAGAAGGCAGTACACTCGGCATTTGGGTAAGCCATGGAGAAGGCAAATTTGATTTACCATTAGCCGAAAATCAATACAGAATCGTAGCTAAATACGGCTACGACTCATATCCAGCAAACCCCAACGGATCGGACTATAACGCTGCAATGCTCTGCGATATTACAGGACGACATTTGGTAACTATGCCTCACTTGGAGCGCTCTATATTTCCCTGGAACTGGGCGCATTACCCCGATCGTTCAGACACGGTTAGTCCTTGGCTTCAAGCCTTTGTAAATGCACGCAATTGGATTGTAAACCATACGCTATCGATGGCATGATAATTGATATTTATAAAGCGCTTCAAATCCATATTCCAAATTAATGAAATCAGTCATTTTCTTTATTTGCATCCTGAGTCTCCACGTGATTAGTTCTTTTGGTCAGACTCAAAACTATCAGCGGGCTAAAATTTTCTATCAAAATTATAACGATCTCGATAGGATGGCCAAAGCGGGTATTGCTCTAGATCATGTCAAGTCCAAAAAAAACGTTTATTTAGAATCCGATTTTTCAGATTTTGAAATCAACGCAGCACGCGCCTTGGGCTTAGATGTCGAAATTATTATCCCCAACGTTAGTCATTACTACGCGCAACGCAACAAAGGTAAGATTCAGGATATTGAAAAATCAGCGAATCGGAACGCACTGTGCAGCGCCGACTCTGGCTCTATTAGCTTTGCTGTACCCGAGAATTACGATGTCAAGAACAGCTCAGATTTCGGAGGTTTTTATACTTATTCTGAAATGCTTCAGGAGTTGGATGACATGCATTCCCTTTATCCCAATTTGATTAGTTCGCGCGTGGATTTGTACAACCCGAGCACACCAGATGCCCATCAAACAGAGGAGGGCCGTTATTTGCAATGGGTGAAAATATCCGACAACCCGAATACCGAAGAAGGTGAACCACAAATTTTATTTGACGCTATTCATCACGCCAGAGAACCTGCGTCATTACAGCAACTCATTTTCTTTATGTGGTATCTTCTGGAAAATTATAGCTCTGACAACGAAATCAAAAACTTGATCGACAACACAGAAATATTTTTTATTCCCTGTGTTAATCCCGATGGCTATATCTATAACGAAACAACAGACCCAGCTGGAGGAGGCATGTGGCGTAAAAACAGAAAAGGTGGTTACGGCGTAGATAATAACCGAAATTACTCCTATATTACTCCTGCTGGCAATGAAGTCTGGAATACCACCGGTACCTCGGACAATACTTTGAACGACACCTATGCGGGAACTGGTCCATTTTCAGAACCTGAAAATCGCGCCCTAAGGTATTTTATAGAGACGCATAATATTAAGATGGCTCTAAACGCCCATACCTATGGTAATTTGCTCTTATTTCCCTACGGTTACGACTTTGATGTGCCAACCCCAGACAACGCCTTGTTTGAAGACATTAGCAGCATAATGGTAGCCCAAAATGATTATGACAACAAAATTGCGTCTGAACTTTATCCAGCTGCCGGTGACAGCGATGATTTTATGTACGGTATGCTTCAAACCGAAAATGGAGGTACACGTGAAAAGGTTTTTGCCTTGACCCCTGAAATCGGCTCTTCCTTTTGGCCAAATTCAAACGATATTATTGGCATTTGTCAAGACATGGCCGATACCAATATCAACGCAATTAGACTGATTCACAATTACGCCGAAGTGGCGGATCAGTCGGATATCAATTTACCCAATCAAAACACCTCGATATCCTATAATTTAAAAAGGCTAGGCTTGTCCGACGACGGCGATTTCACGGTTTACATTTTCCCCCTAAGCACTAATATTTTATCAGTTGGAAACAGCGATACTTTTAGCAATATGGCGCAAGGAGAGACCGTTGCTGGAGAAATTGAATTGAATCTGAGTTCAGATATAAGCCCAGGGGATCTCATAGAATTTGATTTGGTGGTCGACAATGGACTATTTGAAAGTCGAAGAAAAATATCCAAGGTATACGGCACTTCATCTACAATCTTCAGCGAACCAGCTAATAATACTTCTACGAATTGGGAATCTACTGCTTGGGGCACCACAACTGCCGACTTCGTTTCTGCTTCTAGTTCAATAACCGATTCCACGAATGGTGATTATACCGCAAACACGAGTAGCTCCATTCAATTATCCAATCCCATAAACTTGACCGCTGGAACTCTATTTGCAGAAGTTTCTTTCATGGCTAAATGGGATATCGAATCAGGATACGATTACGTGCAATTTGAGGTGTCGAATGATGGTGGCAATACTTGGATACCACAATGCGGTAGATATACAAAAACAGGAGTAGCTGATCAGTCTGGCGCCCTGGGCGAGCCAATCTACGATGGCGCACAACCCAACTGGGTAAAAGAGTCTATTTCTTTGAATGATTATATAGGCGATGAAATTTGGTTCAGATTTACGCTCCATTCTGATGCTGAAGTGCAAGCAGACGGCTTTTATTTTGATGATCTCAACGTATCGGTCATTGATCCAAGTCTTGGTAATCACACTTTTGATGTCGGTGATATTAGGCTTTATCCAAATCCAACGACAAACAAGTTATATGTGCAAACTAAGCTGGATCAATATCATATTCAAATTACTAATCTGCTGGGCAAGGCCGTTTATCGATCTACTGCTCTCTCTGGCAATTTTGAAGCATCTCTAGAATCATTGGGTAATGGTCTGTATATCATCTCAATTCAGCATGGCGAGAGAGAATTACGATTTAAGATCATTAAAAAATAGAGACAACCTAATGTTAGGGTCAACTGACTTTTTTTTCCTAATTTGCCTAATCTAAAAGTATGACTCATGAGTATTGCTATCACCCGCGTATTTGACTTTCCCTATTACCAGCTTGAAAAATTCAATTTAGATTGTGCCTTCGCAACTAAAATCAAAGGGCATTGGAACGTGCTCTCCTCACAAGCTTTTGTAGATCAGGCTAATGAGGTCAGTAGAGGACTGCTGCGACTGGGAGTACAAGCGAATGATAAAATTGCTGTCATCACTTCTAACAACCGCAACGAGTGGAGCGTTTTAGATATGGCCGTTTTGCAAATAGGAGCTCAAAATGCACCCATTTACCCAACCATATCGGCTTCTGATTATGCCTACATTATCAATCATTCTGAAGCCACCTATTGTTTTGTTTCCGATCAAGAAATTTACGACAAACTCAAAAGCATTGAGCATGAAGTAAATTTAAAAGGGATTTATACTTTTGACGATATTGAAGGTGCTGATAACTGGTCTAAAATCCTAGAACTGGGAAAAAATACGAGTAACAATCAAGAGCTTGAGCAACGAAAGGCGGCAGTTCAACCATCGGATTTAGCTACTTTAATTTACACTTCAGGAACTACAGGAAAACCAAAAGGAGTGATGCTCTCTCATCACAATTTAGTGACTAACGTTTTGGATGGTGAGAAAAGAGTGCCTCTTACCTATGGCGGATCAGTATCACTAAGTTTCTTGCCTGTATGTCACGTTTTTGAGAGAATCATTTTGTACCTCTACCAATATTGTGGCGTTTCGACCTACTTTGCAGAGTCGATCGAGTTGCTTACTGATAATATAAAAGAAGTCAAGCCAAATATCATGACAGCCGTGCCTCGCTTGTATGAAAAGGTTTATGACGGCATTATTGCTAAAGGAGAAGGCCTGACCGGTATCAAAAAAGCATTGTTCTTTTGGGCTGTCAATTTGGGATTACAATTCGAACCTTATGGTCAAAATGGGTTTTTCTACGAGTTGAAATTAAAAATTGCACGGAAACTAATATTTAGCAAGTGGAAAGAGGCTTTGGGCGGTAATATGGATTTATTTGTTTCTGGCAGTGCTCCCCTACAAACGCGTCTTGCTCGAGTTTTTGCCGCCGCAGGAATGCCTATTATGGAAGGTTACGGCTTAACAGAGACCTCCCCTATAGTCTCTGTAAATGATGAAAGAAATGGCGGATTCAGAATTGGAACTGTCGGAAAAGTCATAGACAACGTTGAAGTCAAGATTGCAGAAGACGGCGAAATATTAGTCAAAGGACCCAACGTGATGCAAGGTTACTACAAGGATCCAGAAAAAACATCAGAAGTCATGACTGGAGCCTATTTTCATACAGGAGATATTGGTGAACTTGATAGTGATGGATTTTTGAAAATTACTGACCGAAAAAAGGAAATGTTTAAAACCAGTGGTGGAAAGTACATTGCACCAGCAGTTATTGAAAATCAATTGAAACAATCTCGTTTTATCGAGCAAGTAATGGTAGTCGGTGAAGGCGAAAAAATGCCTGCGGCTTTGATCCAACCCAATTTTGTTTTCATTACCCAATGGATGAAAAGAAAACAATTTCAAGGTCCATATACCCCCGAAATTATTGCTGGATCACAAGTGGTTATCGATCGGATTCAAAAAGAAATTGATGCTGTCAATTCTAACTTTGGTCGCTGGGAACAAATCAAAGCCTTCCGTTTGACCCCAGAGATGTGGACCATAGATGATGGCCACCTCACCCCTACAATGAAAATGAAACGAAGAGTGATTAAAGAAAAATATCTTCCCCTCATAGAAGGCATCTACAGAGCGTAATCCATATATTGACCCCACTGTTTAAAAGATTTTATATTTTTACTATGCATGCATAATAAATTTATATAAATTTGTGTAATGAAGAAACTTACTGTCGAATACGCGTTGCGCGCCACTTGGCTATCGATACAAAAAATGTATAATGAAGAGGCTCAGAAATTTGGGACAACGATGTCTATTGGTTTTGCTTTACTCAGTCTCGACCCAGAGTTAGGTACCCCATCTACTGCGCTTGGACCTAAAATGGGAATTGAGTCCACTAGCCTTTCACGTATACTCAAATCTATGGAGGAATTAGATTTGGTATACAGAACGCCAAACCCAAACGACGGCCGAGGCGTTCTTATCCACTTAACGTCATATGGCAAGGAGCGAAGAGATTACACAAGACAACAAGTTCTAGACTTTAATCAGGCGGTTGCAGAAAAAATATCAACTGAAAAATTAAATAATTTCTTCGAAGTGATCGATCAAATCAATCAGGTCGTTAGCTCAAAAAAAGCATTGAATTATAATGAGGTAACAATATCCCAGTTATGAAAAACAGAAACATCAATAAAGTAGCGGTAATAGGCTCTGGAATTATGGGTAGTGGCATCGCTTGTCACTTCGCCAACATTGGAGTAGAAGTCCTCTTATTGGACATAGTGCCAAATTCTTTGAACCCGAACGAGCAAGTTAAAGGACTCACACTAGAAGACAAGGCTGTGAGAAATAGAATTGTGAATGACGCACTTTCTAAGGCCATAAAAACAAAACCTGCTCCGCTCTATCACACTAATTTCGTCTCAAGAATAATAACTGGCAACTTAGATGACGATATTTCTAAAGTTGCAGAAGTCGATTGGATTATTGAGGTAGTCGTTGAGCGCCTAGAGATCAAAAAAACCGTGTTTGAAAAGTTAGATAAACACAGAAAACCAGGCACACTGATTTCTTCCAATACTTCAGGGATTCCAATTGCTCTGATGAGCGAAGGCCGCAGCGATGATTTTCAAGCTCATTTTTGCGGAACCCATTTCTTCAATCCTGCGAGGTATTTAAAATTATTCGAAATTATACCCGGGCCGAAAACAAATCAAAAAGTATTAGAATTCATGCGCTCTTACGGCGAGAAGTTTCTAGGAAAAACCGCGGTTGTTGCTAAAGACACTCCAGCCTTTATTGGCAATAGAATTGGAACCTACGGCATTCAAAGTCTATTTCAACAGGTTATTTCCATGGGGCTAAATGTTGAAGATGTGGACAGACTTACGGGCCCAGTTATTGGAAGACCCAAGTCAGCAACATTCAGAACTACTGATTTGGTTGGATTAGACACTTTAGTTCACGTGGCAAATGGGGTTTATGACAACTGTCCCCATGACGAAATGAGAGCAGATTTCAAAATCCCTGAATTTGTTCAAAACATGTTGGAAAATCAATGGCTTGGCGATAAAACAGGACAAGGGTTTTATAAAAAAACCACGAATGACAAGGGGCTACGGGAGATACTTTCCTTAAATTTAAACACATTAACTTACTCACCTCAAAAAAAGACCAACTTTCCTGTATTGAGTAAAACAAAAGCGATTGAAAACGTCATTGATCGTTTTCCTGTCTTAATCAGTGGCACCGATCAAGCTTCAGAATTTTACAGAAAAATGTTTGGTTCAACCTTTGCATACGTGTCGAATCGCATTCCAGAGATTACAGAGGATTTGTATAAAATTGATGATGCCATGAAGGCGGGATATGGCTGGGAACATGGTCCATTTCAAATATGGGACGCCATAGGGTTAACTAAGGGTATTGAACTGATAACAGAGCTTGGTTTGCATGTCGCGCCTTGGGTTCATGAGATGGTCGAAGCAGGAGTAGACAGTTTTTATAGAGTAAAAGAAGGGGCCACATATTGTTATGACAGAGATGCTAAAGACTTTGTAAAAATTCCAGGTCAAGATGCCTTTATTATTCTGAATAATTTAAGGGAAAAACCAGCCGTTTATCAAAACAAAGATTTTGTTCTACACGACTTAGGAGACGGCATTTTGAATGCCGAATTCCGGTCAAAAATGAATACCATAGGAGGCGATGTTTTAGCAGGGTTGAATAAATCTATCGATATAGCAGAGCAAGATTTTGATGGATTGGTTATTGGAAATCAGGGCGCCAATTTCAGTGTTGGGGCTAATATCGCCATGATATTCATGTTAGCCGTAGAGCAAGAATATGAGGAACTCAATCAAGCCATCAAATATTTTCAGAACACTATGATGAGGATGCGCTACTCGTCAATTCCTACAATTGCCGCACCCCATGGTAT
>Ga0209653_1002023_pt1 | contig 15357 bp, 14 predicted proteins | sample SaaInl6LU_22_DNA_FD_184644 | JGI IMG/M metagenome (GOLD analysis project Ga0209653, IMG submission 184644) | Marine microbial communities from expanding oxygen minimum zones in the Saanich Inlet - ESP_116LU_22_DNA (SPAdes) (version 2) | ecosystem: Environmental > Aquatic > Marine > Intertidal... | reverse complement strand
TGGTAATTACACAATTAAAGTTCCAGCTGGTACTCATACAATTGTTTTTAGTTTTTTAGGATATAAAACTGTAGAAAAAACTTTTACAATAACAGATGGTCAAACGATTACTATTAATCAAGTTTTAGCAGCAGAAGAAGGAGTTGCTTTAGATGATATTGTTATAAAAACAACAACTAGTAAAGAGAAAAAAAGTGCTTTATTATTAGAACAGAAGAAAGCAACTGTAATTAAAGAAAGTATAGGTGCACAAGAATTAGCAGAAAAAGGGGTAAGTGATGCTGCAGGTGCAGTTTCTAAAATTTCTGGTGTATCTAAACAAGAAGGATCAAGTAATGTTTATGTAAGAGGTTTAGGAGATAGGTATTTAAACACTACTTTAAATGGTTTATCATTACCTTCTAATAATGTAAATAAAAAGAATATAGATCTTTCTTTATTCCCTTCTGACGTTATTCAGAGTGTTTCAATCAGTAAAGCGTATTCACCTGAATTTTATGCAGATTTTGCAGCTGGTAATGTTAATATAATATCTAAAGAATATAAAGGAGATGGTTTTTTTGATGTTTCTGTAGGCACAGGAATAAATACAAGAGCAGCAGGAAAAACTTTTAAAAAGAGTGAAGGTACAGGTCAAGTTGGTTTTTATAGAAGATATGAGCATAACCCATTTGCTGTTATTTTATCTCATGGAGTAGATCCAGAAAATGGAGGAGCTCCTATTAATTTAAATCTAAGTTTAACTGGTGGTAAATCTTTTGATTTTAAAGATGATTCAAGGTTAAGTTTATATGGTACAGCTTCATTTCAAAATTCTTATCAATTTAGAGAAGGTCCATTAGTAGATTATCCTAATGTTTTTAAAATTGAGTACCCTAATTCTCAGGAGTTTGAGTATACAACTGCTACTACAGTTATGGGTAATGCCATTTATAAAATAAATGACAATAATAAATTAAAGTATTTCTCAATGTTTCTAAATAGTTCATCAGATATGGCTGGATTTTATGGAACAGAAGGTTTAGGTAGAAACAGAGATGCTTTTATAGATACAGATAGAGGATTTTTTCAACAAAACATCCAATTTAATCAAGATTTAATTTTTGTTAACCAATTAATGGGAGAACATAAATTTTACAATCTAGATGAAGAAGAAGCCAAGTTTCAATTAACTTGGGGAGTTGGTTATAACAATGTTTTTGCACACGAACCTGATAGAAGAAGATTTAGTTTCGAGAACTATCAGTTTGCATTAGATAATGATCCAAACACAAAGCCTTCGTTTTTTAGCAATACAGTTTTTGATAATCAAAGATATTTTCAAAAAATTATTGATAGAGAAACAAATAGCAGAATTAATTTAGCTCACATTGTATCAGATAAATTAACATTAAACTATGGTTATAATGGAAGAGTTAAAACTCGTGAATTTGAAAATATTAGATATGGTTATGACTTTTTAACTCCAAGATTAGAGGTAGATGATATCACTAACTTAGATGCAGTTTTTAATTTACAAAATTTTGGAAGAGTATATAATACAGAAGTTTTTAACTCATTATCACCTGGTAATTTGCCAACAACTAATTTTCCTGGAGCAAATGAAAACACCTACACTGGAGAATTAAAAGTTAATGCTGGTTATGTTTCTGCTGTATACAACTTAAATGAAAAATGGAGTTTTGTACCTGGTATTCGATTAGAGGCATTTAATCAAGAAATTATTTACGATGTAATTAATATCAATCCAAATGATCCAAGATTTAGAGAAGCAACAGAAACTTTTTTCTTACCAAGTTTAAATATAAAATACGCTTTAAAAGAAAACCAAAACTTACGTTTTACATTTAGCAAATCTGTTTCTGTACCAGAATTTAAAGAAGTTGCACCATTTGTTTACGAAGCAGTTGGACAGAGAATAGGTGGTAACCCAGACTTATTAAACGATCCATCTTTTTCTAAAGTATTTAATATTGATTTTAAATACGAATGGTTTATGACAAGAGATGAATTATTCTCGGTAAGTATGTTTGCAAAACAAATAAACAACCCAGTAAACTTAGTAATTGCAAACGATGCAACAGGTACACAACGTTATTTTAGAACAGGAGATAAAGCAGAGGTTATTGGTATTGAATTAGAGGCAAGAAAAAACTTAATTAAAAACGAAGATGATGATACCCAATTATCTGCAGGGTTTAATGTAACCTATATGCACACTGAGCAAGATTTGTATAGTAATATTGATGGTCAATTATTTGATACTTCTTTTAACAGGCCTACAGATCAATTACAAGGTGCATCTCCATTTTTAATGAATGCAAATATAAATTATAGCCCTACAAAGTGGGAAAACTACAAACCTGTAGCTTCATTAGTATTTTCTTATTTCTCAGACAGAATAGACGCTTTAGGTTCTGGTCAAATTGGTAATATCATAGAAAAAGGTGTACCAACTTTAGATTTTATTTGGAAAAATAAATTTGGAGAAAACACAGAACTAAATTTAAAAGCACAAAACTTATTAGATCCAAATATTACTAGAGTAAGAGAAGGGACACCAATTGGCGATGTTACTTTGTCAGAATTTCAAATAGGAATGAATATAAGCTTAAGCTTCAAATATAATTTTTAATAAAAACTAAATTAAACGAAACATTATAAAATTAAAAAAAATGAAAACTAAAATTTTATCAATAGTATTTTTATCAGTATTGTTATTCTCTTCTTGTGGAGAAGATGGAACTTCTGATATTGTAATTAACATAGATGGTAATGGAGGAACTCCAACAACTGGTAATGCTATCGAAATTAATGGTAATTACACAACAGATTTAACTTTAGATGCAACAAAAGAATATATTTTAACTGGTCCTACAATTTTTGAGACAGGTACAACTTTAACTATCCCTGCAGGTACTGTTATTAAGGCTTCTGCAACTGGTGCAGATGTGTATTTAGCTATTGCTCAAGGTGCAAAAATTATGGCAGAAGGTACTTCATCTCAGCCAATTATTTTTACTTCTTCTGCAACAACAGCAAATGCTGGTGATTGGGGAGGACTGATTATCTTAGGTAAAGCTCCTATAAACTCTGTTTCAGGTACATCAACTTCTACTTCAGAAATTGCTAACCTACCTTATGGTGGTACTGCAGCTGATGATAATTCTGGTATTTTACGTTATGTAAGAGTTGAATATTCAGGAGGTAAAGCAGATGGTCAATCAGAAAATAATGGTTTCTCTTTTTATGGAGTTGGAAATAAAACTGTTGTAGAGTATATACAAATGTTTGAAGGTAATGACGATGGTGTTGAGTTTTTTGGAGGTACAGTAAATGTAAGCAATGTTTCTGTTGTTAATGCTCAAGATGATTCTATTGATTGGACAGAAGGTTACACAGGTACAATTACTGATGCATATGTAAAGCATGGTCCAGATCATGATAAAGGTATTGAAGCTGATGGGTACAATACAGACATAGGTAACAATTCTAATCCTAAATATTTCTCTAAACCAACTGTAACAAATTTAACAATTATTGGCTTAGGTTCTGGAACAGGTAATGAAGCAATTCGTTTAAGAGCTGGTACTCAAGGTATATTTACTAATGTTTGGATAGAAGGATTTAACGAAGGTTTTGATTTAGATGGAGACCAAGGAGATAATCCAACAGGTGCTGGAGTATTAAGTGGTGATTTAAATGTAAACTCAGTAATTTTTGCTGATGTTAATGTTAAGTTGAAAAACGATACTGGATCTACTTTTACTGATGCAGATTTCTACACAGAAGATAATACATTAACTGGTACTGATTATGCTACTTGGGGAGCAAATTGGACTAGAAAGTAAGATATTATTACTAAATAAAAAAAGCAGGCTGTTAAGCCTGCTTTTTTTATTTAGTAAAATTTGATTAAGCTTTTTTGTCTTTACAACAAGCCATTGTACAATTTTCTTTGCATTCTTTTTTACCTTCTTTTAATTCACACTTTTCTTTACATTCTTTAGTGCATTCATGAGTTTTTTTAGTAGTTTCTGATGCTTTGTATAAATCTCCTCCTGCAATTCCATCTACAAAAGCAATTAATTCTTTTTTAGTTACAGTATTTGCATCAAACTCAATATTGGCAATACTATCTGTAAAAATAACTTTAGCATCTATTACGCCTTCTTTTTTAGATAATTTAGATTGTATGGTTTTTGCACAACCTATTTCACATGTCATACCAGAAATGGCTAAAGAGACATTTTCTTTTTTTAATTCTTTTTTCTCTTCTGTTTTACATCCTACTAAAACAAAACAAAATAATAGAGATGCAACTATGGTTTTTTTTAAGCTCATTAGATTTTATAATTTAATTATTATACAAATTTATTAATAATCAAAATAGAAACGGAATATTTATCGGATTTTTGCATTATATACAGCAAATTATGACCAACCATCAAAAAAAGTGGTTTTATTTAATATTACTTTCATTAGTTTGGGGTAGTTCTTTTATTTTAATTAAAAAAGCACTTTTAGGTTTAACTCCTATTCAAGTTGGAGCTTTAAGAATGCTAATTGCAGGTTTCTTCTTGTTATCAATTAGTTTTAAAAGCCTCAAAAAAATTAAAAAGAAACATTACAAACATATTGTTACTACTTCTTTATTAGGTACATTTTTTCCTGTCTTTTTATTTGCTTATGCAGTAAATGGTATAGATAGTTCTATTGCTTCTATTTTAAACTCGCTCACACCTTTTAATACTTTTATTTTTGGAATTTTAATTTTTGGAGCAAGTTTTAAAAAACGACAATTTATTGGTATTGCTATAGGTCTAATAGGTACTGTTATTTTAATTTTAAAAGGTGCAGATTTAAACCCTAATCAAAATTATTGGTTTTCTTTATTAGTAGTTTTAGCATCTATTGGTTATGCACTTAATGTAAATATTGTAAAAAGATATTTGAATGATTTAAGTGCGTTAAGTATTGTAACAGGTAATTTTTTATTATTAATAATACCTGCTTTAATTGTTTTAATAAGTACTGGTTTCTTTACTGATTTTTCTTTTACGGATTCAAATAATTTAGCTTCATTAGGTTATATAACTGTATTAGCTATTTTTGGGACTGGCATTGCTAAAGTTTTTTACAATAAAATGGTGCATTTGGCTACACCTATATTTGCATCTTCTGTTACTTATTTAATACCAATTGTAGCGGTTTTTTGGGGTATTTTAGATGGTGAAGAATTAAGTATTACTCAATTGTTTGCAGGTCTTATAATTTTATTAGGTGTTTATTTACTTAACAAGTCTAAGTAATTTATAAAAATAAAAAAAGCCAAAACATTAAGTTTTGACTTTTTTATTTTATACTAAAATTAGAAATTATTTAAAATCTTCATCTGTTACATCAGAATTAATTTTAATTTCTTTTACTTCGAATTTTAAATCCATAGGTCCCATTTTTTGACCAATTTCATAAGGAAATAATATACCATCTACTACTTTATAGTTTGAGTAAGTTGTTGGTATTTTAACTTCACCTTGAGGACCTTTTGCAGTTCTAACTTCTTTTGCTTTTAAACCAGTTTCATAATCATAGAATACTTCTACATCATCAAATTTAATTACGTAAAAGTTTTTACCATCAATAGGTTCAATTCTATCTAATAACCCATTTTTATAAGCTAAATCACTAAAAGGAGCCATGTTCTTTTTAGCCTTTTCTATTTGAGATACAGGTAAGTTCATTTTTTGACCTCTTGCTTCTTGGTAACCTTGCTCACCATCAAAAACAGTTTTAGACATCACATTACCCATAACAGATATTATTTGAGATGTTTTGTTTGGTGCAGCAGCTTTAGAAGTAAGTACAATAGGTGTACCTTGTATAGTTGCATTTGCTGTCATCATTGTAGATGTAACAGCTAATACTTTATCTTTACCTCCAATTGCTTCAAAGTATTTATCTACAACAGTTGCAGCAGTAACACCTTCAGGTATTGGTAATGTCATTTCTGGTTTTTCAGTTGGGTTACCTTCTTTATCAAAATACTTAATTACGTAATCTGTTTTTTCAAGATTCTTAAGTACGTCAATAGCTTTACCTGTAATAACAATTCTTGCTTTATTACCTTTAAAATATTTAATTGCAGCATTTTGTACATCATCTAGTGTAACTGCGTTTATGTTTTTAAGGTAGTTTTCGTAATAATCTTTAGGTAAATCATTTTGTAAAATACTTATTGCATAACTTGCAACAGTACCAGGATTCTGTACGTTTCTTACAAAATTACCTACGTATTTTGCTTTTGCAATATCTAATTCTTCTTGTGTAGCTTTCTTATAACGAATAGTATTTATTTCTTTCATAAATTCTACTACTGCACTATCTGTAACCATATTTCTTACAGATGCAGAAGCTTTAAAACGTGATGCATATCTACTTGCACCAACACTTGAATAAGCCCCATAAGTATATCCTTTGTCTTCACGTAAATTTTTATACAATCTACCTGTACCACCACCACCTAAAATTTGGTTTGCAAGTAATACTGCATAGTAATCTTTATCTTTCATATCTAAATCAACAGTATTGATTATAGCAACTTCAGATTGTACAGCATTAGGCATATTTATAAAGTTAATTTCTGCAGTTTCTGGGTTTGTACCTTCAGGTAAAGCTTGAGTTTGCATTTCACCTTTTTCCCAGCCACTAAATAACTTAGTTATTTGCTTTTTTACTTTTTTGTAGTTTACATCACCTATAACCACTAAATAAGCATTATTAGGTTTAAATACTTTATTGTAGTAATTTTTAACGTCATCTAGAGAAATATTTTTTAAAGTTTCTTCTGATGTGAATTCTCCAAAAGGATGATCTTTACCATAGGTTAATAATCTATCAACTCTACCAGCAATTGCAGATACACTATTTTCTGAGTTTTTAATTCCATCTAAAGATTGTTTCATTTGCTTATCAAATTCTTCTTTAGAAAACACAGGATTAAAAGCAGCATCTGCCATTAATTCTAAAACTCTTGGAAAATATTTAGAAAGAGAACTTGCAAAAGCACTTTCAGAACCAAAACCAATATTAGCACCTAAATAGTCTACTTCTTTATCAAATTCTTCTTTAGAGATTGTTGTAGAACCTGTACCTAATAAGCCTCCTACAAAACCTGAAACTCCTTTCTTGTCACCTTCAGCCATTGGAGGGTTATCTATATTTAAAGTAACAGATACTCTAGGTAATTTATGGTTTTCTACTACTAAAACTTGTAGTCCGTTTTTTAATGTAAATTTCTTAGGTGTTCCAATATTTATTTTTGGAGCAGTACCAGATTCTGGCATCTTAGTTCTATCAATTTGAGCAGAAATACTTACTGCTAAGAACAGTAAGGTTATCATTGAATATATCTTCGTTTTCATTATTCTTCTTTTAGATTGATTATTTTTTTTGAGATTCTGGTAAGTAATCCATAACAACACGTTTGTTTTTTGCTAAATATTTTTTAGCAGCCTCTCTAATTTCTTCTTTAGTGATAGAGTTAATAATATCTAATTCGTTATTAATTCTATTTGTATCTCCACCTAATAAGTATTCTCTTGCTAAAGTAGCAGCAATTCCTTGTACATTAGAGTTAGAAGCAACAAACTGATTTTCGAATTTATTTCTTACTTTTTGTAAGTCTTCATCAGAAATTAATTCTGTCTGTAATTTTACAATTTCGTCATCAATTTCTTTTATTAATTCGTCTTTATCAGCACCTTGAGCCAATATAGAACCAATTAAATAAACACTGTAATCTTCTAAAGGTCTAGAAAAAGAAAATGCTTGTAAAGCCATTTTTTTATCGTCAACTAATTTTTTATATAATCTAGAACTTTTACCATTACTTAAAATAGTTGAAATAACATCTAAAACTTTAGCATCTCTTTCTTTAAAAGAAGGAGTTATAAAGCCCATACCCACTAAAGGTAATTGAATATTAGCGTCATAAACTTTTACTCTTTTTTCTTTCGTTCTAACTGGTTCAACAATTTTTTCTCTTTTTGGAGCTTCTCTTTTAGGAATAGAAGCAAAATAATCTTTTACCCAAGTCTTAGCTTCAGCTTTATCAAAATCACCAGCAACCACTAAAACAGCATTGTTTGGCATGTACCATTTATTATAAAAAGCTTGAAACTCTTCTAGTTTTGCAGCATCTAAATCTTTAATATAACCAATCATTGGTCTACCATAATTATGCTTATCAAAAATTTCGTTGTAAACATCTCCATAAATAACTTTTCCATAAGGAGCATTATCCATTCGTTGACGCTTTTCTTCTTTTACAACTTCATTTTGAGTATCTACAGCTTTTTGATCAATAATAGGATGTAGCATACGCTCAGATTCCATCCATAAAGCTAACTTTAATTCATTAGAAGGGTAAGTTTGGTAGTAGTTTGTTCTATCCCAGTCTGTACTAGCATTTCCAGTACCACCTCTTGCAGACTGTATTTCACTCCACTTACCTCTTTCTATATTTTTTGTTCCAGTAAATAATAGGTGTTCATAAAAATGGGCCATACCAGTTTTTCCATTTTCTTCATCTTTTGCTCCTACATGATACATAACATTAACTGTAACAACAGGTGCAGAATTATCTTGATGTAAAATTACATGCAATCCATTCTTTAAGTCATACTCTTCAAACTCAACTTTCTGTGCATTTGCTGCAAAAGCAAAAAGCATAACAGAAGCTAGAGATAAAATACTTTTCTTCATTAGTTTTTATTTAATTTATAAATTTCGATACTATCTGACGCAAACAGCAAATATTTGTTACAAAATAATTGCATGAATTTACGTTTCTCAAAAATAAGAAAGCTTCTAGTTATTACACAGAAAAACACTATCATTTTACTTATAAAAAAGTTAAAATTAATTTATTAGAGATGATGTTGTTAACTATTAAAAAAGATGTATATTTGCATCCGCATTTTAAAGAACAAAATGCAAGTAAATAGTATAAATACGCAAAACAAATAGTATGTACGCAATCGTAGAGATAGCAGGGCAGCAGTTTAAAGTAGCAAAAGACCAAAAGGTTTATGTTAACCGTTTACAAGGTGAAGAAGGATCAAAAGTAACTTTTGATAACGTTCTTTTAACTGATGATAATGGAAATGTAACTATTGGCGCCCCAGCTATAGAAGGAGCTTCAGTAACAGCTCAGATTTTAAGTCACTTAAAAGGTGATAAAGTTATCGTTTTCAAAAAGAAAAGAAGAAAAGGATACAGAAAGAAAAACGGACACAGACAGTATTTAAGCGAGATTCAAATAGAATCTATTGCTGCTTCAGGTGCTAAGAAAACTGCTAAAAAAGCAGCACCAAAAAAAGAAGAAGCACCAAAAGCTGAGGTAAAAGAAGCTTCTGCAGATTACAGTTCTATGACTGTTGCAGAATTAAAAGCTGTAGCTAAAGAAAAAGGTATCACTGGATACACTTCTTTAAAGAAAGCAGAATTAATAGAAGCTTTATCTAAATAATTAAAAACTTTAAAACCATTATATCATGGCACATAAAAAAGGAGTTGGTAGCTCAAAAAACGGTAGAGAATCAGAATCGAAACGTTTAGGTGTTAAAATATTTGGAGGACAAGCTGCAATTGCAGGAAACATTATTGTTCGTCAAAGAGGAACTGCTCACAACCCAGGTGAAAATGTTTACATGGGTAAAGATCATACTTTACATGCTAAAGTTGATGGTATTGTAGAATTCCAAAAGAAAAGAGATAATAAATCTTATGTTTCTGTGACTCCATTTGAGGCTTAAGAAATACAAAGATTATATAATATAAACGCTCAAACAATGTTTGAGCGTTTTTTTGTGCCATTAATTTAGGGCTAATTTGTACTTTTACATTTATGAAATTTCTCTACAATCTTATAGTTTTTAAAGTATCAATTCTTTTAAGGATTGTGGCTTTATTTAATAATAAAATAAAGCTTTTTGTAGATGGAAGAAAAGAGGTCTTTAAACAAATAGAAGTATTAAGAAATCAAAATACAATTTGGTTTCATGCAGCATCTTTAGGAGAATTTGAGCAAGCAAGGCCAATAATAGAAGAAGTAAAAAACAATTACAAAAATTATAAAATATTAGTTACCTTTTTTTCTCCTTCTGGTTACGAAATTCGTAAAAACTATAATTTAGCAGATGTAATTTGTTATTTGCCTTTAGACTCTAAGTCTAATGCAAAAAAGTTTGTAGAAATTGTAAATCCAAAAATGGCAATTTTCGTAAAATATGAGTTTTGGCCAAACTTCTTAAAAGAACTCAAAAATAAAAATAGTACTACTATTTTAATTTCTGGAATTCTTAGAGAAAAACAAGTTTTCTTTAAATGGTATGGTCAATTTATGAGAAACGCATTAAATTCTTTTGATCACTTTTTTGTACAAGATAAAAATTCTAAAAAATTACTAGAAAGTATAAATTTTAAAAATGTCACTATTGCAGGAGATACACGTTTTGATCGAGTTTCAAGAATTTTAACACAAGACAACTCTATCGATTTTATTGATGAATTTAAAGAGAATAAGTACACAATAGTTGCTGGTAGTTCTTGGATTCAAGATGAAGAATTGATTGTAGATTACATCAATAACCATGCTTCTAAAGAAGAAAAATTTATTATTGCTCCTCATAATATTAAAACTGATGCTATTTTAGAACTGCAAAATTCAATAGAAAAAGCTACTATTTTATATTCTAAAAAAGAAAATAAAGATTTAACAAATTATCAAGTATTTATCATAGATACAATTGGTATTTTAACCAAAATTTACGCAGCAGCAGATATAGCATATGTTGGTGGAGGTTTAAAAACAGGATTACATAATATATTAGAGCCAGCAACTTTTGGAATTCCTGTAGTTATTGGAAATAAATACGACAAATTTAAAGAGGCTGTAGATTTAGTAGCAGCAAATGGTTGTATTTCTATCAGTAACCAACAAGAATTTACTGAAGTATTATTAAAATTAAAAACAGATCCTGATTTTAGAAAAGAATCTGGAGCAATAAATTCAAATTACATCCAAGAAAATCTTGGAGCAACTAAAAAAATTATGAATTATTTAAAACTAAAATTATAATGGATTTTATTTTAGAACCTTGGGCTTGGTATGTAGGAGGTCCACTAATTGCGTTAACACTCTTTTTGTATTTTTATTTTGGACAAAATTTTGGAGCATCTACCAATTTTGAGACTTTATGTACAATGATTGGGGCAGGTAAAGTATCAGACTATTTTAAAAAAGATTGGAAAGAGCGCGATTTTGCAATGCTTTTTGTTATTGGTTTAATTATTGGAGGTTTTATATCTTCTAATTTTTTAATTCCGAATCAAACCATAGATTTAAACCCAAAAACCATTCAAGAATTAACAGATTTAGGTTTTACAAATGTTGCAAATCAATATTTTCCAGACGAAATATTTAGCAATGAAGCTATTTTTTCTTTAAAAGGATTTTTAATATTAATCTTATCTGGAGTTTGTATAGGCTTTGGAACACGTTATGCAGGTGGTTGTACTTCTGGTCATGCAATCACAGGTTTAAGTAGTTTTCAATTACCCTCATTATTAGCTGTTATTGGGTTTTTTATAGGAGGTATTATTGCTGTTTGGTTTATCATCCCTAATCTATTTTAATTATGAAGAATATTAAATTTTTACTACTAGGTATATTTTTCGCAATTGTATTAAGTAAAGTGCAAGCTATTTCTTGGTATCGTTTTTATGAAATGTTTCGTTTTGAATCATTTCATATGTTTGGCATTATTGGAGGTGCAGTTGTAGTTTCTGCAATGATTATGCAATTGTTTAAAAGCGAAAAAATAAAAGATATTAATGGAAACAAAATAACACCAAAACAAAAACAAAAAGGATATATAAGAACACTTGTTGGAGGAACTTTTTTTGGTTTAGGTTGGGGAGTTTCAGGTGCTTGTGCTGCTCCAGTTTTTGTAATTCTAGGTTTTAAATGGTTACCTGCTTTAATTATTTTATTGGGTGCATTAATTGGTACATTAATTTATGGTTTAGTAAGTAAAAAATTACCAAATTAATGAATCAGTTAATAGATAGTTTTGGTCGTCAAATAGAGTATGTGCGTTTGGCAGTTACAGACAGATGTAATTTGCGTTGTCAATATTGTATGCCTGCTCATGGAATTGATATTGTACCCAAACAAGAACTATTAACATTTAAAGAAATGTATCGTCTAATTCGTGTATTAACAGAATTAGGGGTTAAAAAAGTGCGTTTAACTGGTGGTGAACCCTTTGTAAGAAAAGACTTTGTTGGTTTCTTAGAAATGTTGTCTTATAACGATTTGTTAGACGCAATTAATATCACAACAAATGGTGCATTAATTTCTCATTATATAGATAGAATTGAGCAATTAGAAAAAGTAAAGCACATCAATTTAAGTATAGATAGTTTACAAAGAGATAAGTTTGCAAAAATTACAAGACGTGATGTTTTTCTGGACGTTTATAAAACTTTTGAAGCGTTAGAAAAAAGTAGATTAAACTTAAAACTTAATGTAGTAGTACAATCTGGTTTTAATACAGATGAAATTAATGATTTTGTAAGACTAACTAAAGATAAAAATGTTGCAGTTCGTTTTATAGAAGAAATGCCATTTAATGGCAAAGGACAGAGAGATATTAAAGAAAATTGGACATTTAAAAAAATTTTAGAAGAGATAAAAACTGAGTTTGATGTTAAGGAAATTAAGTCTGCAAAATCTTCAACTTCTAGAAATTATAGAGTTGATGGCCATTTAGGAACTGTTGGTATTATTCCTTCTTTTACAAGAACCATTTGTAATGATTGTAACAGAATAAGAATTACAAGTACAGGAACGTTTAAAAATTGTTTGTTTGATGATGGTGTTTTCAATCTAAGAGATTTTATAAGAAATGGAGCAAGTAATGAGGATTTAAAAACACTTTTTTTAGGATTGATAAAAGAAAAACCAGAGAACGGTTTTATAGCAGAAGCTAATAGAAAAGGGAATGTTTCTGAGAGTATGAGTACAATTGGAGGGTAGATGCCCATCTTAATCTTCCCAAAGGGAAGAAATACTTAAACTTGTTAACTTTTGGATTGAAAACTATGAAATATTAATAGAAAAAGTAAATCAAATTAAAAATTAGTAACAAATTCCCTCCTTTTGGGAGGGTTAGGGAGAGCTTATGATTTCAGTAGAAGAGGCAAAACATATTATTTTAAACGCAACTCAAGAATTTGGAGTTGAAGAAATTCCATTTATCAAATCTGTTGGTAGAATTTTAAAAGAGACTATTGTTGCAGATAGAGATTTCCCGCCTTTTAACAGAGTTTCAATGGATGGTATTGCTATTGATTTTAATGCTTTTCAAAAAGGTCAAAGAGCATTTAAGGTTGAAGCAATACAACCTGCAGGAAGTCCACAAATTACATTACAAAATTCAGAAAATTGTATTGAGGTAATGACAGGTGCTGTTTTACCAAAGAACACAAATGCTGTTATAAGATATGAAGATGTAGAAATAAAAAATGGTGTTGCAAGAATCATGATAAATGAAGTTTTAGACTTCCAAAATATTCATGAAAAAGGAAAAGATAGAAAAGTTGGAGAAATTTTAATTGAGAAAAACACCATCATTTCAGCAGCAGAAATTGGCGTTTTTGCTACAGTTGGTAAATCTACCATTAAAGTGGCTAAACAACCAAAAATAATGATACTTTCAACAGGTGATGAATTGGTTGCTGTAAACGATAAACCTGAAGAACATCAAATTAGAAGAAGTAATGTATTTACCTTAGTTGCAGCTTTAGAGCATTTAAAAATTGAATCTAAAACTTCGCATATTACAGATGATAAGCCTATTTTAAGGCAAAAAATTGCTCAGTTTTTAAACGATTATGATGTGTTGCTTTGTAGTGGAGCAGTGAGTAAAGGCAAATTCGATTTTTTACCAGAAGTTTTTGATGAATTGGGTGTAGAAAAAAGATTTCATAGAGTAGCTCAAAGACCAGGAAAACCTTTTTGGATGGGTGAAACCAATACTTGTAAAGTGTTTGCATTTCCTGGAAATCCAATATCAACTTTTGTAAATTGTTTAGTGTATTTTTATCCTTGGTATTATAAATCAGTGGGAGTTAAAACAAAAGAAGAAACTGCCATTTTAACTGAAGATATAATTTTTAAACCAAATTTAACGTACTTTTTACAAGTAAAATTAAGTGATAAATTTGGTTATACATTAGCCACACCAATTAAAGGAAATGGTTCTGGAGATTTAGCAAGTTTAGTAAATGCAGATGCATTTATTCAATTACCAAATGATAAAACTGATTTTAAAACTGGAGAAAACTATCCAATATTACGCTTTCGCAATTTTTAGTTTTTAATGTTTAATTTTGAGTTTTAACTATAGCTATGAAAGAAAGTATTGTTCAGAAAAAGAGTTTTGATTTTTCATTAAAAATTATACACCTTTATAAGAAGTTACAAGAAGAAAAAGAATTTATTATTTCAAGGCAAATTTTAAGAAGTGGAACTTCAATTGGAGCAAATGTAGAAGAAGCTTTAGCTGGTCAAAGTAAAAAAGATTTCATTTCAAAAATGTCAATTTCTTCTAAAGAAGCTAGAGAAACCAAATATTGGTTGAGATTATTGAAAGAGAGTGAACTAACTAATTTAAATGTTGATAATTTAATAAACGATATTCATGAATTAATTAGAATATTGACATCAATAGTAAAAACTTCTCAAGAAAGTTTAACTAAAAATTAAAAACTAAACACTTAAAACTATTTAAATGAACTTTTCACATTTAAATCAAAGAAATAACCCTAAAATGGTAAATGTTTCTGATAAGAAAATTACCAAAAGAACAGCAATTGCAAAAGCAACTATGTTTTTAGGAGAGGAGATAATTTCTCATTTTACAAATGATGAGTTAATCACTGAAAAAGGACCTGTTTTTCAAACAGCTATTATTGCAGGAATTCAAGGTGTAAAAAAGACTTCAGAGTTAATTCCTATGTGTCATCCATTATTAATAAATGGTGTAGATGTAGATATTAATGTTATTGATACAGAACATATAGAAGTGCTTTGTAAAGTAACGATTGAAGGAAAAACGGGTGTAGAAATGGAAGCCTTAACTGGTGTAAATATTGCTTGTTTAACTATTTATGACATGTGTAAAAGTATCAGTCAAAAAATGGTAATTAAAGAAGTAAAATTGATTCAAAAAACTGGAGGAAAATCAGATATAAAAAATGAGTAAACATCAAAAGCATACAAATTTA
>Ga0209653_1002022_pt1 | contig 15367 bp, 18 predicted proteins | sample SaaInl6LU_22_DNA_FD_184644 | JGI IMG/M metagenome (GOLD analysis project Ga0209653, IMG submission 184644) | Marine microbial communities from expanding oxygen minimum zones in the Saanich Inlet - ESP_116LU_22_DNA (SPAdes) (version 2) | ecosystem: Environmental > Aquatic > Marine > Intertidal... | reverse complement strand
TACAATCTGCTTTGCCAATTCAATAGAGAACTCTCTTCTGTTAAAAGAAGCTTGAGCAATCATAGAAATGATTACACCTTCTAATTCTCGAACATTTGATTTAATATTTTTTGCAATATACTCAACAATGTCCTCTGGCATTTCTACACCATCTCTAAACAATTTATTTTGTAATATTGAAATTCTTGTCTCATAGTCTGGTGATTGTAATTCTGCAGACAATCCCCATTTAAAACGAGACAATAAACGTTGCTCAATATCTTGCATATCTACAGGTGCCTTATCTGATGTTAAAATAACCTGTTTCCCGTTTTGGTGTAAGTGATTAAAAATATGGAAAAAGACATCTTGAGTTCCTGCTTTTCCTGATAAAAACTGAACGTCATCAATAATTAAAACATCAATCATCTGATAAAAATGAATAAAATCATTTCTTGTATTTGATTTAATTGAGTCTATAAATTGTTGTGTAAATTTTTCTGATGAAATATACAGTACAGTTTTATCTGGATATTTGTCTTTTATATCAACTCCGATAGCATGTGCTAAATGTGTTTTACCTAAACCAACTCCACCATAAATTAGTAATGGATTGAATGAGGTACCTCCAGGCTTATTAGCAACAGCCATCCCTGCAGAACGAGCCAATCTATTAGAATCTCCTTCTACAAAATTCACAAAACTGTAGTTAGGGTTTAATTGCGACTCTATTTTTACTTTTTGTAATCCGGGGATTACAAACGGATTGCGCAATTCTCTCTTATTTGACTCTAAAGGAACTGTTACTTTTTGTGTTTTGAGTGGATTTCTATTTGCACTTGGAATTTTTACAGTTTGTGGTCTATTACTACTATAATTATTTTCCATTTTTACATCATAGATCAGTTTTGCATCGTTCCCTAATTGTCTCACTAGCGCAACGCGCAGCAACTTAATATAATGCTCCTCTAACCACTCGTAAAAAAATTTACTTGGCACTTGTACGGTTAGTGCTTCCCCTGAAATTTTTACTGCTTTTATTGGTTCAAACCAAGTTTTATAAGCTTGTGGCTTAATGTTATCTTTTATAAACAGCAGGCAATCATTCCAAACAGATTCAGCATCTAACGACATATTTTTAAAAAAAAATAAATTAAAATTAATAATTATTTAATCAAACTTTTCATAGCTCTTCAGGGTACAACAAAAATGTGAATAAAAAACAGTAAAAAAAAATAAAATTGCTATTGATTATTATTTTTTTTTTACGTAACGTAGTAATTAATTTTTATAAAATTTTAAATTGAAAGAATTTACTACATCAACTAGAATTCGATACTCTGAAACAGACCAAATGGGCGTTGTTTATCATGGCAACTACGCTCAATTTTTTGAATTGGGTCGAACCGAATTTTTACGATCTCTTGGAGTTGCTTACAAAACCTTAGAGAACAACGGTATTATTTTACCAGTTATTTCATTACAATGTAATTTTATCAAATCTGCCCTTTACGATGATAGGCTAACCATCACTACATTTCTCAAAAAAAAACCGATGGTTAAAATTGAATTTGACTACAAAATTACAAACCAAAATAATGAAATGATTTGTACAGGCAATACAGTTTTAGCTTTTTTAAACAAAACAACTATGAAGCCTGTTAAGTGCCCTACTTATTTAACTGAAAGGTTAGATTTTTAAAAAAACATCAACCAATATTTACTAGTTTTACTACTGAGGAATTAACTCAATTAACTTTACTGAATGCGGTGCTAAATCTACCTTTAAAACCAAATTTCCTTCGTTTACTTTAACTAACGAATCCTTAATGGTTATTGGTATTTTAGAAAGCGCTGTATACTTGCTTAAATTATTGGTAAAAACAGCCTTCCATCCATCTTCAAAATAATCTGAAGGTCTATTACCATAAATACGTCCATTAGTTTTTTCTCCAACACCCGCGTTTCTAACATCCTTATACAATTCATGTATAAAAATACCACTATTTTTATCTATGTTCCACTCATTCATTTTCCAAATAGTCTGATCAGGTATTTGATTACCAGAAAACTTTGGATAAATTGTTTTTGATGCTCTACTATTTCTGATGGTATTATGATTGTAAAGTAATAGGTATAAATTTCCATTTTTAGAGACAGGAATTACTCCTGAAAAACCAGATAGATTATCTGAAGAAAATAGTCTTGTTCCTCCCTCTAACTTTAAGAAAAAATCAGTTACATTTCTTCTACCTGTAGGCTAGTTACTATTTTCAACTTCTTCTCCCCAATCGTAAATTTCTGTAACTCCATATTTAAAAGATGAATCAGCAATAGCAGCATACCAACTTGCACCCATCTCTGTAGCATCACTTAAACTTAAGCCTCTATTACCATTATCTCCTCTTAAAATCCCAAATTCTTGAATATCAAAAGGAATGTTTGCAAATTGAGAATACTTATTTAATGCTTCTCTATAGGGCTTTACAACACTTTCAAAACGCAATTCTTTTTTGTCAAATTTCTCATAGTAAGAAAGCGAAAAAAAGTCCATTTTTGTTCCTCTCTCCCCTGTAGCGTAATTTGTTCCGTTTGCACAATGCGCTATAATTTCTGTTGTAAAAGTTGCTACTGTAGTTTCTGTTAATAAATTACCTGGTCCAACAATTGCATTGGGTATTACTTTCAACACTTCATCTACAGTAATATCATAGTGTTTAAAAAACTGTTCTTTTGTTCCTCTCCAATGATGTGGAGTATAATTTGGCTCTGTTGTAATTCTAAAACGCCAGGTTTTTACTTGAGACATACCAAATTCATCTACCAAAGTTTGTAAAAAAGCATTTACATATTGTCTCCAAAGACTATAATCATTAGGTGGTTTAGAATTTCCGTAGGTATCTTCTACCCTAGGCAAGCTCATTTCCCAAGGAACATTATCCAATACTATCCTAGGCTTAAACCCCGTAGATATAAAATTTCTCATACTAGATATAAGCCCACTAAAATCTGTGATAATTTGGCCAGAACCATCTACTCCTTTGTAATAAGTATTTTTATCATCTACCCTACCTCCCATCATTCTAACTAAATTATAACTTTTTACATAAGGTTTAATTTGTTGTATTGAATTTCTAAAACCCGATGCATTAAATCTAGTTTGGTTTATCATAGACCTTGTAGACCAAAAATTATAAAACACTCCATTTGCATCTTCAGTATTTATACTTACAATTTTATCTACACTAATACCGCTAAGATCCAATACATTAAAATCAACGACTTCTGGTTTTACTCCAACTTCTTCAACCAACTCTAATTCTTTTGGCAAGATATCTTCACTTGAACACGAAACAGTTGCGCTACCAAAAACCGTTATACTAAAAACAGTAAATAAAATATTCTTTATATTTTTAATTTATGATTCTTAAAATTATTTTTTCAGATTTAAAAACACAACCACTAAACAATCCTCCAGTAGAGAGGTGTAGTAAAGCTTGTTACAAAACTCGCCTAATCTGATTGAATGAATTTATTAATTTAACTCACTACATTATTAGGATTTTCATTTAAAAATGATTGCAAATTATTTACTGCTATTTGCATTAAACGCACTCTTGCTTCCTTTGGTGCCCATGCTATATGTGGAGTTGTAATACAATTTTTTGCATTTAACAAAGGATTATTAGACTTCATAGGTTCTTCTGAGACAACATCTACAGCAGCAGCTGTTATTTTGCCTTCATTTAAAGCCTCTGCTAAATCATGTTCATTTACTAAAAGTCCTCTAGAAGTATTGATTAACATTGCACTTTGTTTCATTTTAGCAATAGTTGTGGCATTGATAATCTCCTCTGTTTCTATAGTTAAAGGACAATGCAAACTTACAAAATCTGATTGTTCTAACAAATTATCCAATGATACAAATTGTAAATTATCAGTTGCTAAACTTTGATCTACTGTTCTTGTAAATAACAAAACTTTTAACCCAAAAGCTTGCGCTAGCTTTGCAGTAGCTTTTCCTATTTTACCAAAACCAATCAGCCCTAAAGTTTTGCCAGCCAATTCCATAAGTGGACTGTTCCAATAACAAAAATCTTTACTTTTGACCCAATCTCCATTTTTAACTGAAACATTATGAGCTCCAATATTGTGACATAGCTCCAACAATAATCCCATAGTAAATTGCGCAACAGCCCCAGAACTATAATCTGGAATATTAGTTACTACGATATTCTTGGATTTTGCTAATTTAATATTAACAACATTATAACCAGTAGCCAAAACACCTATATATTTTAAATTTGGAGCCTTGTTTAAAATTTCTTTATCAATTGGGGTTTTATTGGTAAATATAATTTCTGCATCTGCAATATTATTTAGAATTGCCTTATTTTGATAAGGAGTTCTATCATAAACGATTAATTCTCCAAGTTCTTTTAATGCACTCCATGAAATATCTCCAGGATTTAATGTGTAACCATCTAATACTACTATTTTCATACTTCTTTATTTTAATATTAAAACTATTCCATCCGTTTTATAGAGACCTTGTATAAATCATCAAAAATTATAAAAACCGACTCACTCTCTTTTTTTCTGATAGATATTACAATTTCACAGTCTACGGTTAATTGCTGTTTTTTTATAGTAATTTTTTTCTCTTTTATGATTCTTTGCACAGAATTCATTAGATCGTAACTAAATTTCAACAGAAATTTTACGTCAATCGTTTTTTCAAGAATTTCGGCCCTTTATAAACTCAATTGCGCAGATGTTTTATAAGCTGCAACTAATCCACCAACACCTAATTTTACACCTCCAAAATAACGAACTGAAACCACCAAAATATTGGTAACTTCAAACGATTGTATTTGTCCGTAAATTGGCATTCCTGCAGAATTACTAGGCTATCCATCATCATTTGCTCTATACTTTTTAGTTTTAATCCCTATTTGATATGCATAACAAACATGACGTGCTGTATGATGCTTTTTTCTTATTTCTATTAAGCAATTCTTAATTTCATCTTCTGTTGCAACAGGAAAAACATATCCAAAAAACTTACTTCCCTTTACTTTATAAAGCGTTTCTTCTGTAGATTTATTTATAGTTCTATAAGTATCTTGATGCATATTTTTTTTAAGAAAAAGACACTAAAACAATCCCCAATATAGCCATAACAATTCCAATTTTATTCTTATTACTTAATGCTTCTTTAAATAATAACAATCCAACTAATACGGAAGTAATAACAATAGCAATATTATTTACGGTAAATAAAACTGAACTCTCCATTGCTTTAGTTTGCAGAGATTTAATTAAAAAAATAATAGAATAGTAGTTTGGCACTCCTAATACAATACCTGCAATAATATTTTCAAAGCCGAAAGCAGATTTTTTAAAGATATATTTTACAAGAAGAACTACTATCCCAAAACAACCTGCAATTCCAAATAGACATCCAGAAAACAACGCAACTTCATTTTGTTGCACAAAATTGACTTCCACAAATTTCAATAAAGTATCTATTGTTCCAGAACCAATAAACAGAAGTATTGGATATAACAAACCGGCATTTTTAGTCACAGTTTGTTTTTCTTTCACTGAAGCTAAATAAAGAGCCAATAAAGCAATAAAAAAACCTAAAATCTTAACAAAACCTAAAGATTCATTATATAAAAAAACACCAAAAACAATTGGAATAACTACAGACATTTTACCGGCAATAGAAGTTACTAAAACTCCATTTTTTTGAGCTGTCATTGCCATAACAAAAAAAACAGCTACAAATAATGCTCCTAAACAAAGCGCGCCGAAAAACCATGGCTTTTGAGGTATTTGTTGTATTGAAATTATTGTTCCAGACGAAAAAAAACCTAGAAAACAAGCAACAATATAATTAACTACAATAGCCTTTAAAACATCAATTTTATAAATGCCAAAGTATTTAAAAATAACAAACAACCCTGTTGAAAAAAGTACACTTAGCAGTAAATAAATCAAAATATAGCTGCTTTTTTATCAAATAATTCTGTTACATCTTCTTTTCTAGGAATGAGATTCCAAGTATGTATTCCTAGTTCTTGAGCAGTATTTGTATTTACTTTGGTATCATCAATAAATAATGTTTCAGAAGCAATTAAACTACTGTCTTTCAACACAAACTCGTAAATATCTTTATTGGGTTTTCTAAAATGAATCTCTTGAGAAAGGTAAAATTTTTCAAAACAACTTTTAAATTCACTAAACAATGTTGTTCCCCAGTTTTGCTTTATCCAATTGATATGCAAATGATTGGTATTGCTCAATAAAAACAATCGATATTTTTTACTTTTTACAACATCTTTTAAAAAATCCAAGCGTTTCTTAGGAAAATCGAGCAAAATAGAATTCCATACTTTTGTAAAATCTTCAGAAGACACTTTAAAATTGTCTTTTGCAAAATTTATTAATTCTTCTTGAGAAATTAAGCCCATCTCAAATTGATCAAAAATAAATTTCACTTGTTCATTTTCTTCAGAAATTCCTAATGCAGCTAATTTTTGAGTAAATCCTTTTTTATCTAAGTTGATAAAAATATCTCCAAAATCAAAAATGATATTTTTAATCATTTATATATATTTTTAGTACATCGTTTGTGATGTTCTGTTGTTTTTTTATTTTTTTATTCAAAAATGGTCCTTTTATTCCTTTTTCAAAAAAGGAACTCCCAATAAACACATGTGCTTCATCCCACAAATTTTCATCTATAAACGTTTGTAAAGTTTGAGCACCTCCCTCTACAAGTAAAGACTGAACTTTATAATTTCCCAAAACTTCGCAAATTTGTTTTGCTATGTTTTTTGAAAAATCTATTTGTTCATGGGTAATATATTTTAAATTTTCTACTGCTTTATTTTTATCACAAAAAACAATCACTTTAGTTCCATCATTATTAAAAACAGCAGCTTCTTTTGGGATTCGTAAATTTCTATCTAAAATTACTCGTAATGGATTCAACCCTGACCATGTTCTTACATCTAATTTAGGGTTATCTGCAAGCACTGTATTTGTTCCTACTAAAATTGCCTGCTCTTGAGTTCTCATTTTATGAACTAACTGTTTGGAATATGAATTAGATATCCAAACAGGACGATTTTCTTGTATACTTTTTGAATCATTTTTATACGATGCTGAATCAAGTTCAGGATAAATAAAACCATCTTGTGTTTCTGCCCATTTTAAAATAACAAAAGGCCTCTTTTGTTCTTGATTGCAAAAAAACTTTTTGTGGTGTTCACGACATTCTTTTTCCAAGACCCCGGTTACAACCTCAACTCCTGCATCTTGTAAACGTTTTACGCCTTTACCAGCAACTAAACTATTGGTATCTAAACAACCAATAACCACCCTTTTGATTTCATTTTTTAGAATCATATCTGCACAAGGAGGGGTTTTTCCAAAATGAGCACAGGGCTCTAAGGTAACATACATGATTGCTTTTTTTAAGAGCGAAGTATCTTTCACCGAAGCAACTGCATTTACCTCTGCATGGCTTCCTCCATAAGAAGAAGTATATGCCTCTGCAATAATTTTATTTTTATAAACAATTACTGCTCCCACAGATGGATTAGGTCTTGCTGTAAACAAGCCATTTTTTGCTATTTGCAAGCTACGTCTCATATAAAATTCATCTTTTGCTTGCATTATTTTATGAATTTAATTTCTTGATTAGCATCAATAAAAAACTCTTTTTTATAGAACAGCTTTCTATACGTTATTTTTCCTTTGAAATTAAGAACTATAGATTTTTTAAACACAAAACTTAAAAGTCCTGAGAGCACATCATTCTTATTATTCTGAAACAAAGCACTTGTTGAAATTACAGCTTCTAAAGGAATAAAAAACTCTTTATTTGCTGGCACTTCAGTTGTTTCTGCAAAAACCTTAGCAATTTCTTTTTCTTTAAAAGAGACCCTAATTTTATCGGTAATTAGCTGGCCACTTACCGAATTTCGGTTTTTAAAAAAGGCAGCTGCTTTTACTCGAACAGTATCGTTTTTAATACTCGCTATTTTAACATTAGCTATTTTTATAAATTCAGGAGCTCTATTTGTAATACAACTACAAAATCCAAAAAACATTATTAAAAAGTATCCTATTTTTTTATACAACATTCGTTAAGCAGCTATTTAGTTTTAGCAAAAATACAGTATAAAATAACAACAAAAGGTTTTCTTATTCGAGAAATTAGAGCTGTAAATAGTTTACAGAATAGGTAAAGTTATGCAAGGGGTGATTTTAAAAATAAAAAGACTGAAAACGAGTTAGAGGTAAAGAAATTAAGCAACTTCAAAACTCACAAAAACTACTAGATGTCAAATGCTATTTGCAAAGCAACAAGATAAACCAGTAGACGGCATACAAATAAGTCTATTTAACCAGACTTGGAGCTACTCCCTGTAAATTTCGAGAAAATCAAGGAAGCAAAAGAGGTTGGCTAATGACTAGTAAAACAACTATTTAACGAAAGCCAAAACAATACATTTGTGTTGACAACTTTAATTGAGCTGTAAAAGATACAAGCCAAAGTTCTTGTAATCTTTGCGTAATAAAGGCTTTGTAACTTCTTTTTAAAAGCTACTTTTGCAGTAATGAGCTTAAAAGAATTTCAACTTTTTTTTTATGAAAGTATTTCAGATTTATATCCTAAATCAGAAATAGACACTTTCTTTTCGATAATTTTGAAAGAACAACTTGACTTACAAAGAATTGACACTGTTTTAACACCAAATTTATTGCTTGACAGTAAAGATTTATCTACTTTAAAAAAAATCACACATCGTTTACAAAAAGAAGAACCTATTCAATATATTTTAGGCAAAACCGAGTTTTTTGGGTTACCTTTTTTGGTTGATAAAAACACACTAATACCAAGACCAGAAACTGAAGAGTTGGTTTCATGGATTATAAAAGCAGTGAAAGAAATCTCAAATTCTAAAGCTACCCAATTGCAAAATAAGAAAGATTTGGATAACGATATAAAAATTTTGGATATCGGTACTGGCTCCGGTTGCATTGCTGTTTCGCTAAAAAAAGAACTTCCAAAAACTACTGTTTTTGCAGTAGACGTATCTAAGAATTCCTTGGCAATTGCTCAACAAAACGCTACCTTGAATAAGGTTGACATCAATTTTATAGCATTAGATATTTTAAAAACCGAAGAATTATGGGAGCAGTTTGATATTATTGTTTCCAACCCACCCTATGTAAGAGAACTTGAAAAACGAGAGATTAAAAACAATGTTCTTCAAAACGAACCTCATTTAGCATTATTTGTACCGAATGACAACCCGTTGATTTTTTACAAAAAAATAGGAGAACTTGCTAAAAAACATCTTAACAACAAAGGACAACTTTTTTTTGAAATAAATCAATACCTAGGAAATGAAACCACAAAAATATTGTCTAAACTAGGATTTTCTTCGATAAAGCTAAAAAAAGATATTTTTAATAACGATAGAATGATTAAAGCTACATTTTAAAAATTGAGAGTTAATTTTATCATAACTTTTGTAAAGTTTTAGTTTTTAAAATTTACATTTACGATTGATATTTAATTTATGAAAATTATCATAGGGCGTTCTGATAAAGCAGACTTTCCAGAATTTAATTTATTTGATATTCATATAAAGATAGATTCTGGAGCATACACCTCTTCTATACACTGTAAAAAAATTACTGAAATTGATATTTATGGTAAAAAGTATTTAAAATTCACTTTATTAGATAAAGAGCATCCCTTGTATAATAACAAAGAATTTTTAATAAAAGAATACACATCTAAACAAGTAAAAAGTTCTAATGGAATTTCAGAAGAAAGATTTTTAATTAATACCTCTGTAGTTTTATTTGGTAAATCTTTTTCTATAGATTTAACTTTAACTGAACGTTCTGACATGAAATTTCCTGTATTATTAGGACGAAAATTTTTAACAGATCAATTTATAATTGACACCTCATTAAAAAACCTATCTTCCAAACAAAAAAAATAAAGAATGAGAATAGTTATATTATCTAGAAACCCGAAATTATACTCTACCCAACGTTTAGTTGAAGCTGCTGAAAAAAGAGGTCATGAAGTTTTTGTTGTAGATCACCTAAAATGCGATATTGTTATCGAAAGAAAATCTCCAAAAATTTATTATAAAGGAGAATATCTTACTGATGTAGATGCTATAATCCCTAGAATAGGAGCTTCTGTAACCTTTTATGGTACTGCTGTAATTAGACAGTTTGAAATGATGAAGGTTTTTACTTCAGTATCCTCACAAGCATTAACTCGCTCTAGAGATAAACTAAGTAGTTTACAAATATTAGCAAGGGCTGGTGTTGGCTTACCTAAAACAGTTTTTACAAATTACACTAAAGATGTAGAACATGTTGTTCAATCTGTTGGAGGGGCTCCAATGGTATTAAAACTTTTAGAAGGTACACAAGGTTTAGGAGTAGTTTTAGCAGAAACAAAAAACGCAGCAACTTCTGTTTTAGAAGCTTTTAACGGTTTAGGTGCAAGAGTAATTGCTCAAGAGTTTATTAAAGAAGCTGGTGGTGCAGATATTAGGGCTTTTGTAATTGACGGAAAAGTAGTTGGAGCAATGAAACGCCAAGGAAAAGAAGGTGAGTTTCGCTCTAATTTACACAGAGGAGGAAATGCAAAAGTGATAGAATTGACTGACGAAGAAGAAAAAACAGCACTAAAAGCAACAAAAGCTCTAGGCTTAGGTATTGCTGGTGTAGATATGTTGCAGTCAGATAAAGGACCTTTAGTTTTAGAAGTAAATTCTTCTCCTGGGTTAGAAGGTATAGAAACTGCAACAAAAAAAAATATTGCAAAAGCAATTATTCGCTATTTAGAAATTCATGTCGAATAAACCATTTTTCTTATTAGGAGAAGAAATTTTTCCTGGAAAACGTAAAGTTTTAGATTTAGAAGTAGCTAAATTACATACAAGAACTACAATTAAAGTTCCTGTAATTGTAGAGCGTTCTAAAAAAAATGGCCCAGTTGTATTATTAGTTGCTGGTATACATGGTGATGAAATTAATGGAGTAGGCATTGTAAGAGAAATTATCAATCAAAAAATAAACAAACCTATAAAAGGCACAATCATTTGTTTGCCTGTATTTAATATTTTTGGATATTTAGTCCATTCTAGAGAGTTTCCTGATGGTAGAGACTTAAATCGTGTTTTTCCTGGAACACAAAGTGGCTCTTTAGCAAGTCAATTTGCGTATCAATTTACCAAAGAAATTGCTCCTCACGTAGATTATGTAATTGATTATCATACTGGTGGTGGAGACAGAGACAATATTGCTCAAATTAGGTTTAACAGTTCTAGAAGCAATATAGAAAAGTTAGCTAAAGTCTTTAACCCGCCTTTTTTAGTGCATTCAAATACAATTTCAAAATCACTAAGAGAAACTATTAACAAACTAGGTAAAACTATTTTATTGTTTGAAGGAGGTAAAACTAATGAACTAAACAAAGAGGTAATCAATCATGGAGTTAGAGGTACTAAAAATGTACTTTCTTATTTAGAAATGATTGATAAAGAACAAGAAACTACTATAGAAATCCCAATATTCGTTAAAAGCTCAAAATGGCTAAGAGCAAACTACTCTGGAATGTTTACTGTTACAGTAGAAAATGGAACTAGAGTAAAAAAGAAAACAGTTTTAGGTATTATACAAGACCCTTTTGGAGAATTTAAAAAAAACGTATATGCTCCTTATGACTGCTATATTTTTTGCACCAATAGAACCCCAATAATAAACAAAGGCGATGCTTTATTTCATTTAGGATTAGAGGAGTAAAAAATTATTTTTTAATAAACTTAAACGTCTGTAACTTGTTCTTTATAAAAACAGAAGCAATATAACTACCTGAAGATAAATTTGCTAAACTAATTTGAGCATTAGTATCGTTTAAAACTTTATTCAACAATTCTTTACCTGTATAATCGTAGATAACGATGTTACTAAAATTATCACCTTGAGTAGCAATATTTAGCTCTTGGGTGTTTTTATTATAAAAATAAGTTAGTATTTGTTTATCAAAATTATCTATAGATAATGGGTCAGACGCTGATGTAAAGCTCCAAATAGGTGTTCCTTGTTCTGGTGTACCACCACTATTTCTAGGTATTACTGTCCAATAAAACGTAGTGTTGTTCTTCAAATTTGGAAAAACCAAACCTTTGGCATCTTTTGGTAACCCTATAATGGGTTCAACCGTGTCAGGAGTCAAACCTATTGCAAAAACAAAGAAAGAAGGCTCTCCTCCATTGTCATCAATTTCCCATGCGAACTGGATGTACTCATCTTCCTCTCCATCACCATCAATATCTCCTTTTTCAAACATTACATTTTCAGCAGTATTCTCAGGTCTTGGATTGATAACTGGTAAAGGAGGATCTTTAAGTTCTATAAAATCCACATCGTCAACGATAAATGTATCTCCTCCCTTTTGAACATGAACAAAAGCCACATAAATATTTTTCCCTAAATAAGCAGATAAGTCTATTGTTGTTCCAAAAAATGGCACATCTGCGTCGTCTGGATCAGCATCTTGCTCAGCCTTTTCATTTATTGACAATATTGTTTCGAAATCTGAATGATTTGTTTGAGAACTTTCAGTAGATATTCTAACTTCTAGGGTAGAATTAAAATTCTCATTATCTAAATCTGCAAAATTAAAAGCCAACACATTATTAGACGCATTAATGGCAACTCTTGGAGTTACCAACCAATCTTCAGATTCTTCAAAAACAATTTCATAAAAACTTACGGCATAACCTTTTGCATCATGTTTCCATTTTTGTACTTGTCCAGCTCCATTTTCTCCTGCGAATACAGCCCAAGAGTCTGGAATTTCAGTATCGAAAGTTTCTGGAAATTGTGCGAAACAAAAATTAATTGACAATAAAAAAAGAAAAATAAATACTACTTGTTTCATGAAATATTTTAAAAAATAAAATTAAGTTTTTTTATGATTAGAAAAAAATTAAAAGTCTAATTAAAAGAGTATTCTTAAGTTTTGATAATTTTACTGACAAAAAAACTACTTTTGCAAGATGCGAATAGATATCATTTCTGTTAACCCTAATTTATTGGTCAGTCCTTTTGAACATTCTATTGTAAAAAGAGTTCAAACAAAAAAGCTTGTAAAAATTGTCTTACATGATTTAAGAGACTTTGGTCTGGGCAACTACAAACAAATTGACGACACGCAATTTGGTGGTGGGGCAGGTATGGTTTTAATGATTGAACCCATTGCCAATTGTATCGAAAAATTAAAATCTGAACGAAATTATGATGAAATTATCTACATGACTCCAGATGCAAAAACGTTAAATCAATCTATTGCAAACAATCTTTCTTTAAAAGAAAATATTTTAATTTTAACAGGACATTATAAAGGTATTGACCAGCGTGTTAGAGATTTATATGTAACTAAAGAAATTTCTATTGGAGATTACGTATTAACAGGTGGAGAATTGGCTGCTGCTGTTTTGGTAGATGCTGTAGTGCGTTTACTACCGGGAGCAATTGGAGATGAGCAGTCTGCACTAACAGATTCTTTTCAAGACAATTTACTCTCTCCTCCTGTATACACAAGACCTGCAAACTTTAAAGAGACTAAAGTACCTGATATTTTATTATCTGGAAATTTCTCTAAAATTGAAGATTGGAGAAGTGAAAAAGCTTACGAAAGAACAAAGCATATTAGACCAGATTTATTAGATGAATAATTTTCGCCAGTTTTTAATAAAGAACAAAGCCCTGTCATGGGTTATAGGCTTTCAAGCTTTTCGTTTTCTACTATTGCCTTTTACAGGCTTAATGCCTCAAGACGCTTACTATTATTTATACGGCCAAAATCTATCATTATCTTATTTTGACCATCCAGGAATGATTGGATATGCATTGCGTTTATCCTCAGAAATTTTTGGACAATCTGTTTTTATAGTTAAGCTCACCGATTTTTTAATCACTTCTACAACACTATTTGGCTTTTACAAACTAGCTGATATCATTTTATCAAAAGGAAAAGCAGAAAAGGCAATTATATTGTTAGTTTCTACTATATTCATATCTATACTATCATTAAACTCCACCCCAGATGTTCCTTTGTTGTTATTTTGGACATTAAGTTTGTTGTTTCTGTACAAAGCTATTTTTTTACAACAAAAATGGTTTTGGATTTTTGCAGGAATTGCAATGGGATTGGCTTTTAACAGCAAATACACAGCATTATTATTGCAATTTGGTCTAATTGGATTTCTCATTTTTTCTAATAACTACAGAAAACTACTACTTTCTCCTTGGTTGTGGTTGTGTATATTTATTTCTGTGAGTATTACCTTTCCTGTTTGGTATTGGAATTACCAAAATGACTTTGCTTCTTTTGCATTTCAATCTTCAGAAAGAACAAGCTCAATTACAGAATTTAAATTCTATCCACAGTTTTTATTTGGAGCAATAGGTCACCAACTATTGTTAGTATTACCAATTGTATTTCTGTCGTTCATTATATTTACTTTTAAATACATTAAACGATTGGTAACAAAATTTAAATTACCGAATGACAAAACATTATTCCTTTTCGCATTCTTTGTTCCAACATTTTTAGGTTTTATGATAATCACACCTATTTATTGGGTAAAATTAAACTGGCTAATGCCTTCATATATTTCTGGAGTTATGCTAGCATCATTGTTTATTTCAAAAAAACAAGTAAAGATTCATTTGATTTTTTCGATTTTATTCCATCTCCTACTTGTCATTGAGGTCCTTTTTTATAGTATTCCTATTAAAAGTGATGACACTTGGGTGGGTTGGGAAAAACTTGCCCACAAAACTCTAGAAATAAAAAAACAACACCCTGTTGACTTCATCTTTTCTGATGACAATTACAAAACATCGGCCTGCCTAAACTTTTATTTGAATGAAAAAATATATGCTCAAAACATAATTGACAAACCAGCTTTACATTTTGACTATTTAGGGGATGATTTAACTTCATTAGTTAACAAAAACGCGTTATTTATAGATTCTGACAAACGATTTAAAAATAAAAAGAAAAAAGGAAAACACCCAGACGTTTTAAATAAGTATTTTAACTCGGTCATAGAACTTGAACCTATTATCATAACTTTAAACAGCAGAGATGTTAGAAAGTTTTGGATATACTACTGTACTAATTATCAACCGTTGAAATAATATTTTAAAAAGTTTTTATAATTAAAAATTAGTACTAAATTTGCACTCGCTTAATCAACCTCTGACGAAAACCGTGAATGTTGCTTTAGAAAAATCATTTAAACATAAAGAAATGGAATCT
>Ga0209653_1002017_pt1 | contig 15375 bp, 16 predicted proteins | sample SaaInl6LU_22_DNA_FD_184644 | JGI IMG/M metagenome (GOLD analysis project Ga0209653, IMG submission 184644) | Marine microbial communities from expanding oxygen minimum zones in the Saanich Inlet - ESP_116LU_22_DNA (SPAdes) (version 2) | ecosystem: Environmental > Aquatic > Marine > Intertidal... | reverse complement strand
AGAAGACACGTTTGGTGGTCAACAACGGAAAGCCGTCCTTGAAAGGAAAACGAATGGTGCGACCGAATACGCTCGTGGTATCCACCCCTGTACGGTTAGGGCGCGATTCGCCGTTCTTTACGATATCTTTCAGAAGGTCAATGTACTCAGTTTCACCATTTTGCGAATACACTTCGTAGGTAAAGCGCTCACCTTGCTGAATGGAACTCATTTTGTAGTATTTACTAAGAATATTTTTAAGCCAAGGGACACCAACATCGCAATCGTATGTTCCATTTACGCGCGTCACATATATTTTGTCTACCCCTGTATCTAAACCTTCTTTGTACATCCTTGAACCTCCTATGATAAATATATTTTCGATGGTATCGTCGTTTTGACATCCCGTGATGGCGTCGCGCAAAGTTCTAGCCGTGGTGGCGTGGCGACAATAAGGGGTAGATGTGACGACGACGCATTTGCGCGACATTGAAATGCGAGGGATAGGCATCGAATCGTAGGTCAATCTCCCCATGATAAGCGCATTTTTTTTATGAGAATCGCGAGTGGTGGTGGTAATCTTTTTGAAATACCCCAGGTCGGAATCCCATGGAATGCTTCCGTTTTTCCCGATGCCAAACTGTTCGTCTATGGCCATGATGAGGTGAATCGGCAACATTTTTTTCCACGTATAAAATACTATATCACCATGGACGCACAAAACGTCATCTTCGTTCTTTCCATCGTACTCCTCAACAACTTCCTTCAATCCGATTTCATGCTCGATCTCGTCAACCGCAACATCGTTTCCCGCATGGGTGCTGACCTCGACCTCGGTCTCCCCACCGACAGGCAAATGGAGCGCAAGGCCCTCATGTCCACCATGCACACCTTTGTCCTCGTCATCCTCGTCGCCCTCGGTGCCGCCACTCAGCTCAGCTTTGTCACCAAGGCGGTTGCCAACGCGGCGAAGAAGGTTAAGATGCCCCAATAAAAATTTAAGATGATACAATAAGAAAGTTATGAACATAAAAAAGCTTCTTTTGGGTCCAAACAAGTACACGACGGGTCTCGTATTCTTGTTGGCGAACATGATGGGTTTTTTTGCGAAAATGAAAGAAAATGACGTGAACGCGATGGATTCCTTTAGTTTATTGACTGTCGTGACGCTCATTGCGTACGCTGCGTCGTAAGAATGTTTCCAAAGTGTTCGCAGTGAGGACATCCCTTCACGATTTGTAAGACAGGCGGGTGATTGTGCTGCAAATCGTGATACACAGATTGCTTGATGGTTTCCTTGAGTTCTTGAATGATGTGGCAATCCATATTTTTCTTTTTGTTATGACATAAAGCTTAGCGTTCTTTAGGTGATATATCATGTTGACAAGATGTGTTTTCATTTCTAACGAAGGAGACGTGCGAGATATTTCCGTTGATATAGATGCGAACGAACACGGCACCATGCTCGGTGGATCGATTACGTTTATCGGGCAAGTTGAGCATCCGACGTACGGTCCCATCGTTTTCATGACGAGGCGCGATCCACTCCATAGCGAGAATCCACACAAGCTCCCACCTCCCTTACACAACGAGAAGGTATACGGTCCTATCATCTGTATGCGGATGGATGGATACGTGGATCAGGATTTCACGTCGAGCGAGTATTTGGCTTTATTCGAATGACTGAATGACACTTGACGTACCCTTTTTTCGGTTTGACGCATCCGTAAGAGCGTTTTTGGCACGACGCCCTATATTGTTCATATTCTTTCATCGCCCGAATGAAGTCTTCCCTTGTATCTTTATACATCGGAAGGTCTTTTTTACGTTTTGTCTTTTCGTATATGTCTTGTTGTACCCGTATGTGTACGCGGAAGAGCCATCGAGCGACGCGCAATCGGGATGTCATCTTTTGCGCATCGAGACGCAGTTTTGGATCTTTCGACGAAATGATTCGCTTGTAATTATCTCTGCACGCGCCGCACGGAAGAACATCCCCTAGGCTCTTAAAGAAGGCGAGATACCCTTCGGTACGTTCAGGGGCGAAATTGAGGGTCACCGTGTGAAGGAAAAACCACGCGTACGGACCCCATACTTTTGTCTGGAAGCCGTTTTTACTCGTGAACATTATTATTACTAAAGAATAAAGTCATGGGCTACATATTCATCGACGGGAAAAAATACAGCACGAAGGACTGGAGAAAGTGGCATCCGGGAGGTGTGATGATAGAGGTTCCCGACGACGGCATGGATTGTACGGCGTTATTTAACAGCTACCATCCGGTGGGGATGATGAAGACGAAAGAAACATTTTACACGGACCTGAAACGAGAGATACAAGACCTTTTCGGGAAAAAATCGATGCGCGATTCTCGCATGATGCACGCGAAGGCCGCATACATCCTCGGGATGTCGGTCTTTTCTTGGGTGTTGTGTTGGATGTATAACATGTTATGGTGGGCACCGATCATGGGGTTTTTCAAGGCGATGGTGGGTGTGAACATTCAACACGATGCGAATCATGGCGCGTACTGTTCAAATCCGAGAATAAACGAAGTGATGGGGTATACCCTCGATATATTCGGTGCTTCGAGCTACATATGGAAGCAAACGCACGTCAAGGGGCACCACGTGCACACGAACCATAAGCAGGACCCGGACATACGGACGGACCCCGACGGGGATATTCGCACGATATCTTCTTGGGACACCGTGAGATGGTATCACGCGTACCAGCATTTGTATCTTCCTTTTCTGTACACGTTACTGAGCATCAAAAGTTGTGCTGTGGATGATTTCGTGACGATTTGGAACGGGCGAGTGGGGAAAATACACATGCGCCCGATGTCTGAGTGGGACGCGCATATGTTTTGGCTCGGAAAGATATTTTTCTTCGTCACTCAAGTGTACGCCCCAATTCGCATGGTGGGGGTCTTACGATATCTGCTCATCATGGGCATATCGGAACTTACCACGGGGTGCGTGTTGAGTAATCTCTTCCAGGTTGCTCACGTATCCCCCTTAGCAGAAGAGCACCCACGCGATGAATCTACCGTAGATGATTGGGCGAGGCGTCAGGTTGAATCTTCGGTGGATTTTGCCCCCGGTGATTTCTTTTGGACGCATGTATCGGGTGGGTTGAATCATCAGGTCATTCACCATCTGTTCCCGGGTGTGAATCATTGTTACTATCCGTTCATGTGGAAGACAGTAAAGAAGGTGTGTAAGAAACACGGTATCAAGTACACGCATTATCCGACTTTTTGGGAGGCACTCAAGGCGCATTACACACGACTTAAACAATAAACGATTTTATACGTTAATATGGAGGAAAACGTGAAAACAACCATCAAAGAAATGCTCGCAGACCGCGGGTACGGTGAGACGATCGTCGACGACGACTGTATCACCGTACCTGGTATCTTGAGCGTCAACATCATAACCGAACCAAAAGTGGGTGTGAATCACATGAAAGATATACGCGCCGTGTTGGAAACGAAGAATATGCGTCATACCATCATCGTGTATAATCAGAGTATCACATCTTTTGCCAAACAGTATATCGATGAGATGATTCGAGAGGATATCCGGGTCGAAATATTCAAACAATCGGAATTGTACTTCAACATCACGAAACATGAACTTGTCCCGAAACACACGCTACTCACGGAAGATGAGAAAAACGCGCTCGTGAAAACATTACGGATCACGCCGATCCAGCTTCCGCACATAAGACGAACAGATGCCATGGCGAAATACATGGGACTCACGAAGGGAGATGTCGTGAGGATCGATAGGAAAAGCGAGATATCCGAACGTTCTATTTATTATCGAATTTGTACTTAAAAATGTGACGCGTAGTATAAGAAAGAACATGAACAGCATTACCGCCATTCGCATCGCGCGTCCGAGAACCCGTGTTCGGGTGAAGGTCGGAAACACCCCAATCCCGTACATCGACTACGGAACGTTGTCCCGCAACATCAGGGAGGACAAGGTGGACTCGATGATATTTAACAAAAATACGAGCGACGCGCTCGTGACCATGGACGACCAGACGTACTCGTCGAAGGTTGTTTTATCTGAAACTATTTTGTCTGACATCACGTCACACGATGTGAAATTATTCATAGACGACACGAAACCACCTGATTTTACTATGTTTTTCACCCTGATGTTTCCGGTTGTGTTGTATGTCGTCTTTCTGGCCATCAACAGGAGGACCGGAGGAGCGGGTCCCGCATTTATGCAACAAAAGAATGATTTTGAAATAGAAGAGACAGACGTCACCTTTGAGGACGTCGCCGGCGTCGATGCCATTCGTCAGGAAGTCAGCGAACTCGTGTCTTTCGTGAAAACACCGGAGGCTTTTACAGAGAGTGGAGCGAAAATCCCCAAGGGATGTCTCCTTTCTGGTCCTCCGGGTACTGGTAAAACACTGCTCGCGAAGGCGATCGCGGGTGAAGCGGACGTACCGTTCCTCGCGTGTTCAGCATCTCAGTTTGTCGAGGTGTTCGTGGGCGTAGGCGCCTCACGTATCAGAAGCATCTTCGAAAAAGCGCGAAGCGCTGCGCCGTGTATCCTCTTTATCGATGAAATCGATGCCATCGGAAAGAAGCGGGGTGGTTCCATCGCGTCGTCTGGTGGAAACGATGAGCGCGAACAGACGTTGAATCAATTATTGACAGAAATGGATGGGTTTAACGAAAATTCTGGTGTCATCGTCATCGCTGCGACAAATCGCCGTGAGATTCTAGATGACGCACTCACTCGTCCGGGAAGATTCGATAGAAACATAGAGCTTCCCCTCCCGGACATCAATGGGCGCGAGAAGATTCTACGCGTGCACACGAAGAACAAAGTGTTGGACGAAGACGTATCCATACGAGGTATCGCCAAGAAGACGGCCGGGCAGTCGGGTGCGCAACTAGAAAACATAATGAACGAGGCGGCGATATTGGCCGCCAGGAGCAGCCGTACGAACATCACAAAGGCGGATGTCGACGAGGCGTACGATAAGATGACCATCGGGTTACCGACTGGAAGGGTGTATACCAAAGAACAGCTCGAACGCGTGTCGTATCATGAAGCCGGGCATGCGATCATGGGGATTCTTTCGAATGATTTCGATGATATCGAGAAAGTGTCCGTGCTTCCCCGGGGGTCCGCTGGTGGTGTGACCGTATTCGTCCCGGACGAAAACGCGATCGATGGATGGTACACGAAGGCGTATCTGTTGAAGAAAATCCGAGTCGGACTCGGTGGACATGCCGCGGAGGAAATCGTGTACGGCGTGGATAACGTCACGAACGGTGCCGTATCAGACTTTGAACTCGTGGCAAATATCGCGACGACGATGGTGAAACGATTTGGGTTTTCAGACGTTGGAAAGTTTGCCGTACCCAACGACGCATCGCAAGAGACGAAAACACTGGTCGATCAGGCTGTCCGGGATATCATCGAGCGAGAGTACAGACACGTGAAGTTCACTCTGGAAAAGTACAGGAAAAGCCTCGACATGATGAGCGAACTGTTGGTGAAACACGAGACGATAGACGGGACCAAGGCGAAAAAAATTCTTCATCGTCTGGATGATAATGACATTAAACTTCTTATGCAGTAATAATAATGAAGGATCGGAACATTTTCATTTCAAAAGTTTTCACGATTGTGTCTGGTCAGTTGCTGGCAGCTTTTGGAATGTCTTGTATTCCGTTGTTGATTCCGTCTGTACAGACAGCGTTATACGGTAATCCCTACGCTGTATCCGTAGCCTTGTTTTGTTGTATCTGTAACCTGTGTGCCCTGTATTACAATAAAAAGAAAAGTCCGATAAATGTGTTTCTTTTAAGTACGTTGACACTTTTCGACGGGTATTTGATAGGTATGGTCATCGGCGCGTACCATCCGATCATAGTGGCGAAGGGATTGTTGTGTACGGGGAGCGTGTCCACCGGCGTGATGGCGTATGCCTACGTGAACAGAGAATACGACTTTTCCTGGATGCGGGGATGGATCATCGGCGGTGTCTCGAGCCTCCTGGTGGCCATGGCGACGCAGTTTGTATTCCACCTGGGTACGGTCCTCAACACGATCATATCATTCAGCGCATCCGTGCTCTTTGGTTCGATTCTGATGTACGACACGTGGTGTATATGTAGGGAGCACCCGACGGATGAGTTCGTGACGGCCGTGATAGACTTACACCTAAGTATCATTAACGTATTTTTCAACATGTTGTATGCGTTGAAGAGCATTTCCGTAGAGGAATCGAGTACAGTAGTCAACGTGGTGTAATTTTATGCATGATATAATAAGCATGTATTATCCATACGCACCACCACCACCCCCGTACCCATACGCGTACCCTCCTCCCATGATGGGTGGCGGAGACGATAAAAAGAAAAAAATGATGCTCGTGCTGGTCATTGCCGCTGGTGCCGGTTTTTGGTACTACACGAATCACTACAAAACACCGGCTGATATGGTAAAGCATTTCACTGGAAAGCTCGATAACGTCACGTTGGGGGACATAGCAAAGTCTGGGGCGACCCAGTACGTGAAGCACAAGCTCGGAACGACCGGGAAATTCATATGGATCGCGAAAGAGTTGGAGCCGCTGGTGAAGCCCAGGATAGCCACACAGCTTCCGACCGATCCGTTACCGGACGACTTCGTGGATGCCGCCGGAGATACCTATTCGTTCATATCGTCGAAAGATCCAAACGAATACATAGTTTTAAAGGACATGGCATAATTTAAAGTAAAAAGCTCGTCGAGCGATGCGAATCGTCTCGTGTCGCTCTAAAGGGCGTGAGGACCGCTTTCCGCACATCCCCTTGTAAATACCACCTATGAGAAAAATGAAACTCGGATCCGTTTACTTTTCCTCGTGGGACCGAATTGTGCCGCGGGTCGAAATGACCGATGCCAATTATTTTTTCGACCCTATCGATCCCAGGTTGTAAGGAAAATAGAGGCCACGGCTTTCCTTTCCATTTACACGACAATCTACTACCCAACACATTATCTACAGCCTTGTGATACACGGGTGAAACGACAAAGTACCCGTCGCGGTGATCGTGTGGTACATCATCCCATCCCTTTGCGATCTGTAATTGCGTCACATCAGGAGACGTGTGCATGATGTGTATGGCGTCCAGAAGAAAGGGTTGACGGAGCATCCAAGATTCCTCCCAGTGGAGCCAGTACGTCGCGTCGCTGTTTTTCAACGTGTCGATGATGATGTTCACCGAATAGGCTTGTCCCTGTTGTTCAGGACCCTTCTGTATGATCTTAAAGAGAGGGTATTCGCTGCGAATCCACGACACGTCGACCCCCTCTGGGTGCTGTGGGTCATATTCGTTCACGAGAATAAACGAATCGACGAAGGCCCAATTCCTTTCGACTGTAAAAAGCAACTTAAGGCATTCTTGTGTTTGTTTCAACTTTCCAGGAAGATGTAAACAGGTCGTGATGCTGAAAAGGATGCTCATTTACACTACCTTACACTTTTTGTGTCTACGAACGAACGAATTCGAGCACACAGTTCATATAGCTAAAAGATCGCTCCGCTGGATGTAAGATGTCGTGTTCATCGAAATCTTTGAATGTCCTGAAACCTTTTTTCGTTCGGAGTGTCAGGCCGTATTCCTTCATGTGGTGCGCAAATGCTCGCGTATCCACCGCGTACTCCACACTCGGGGCATCGAAGTACTTCGTCCCGTGGAGCATGACCTCTATGGTGTTACCGACGAGTTGGAAGGTGTCGTATCTTCGTTTCAACGTGCACAGAGGTTTGTCATTCTTATTTATCTGTAAGGTCGCACCCGAGCGGATGCCGTGTTTTTCAAATATGGAGTGAATCATCGCGCCGTCCATCATGGTGATGATACATTTCCCCCCTTTCCTGAGACACTTCGACACGTTTGACATGAATTGATGGAGAAGATGAATATCTTTGAAAAAATAATGCGCCGCGAAGTGGACATACACGATGTCGAACATGCCGGGGATGCCTTTTTCTGATAAGACAGTCTTGATGTCGTAATTCGACTTGTTCATGTGGATGAAGGTCATGTGATTCGGGTGAGGATATTTGACGGGTACGATGTCGAAGCCGACGACCCGTTTCGCATCGGCGTTGATGTACTTTTGGATATCACCACCCGCACCGGATCCGATATCCAAAATCTCCTTTTCCCTGTGCGCGTCTATGAGGTGTTTTTTGATACGATTGTGGAATCTGCGCACGCACGTGTACTGTAATTCTTTGATGTCGTCCAACGTGAAAGGGAAGACGACAGATCGCCACGCGTCATTCACGACCATCACGTTGTTGGCGAGCACCTTGTCGTCTCGGCGTTTCATAGGCACCCAGGTCCCCCCTTTGTACAAGCACTCTACCACTTGATTTTCGTACTTTGCGAACATCTTCGTGTCCACTTTACCATACCTCACCGTGTCTGGGAGGGGTGACATGAATATGTCATTTTTCACGCGTATTTTTTTCCCTCCTTTGAAAACCTCGAATATTCCCTGTCCATCCAAGCCAGAAAAGGGGAGATTCACGTATTCGTTCCCCTTATTTCCAGCGATATGGAGTGTTCCGTTCGAATAATAAAAGTCTATGGTGTTTTGTTCTTTCCATTTGAATATGCGTTCGTTGTAATACCCCATGTGCATGGGTGTGAAGATGATACCATCGAGTTCGTATTTCGTATTTCCCTTCGCGTATATCTCTTTTGCCGTCTGAAAGATGTCTTTTTTGATGAACGTGGAAGATATACCATCTTTGATCTTCATTCGGATGGTTCCTCCGTTGTGAGCCAAATAAAACGTCTTTATGTGAAACCTTGTCCGCATGGTGTCGTACTTGTTCAAGCGCATGACGATTTTACCGAGGTACGACAGACGGTCTTTCAGATAGTGTTGCCGGAGATCCCCCTTATAATACAGCGCATCGAACGCATAAAAGTCATTTCCGACGAGTTCTCCATCGATGACCATATTTCTAACCTTTGAACGCCCCATGAAGACACATTTCGTACGTTTTCCCTTCGGTCTGCCTATGAAGTAGACGAATCCTTTTGGATCGGCGTATGCCAAAAACCTTGTACCATCGGCTTTTTCTGTGACGCTGTACGCGCACGATACCGTATCTATGTCATCTTTTGTCATCGTTCGTGGAAGCGGAGCCGGAAACCGGGGGGTTTTTAGTAAGGCGTGAAAGGATTGCGCGGCTTGGTGTAATTCGGGTATGGTCATGACCTTCACACCACCTTGTATATGTTTCACGATGTCCAAAAGTATGGGAACCACGTCGAGTTTTCCTGGCTTGACGTATTCGCACTCTATTTCAAAAAAGACACCGGTTCCCTGTGTGACCTTCGTAAAGTCTAATCGAAGGGAATCGTATGAAAAAGACTGTCGAACGCGGTGACGCCTCAGTGTTTCTTTGTATTCCCTAGGATTGCGGATGTGAATCGGTTCTTCTATGGATTGCGCGCATCGTATTCCGTATAATCGCTCGATCTCGTCGAGCTGCTGTTTTCCAACAGAAAACAACCGTCTTTTGAACTCGGGGACACCATTGACGGTCCTGTACTGATGTCTACTAGAAGTATGTTTGTAGAAGACAACGGTAGATGTTTCTTCTTTCCCTTTTTTCCATTTGGACCCAAACAATGCTTTTACCTTCTCGAATGTTTGAAAATCGACACCTTGATCCATGGTGTGATCCTTCAGACGGAATTCGATTTCATGTCTCGACGGATCTGCTTGCGCGATGAACGCGCGAATGGCTTCCAGCATGATATAATATATACGGATATTATAATATGCTTTTAGGTGATATATATGTTTCACTATTCATACTCTTCGTGATTCTTTATGTGATTTCGTGTGACACAGAATCGTTCACGGGGATCGACGAGACATTCAGCAAAGCAGCCCAAGAAGAAATACAGAAAAAATACGAGAATTACACGTTCGCGAGAGACAATCCGAGTAGCCTCATGCGGGTGGACGACACGAGCAAACAGGTTGATTACACTCAGGGGATGCCAGAAGACAAAAAGCAAGATTGTTCTTCTGCGTGCTCTTGGAAAATGGACAATTTCTGTACGACCACGGATGCGAACGGGAAGCTGATTCACGACGCGAAATGTAACGACATGGAATATACGGATCAGTTCGGGATGACACACAAATCGAAGGGATACCTCTGCAGCGCGTATGGACATACATTCGAAGATGGTACGACGTTTGAAGAGTGTAACACGCAGAAGTGTAAGAAGGGGACGATCAAGGGGTGCGATGTGAGCAAACTTTCGGAATTAACAAAGGACGTGTCTAATCTTTCTTCCACCAATGTATCGGGTGTGATAGAATCCTTTCAAGGGCGCAAGAAACAAAATGGTATCTTTGCACCGAAGGAGACAATAGGAATGGATGGGAAAATATCACCGTATTTTTCTACGTAAAATAATAATGAACTATCAACAGTGTTCAGTTGAAAACAGGCAACAAGATAGATTGTATTCGAATGTCTACATACCCCCTCCGAGCAACGCGATCGATGAAAGGCAAAAAACCACACACATCTTCTTCGTGGACAGCAGGGATGTACAGAACAAGGCGAATGATTTCCAATACGATATTGTCATGGACACCCCCTTTAAGAACGTGCACAGCATAGAGCTTAAGGGTCTTTCTTTTCCAAAAGTGAACAACGAACAGTACGTCATCGTAGACATCGACGAATGCAAAGATCGTGTCGAGTCGGTTGACAACAGCGCATCTCATAGATCGTTTGCCGTGTGCTATTTCGATAAATTGAACACAGGGGAGGTTCGTCCCATGAGAGGAGCGGATTTTGACAAAAAGTATTACGAATTCAAACCCACCGTGAGTAAGCTCGGTAAATTACGCATTTCTTTCAAGAAATATAACGGAAACGTAGTCACAACAGGTGACGTGAACGGTATTCTTGATCATACCCTTCTCTTCGAAGTCACTACCTTCAATTAAATTAATAGGGGAACGATTTACGTTCGTCAGGATGCCTTATGAGATAGATGAAAATAATGAAAAGAATGGTCGAGAGTAGAGATGTTTCTATGTCCCGTGACGCCGTAAGGGCGACTGCGAACAGTAAAATGAATTTCATGATTGGATGTTCAGTTATTTCTCTGAGTCGACGAGGAGGTGTAAATTGAAGACCGCCCATGAGCCCTTGGCTAATAACGATGAACGAGAAGACGACGCCGTATTTTTTTAGGATCTTTTCGGTGTTTTGTACACCAGGGATATTAGAGAGAACATTCGCAATGGGTGATTTCATTATTATACCTGAAAAAAAAGTACTTAAAGAAATGAGCATATAGTAAAGTGTGAACTACCTCACGGTGTTCACATTTGCTCCATTGGCGCAATGGTTAACGCGCGGTGCTTATACCCTACGTAGTATACACGAGTGTTGGTAAACAACACAAAGGCATCAGGTTACGCCGAGATTACCGGTTCGAATCCGGTATGGAGCATTTTACATTTCTTACTTCGACTTAAGTTGTTGTAAAATGTGTACTTAAAACTTTATTATTACATTACTATATGAGACCTACAATATACATATATAGGTACTTTAAAGATTGTTACCATAAGTATCTCTTGCGCAAGGCGAACGATTCGATAAAGCAGTACAACATGGACGGCGTTCAGTGTTACGGGGTTTTAGTAAATGTGTATGATGGAGATACCTTCAGAGCTGTTCTGTATCACAATAAAAGATTCAAGAAGTTGACATTTCGTCCCATAGGATATGATACACCAGAGATGAAGCCGCCTAAATCCATGGAAAATAGAGTAGCTCACATAGAAAAGGCGAAAGAAGCGAGGCAAAAATTCATAGACTTATGTGGTGGCATGCATTCGTACATCTTTTTACGTTGTGGAAAATACGATAAATATGGTCGCGTGCTGGTACACGTCACAAACAGGAGATATTCGAGAAAAACTATAAATGATCTCATGCTTGAGTCAGGACTCGCTAACCCGTATCACGGAGGTACAAAACTAGAATTTACGCTTTAGCGTTTTTAAGTGGGTACATGAGAGCATAAAAAATGTAACAAGGGGTGCAACAGAGAGCGGCTAATACAGCCTTTGCTCCATCCGCTGTGCGCAACTTAGGGTTACGCTCGAAGACGAATTGGAAGGCCACGATGAGAAGAGCGATTTCTATGAACAACGTGATCGTTTGTAAACGTTTCTTTTGTTTATCGCAATGCATGAAATGCTTATAGTATCTTAATATTTTTTATCCGAGTTTGATAAAACACAAACACCGTCGTGTACAGGAGTAATTCGAACGCATGTACAGGCATGTCAATAAACGATTGTAAAACCCGATTGATATACCCTTGCTCTTTTTTCACCCCTCGTAACTTACATTCTATATAACTCACCGTACACTTGTCGTACCTCGTAAGTATTTTGAACACCATGAAGAGTAATATACCTACGTACCAATTCGGAAGAGGGCGATCCCTGACAATTTCGTGTACACCTAGAAGAAGATACGCGTGGTATGTATGAATGGCATACATATATTATTTTTTATAAATCATTTTATAATTATTTCGTTATCACACGGTGGATGCGATGGCGCGACGTACCCAAGAAAGTGAGCGACGTCTTTGTTCGGTGCCAACAGCTGTTGTGGGTATTCGATGTCGAAATGAATGAATAATGACCCTTCCGTCGTCATTCCCATTCGATGTATGGTGTGTACCTTTCCTTGCGTCAACACACATTCGGTGTGTATGATGTGTTTTTTCCCATCCGGATGCGTGTACATGAATCTCGCACCACATAAAGCCTCGTAGATGGGAACCTTTTGCCGAACGTGTATATGATGCCCATCGACCGTGTACACGTCGTGTACCTTATATTTCATTCGAACGATCAAATCGTTTTCTTGACCGTTAAAATCCCCCATCCCTTGGATGCGAACGGTCGTGTTTTCTCTCGTACCGGGTTGTAAAGCAAAAGATACGTCATCTGACACAAATATCGTGCCTGAACCCTGGCACGGTTGACACTGATGTCTGGGATCGTACGTTTTTCCCTTACCGTGACACGAATCACACGGTTGTCGAATGATCTGTTGCATGGGGCCGATTTGCATGCGACGCTGAATTTGCCCGATGCCTCTACACAGTTCGCATATGATGGGTTCCTTCATGTTTCCTCGACCTTCACAATTTTTACATCTCCCCTTGTGCTTTACGCGAAATTTTACTGTTTTTCCGATGAACGCATCCTCGATGGAAACAGCGTAATCCACTGTCGTATCTTGTCGTCTGACCCCACGTTGTTGTTGTTGCCTGGGGTGGCCACCGAAGAATGATTCGAAAATGTCGAACGGATCACCGAACCCACCAAATGGGTGATGATCATGTTGTTGTCCGGGTGCTTTACCAAACTGATCGTAATGTCTTCGTTTTTTTTCATCCGATAAAACCTCGAACGCCTCTGTGATTTCTTTAAACCTGTCTTCGTTACCCCCTTTATCAGGGTGATGCTTCATGGCGAGTTTTCGGTATGCTTTTTTGATTTCATCGTGTGACGCAGATTTTGAAACACCGAGTGTGTCGTAGTATTCAGACATGGTATTACGTTATATTCATCGTGTTCTTTTTATATTCTTTATAACACGCGAGAGTAACCTCGCAGTCATACAGGGCGTCGTGTAGTTTTCCATCTGGGTACTCACCGAAGTAGAAATGATACATTTCGCTCAATTTTGGTGGCTTTGGATTACCCGCCTTATTCACGAGCTTACACACGTCGGTGCCCTTTCGCATCGTGCAAAATCTCTTCTTACGAAAGTAATTCTCGAGGAACAACGACGGGATGTTCTTACGGCGCATCGTGTTGATGATGATCGAAGAATCGAAAGAAAAATTATGAGCGATGACCACCGATGCGTTTTTGACGTCCGTCATGAATGCGTCGATGACGATCGCAAAATCCACCCCTTGCTCTTGTGACATACGAACGGTGATGTCGTGTGGAACAGAGTAATCGATGTGTGTCACACCCGATATGATGTAATTCTTTCGTACTTCGAATCCGTCGGGATACGAAAGAATCCATGACATTTGCACTATCTCTTGGTTCGCCTTGTCGAGGGTTCCATTTGGCAGCTTCGCGCCATTTGTCTCGGTATCAAATACGAGTTCCATTATAAGATAATATATATACAAGCGCTGGTTTTAAATATCTATAATTCGAGATGAAACACGGGACCCAGATTAAACAGATTATCTGCGTACGTGATGGTACCATCTCTCTGAATGATGTTCATCGTGCCGATGATGTTCACCCCTTTCTCTTCGTTCACATTGAACAATCGCAATGTTTTCGTGATGGTCGGTGATGGCGTGGGTGTGGGATGTGTGATCGTGACCGTCGGCGTCGGTGTGTTTGACAATGTTTCGGTGGGTGAAATGGTAAACGTGGGGGTCGGTGTGGGGTGTGTGATCGTGACCGTCGGCGTTGGGGAAGGTGTGAAGGATGGGGTAGGTGTGGGCATCGAGAAAAGATACAAATTTTCGCCATTTATTTCTTCTCCATGTTCAAAAATATCTATATGGTCGGTCGACAACGTTGGTACTTCCATCGTTTCCCATTTACCCTCAACCCAATCTTCTTCCTCTGTTGATGGATGAATTATAATTTTGCTTACGTCAATTTCACCTGTAAGATTTGCTTCGAATATGTAATATTTGCAATCAAATCGGTTATCTTTGTTATTATTAAAATCTGGCAATGCGGTATCTCGCTTATTGACAAATCTGTTATACTGATTAACAACACGATCTGAACCATCTAATTTATACCTTACCGATTCATTTGTTCTGAAATTTTCAAAAGGTATAGCTATCTCGTATCCTATTTGTGTTTCAGTCCCCCCATTTGTTTCCGTAAGTCTTTTAACGTTTCGTGTGCTATAATTAAATGTACCAGCGACTTCATCCGTACCCGCGTTTGTCCTCACCATAGCTTCAAAATTAGCCCTCGATCCAAAGTCATCATCTGATCCACTACCGAATGTCTTTTCTATGTCTATGGCCATATGATCTTCGGTTACTTCGATCGTTTGATCACTTGCGTCGTATTTAGTATCAGGAACAATCACGTTTCGTGTATATATTTGAATCTTTCTAAATGGGTTGAATATTGTCTCTTTATCCGTAAGATGTTTTGCACCAAAATATTGTCTTTTTATGAAAGAATCTCCGACTTCCTCGAAATTCTCATAAAAATGCATAGCATATTTCCTGTATCTGAAGCGGATACCAAAGTATCCGTTGTGGTACTTGAAGGTGA
>Ga0209653_1002010_pt1 | contig 15423 bp, 13 predicted proteins | sample SaaInl6LU_22_DNA_FD_184644 | JGI IMG/M metagenome (GOLD analysis project Ga0209653, IMG submission 184644) | Marine microbial communities from expanding oxygen minimum zones in the Saanich Inlet - ESP_116LU_22_DNA (SPAdes) (version 2) | ecosystem: Environmental > Aquatic > Marine > Intertidal... | reverse complement strand
CTGTAAAATAAAATGCTCTGATATAAAATTTTTTATATTCATTTATAGCGAATTGATGTAAACTTCTAGAGGAGTGTTAATTTTTTTTGAAAAATCAGTTAAATAATTTTCCCATTCCTCTTTATTTGTAAATTGTTTGCTTTTCACCCAACCGAAACCACTATAAAAAACCACTTTTTCATCAATTACGTTCATATGTAAAAAATGGTTGCTTTCATCTTTTCTAGAGGTCGTGTATGTTTCTGAACCTTTAAAATGAGATGCTAAGGTAACTACTCCAGAACCAATATAAGAGTCTTGTAGTTTTTCCCAATGGCTAATCCAGAAACTACTATCCCTTTGGTTTGTAGTCCCTTTTTTATTATGTAATGTCAAACCGGAGGAGATGTTTTCTGTACCTTTTACATCAATCTCAAAGCGAGATAAGTTTTGACCATAATCCAAAGAAATTCTTTTAGTCTCGTTTATCTGTTTTCCATTCGCGTCCCAAGTTGCATATTCCAACTCAAAACTAGTTCTAATTGGTCCAGTAGTTATTGTTTTGTAAGCAATAAAGTTTTTAGAAAAGTAGTAAGCAGTATCTACCTTAACAGCAGTTCCTCCTACACCTCTACTAATTCCCACATGAAAATTATCAACACCTTCTCCATGATCTGTATGATACGCTCCCTTTTTTTTATCATTTCTTTTGTACCATAGATTAATGATTGGGTAGTCAACTCTTTTAAGCCAAGCATCAATTCCACTAGATAATGTTCCTCCTTTAATTTTCTCCTCTACCATCTTTTGAGCAACAGGGCCAAAAGTTCTAAAAGCTACCTTATTGTTTTCCCAGGTATAATCGTCAGTTCTTTCTGGAACAAAGCGAGAATAGCAAAAAGTAGTATCCGTATTTTTCTTGGACTTCGAAAATACAATATTATAAGACTTTGATTCGTTGCCTTTAATAGTAGGTTGAAACAATAAAACATCATAGGAGCCATCTAAATCATTATCTACAATTTGAGAAGTAAGCTTTGTGTTTTTGTCATCTGTTACAACTAAATTAGAAACCGTTGCTGTTGGTAAAGAAGAAATGTCAACTTGAACAGTTTCGAAATCTCTATCCATATCTAAAGTGTTTGTAATGGTAACTTTTTTTATTACTTCTTGGTTTTTAACACAAGAAGTAATCGCAAATATTCCAAATAGGAAAAGTAGTATTTTTTTCATGTTACTCTTCGTTAGAGGGTTTTCCAATAGTAGCTAAAATTCCTCCATCTACATAAACTACTTGTCCGTTAACAAAGTCACTTGCTTTAGAACTTAAAAAGATTGCAGCACCTTGTAAATCGTCTGGGTTTCCCCATTTTCCTGCGGGAGTTCTTCCTATAATAAACTCATTAAAAGGATGTCCGTCTACACGAATTGGAGCCGTTTGGCTTGTTGCAAAATATCCAGGACCAATTCCGTTAGTTTGAATATTGTGTTTTGCCCATTCAGTAGCCATATTCTGCGTAAGCATTTTTAGCCCGCCCTTAGCAGCAGCATAGGCTCCTACTGTATTTCTGCCCAATTCACTCATCATAGAGCAAATGTTTATAATTTTACCAGCTTTTCTTTCAATCATTCCTTTGACAACGTGTTTAGAAACAATAAAAGGACTTACTAAATCTACTTTTACAACAGCCTCAAAGTCTTCAACTTCCATTTCTTCTAACGGAGTTCTTTTTATGATTCCCGCGTTGTTGACTAGAATGTCAATATTGCCTACATTTTTTTGAATGGCATCTATATTTTTAATAACTTGATCTTCTTTGGTTACATCAAATAAGTAACCATGTGCATTTAATCCTAGAGATTGATAATGAGCAACAGCTTTGTCTAATTTTTCTTGAGATGATGCACCATTGATCACTAAAGTTGCACCTGCTTTACCTAAACCAGTTGCCATTGCTTGACCTAAGCCGTGTGTTGCACCAGTTACTAAAGCTACTTTTCCTTTTAGGTCAAATAAGTGTAAAGACATATTTTTTATTTTAATTCAGGGATTTTACAATGATCCATATCTCCATAATCTAAATTTTCACCAGCCATACCCCAAATAAATGTGTAATTGCTAGTTCCTGATCCTGAATGTATAGACCAAGCTGGAGAGATTACTGCTTCGTTGTTTTGCATCCAAATATGACGCGTTTCTTGAGGCTGTCCCATAAAATGGCAAACTGATTGGTCTTCTGGAACTTCAAAGTAAAAATATACTTCCATTCTTCTATCATGAACATGAGCAGGCATAGTGTTCCATACACTTCCTGTTTTCAATTCAGTCATTCCCATTTGCAATTGGCAAACGTCTACCACACTGTTAACAATATATTTGCGTAATGTTCTAGCATTTGCAGTTTCTGGCGCACCTAATTCTACAACTTCCACATCTTTGATTCCAATTTTTTTAGTTGGAAACTCTTTGTGTGCAGGAGTTGAGTTTAGGTAAAATTTTGCAGGTGCATTTGCATCTTTACTAGAGAAAATTACCTCTTTATTTCCTTTACCAACATATAATGCTTCTCTATTGTCTAATTCGTACACAGTTCCATCTACAGAAACCAATCCTGAACCTCCAATATTAATGATTCCTAACTCCCTTCTAGCTAAAAAATAATCTGCTTTTAAAGCATCAATTGATTCTAAAGTAATAGATCCTTTTACAGGAACAGCACTTCCAGTAATAAATCTATCATAATGAGAATAAACCAGGGGTAAAGTATCTGGTTCCATTAAGTTGTCAATTAAAAATTCTTTTCTTAATCTGTCAGTATCGTAAGATTTTACATCTTGAGGAGAAGAAGCGTATCTTACTTCATAATTTTTGTTCATTTTTTTATGCTTTTTGAGAATAATTAAAACCGATGTAAATATAATAATTTTCACTAAAGTACAATCGATTGTATTTTATTAGATTTGTCATTATTGTCAAACATTTTATTTTTGAATAATCAACCCACCATACATGATATTGCAAAAGCGTTATCAATAGATAGTTCAACTGTTTCTAGGGCCTTAAATGACAGTCCTAGAGTTACTAAGCATACAAAAGAAAGAATATTAGCTAAGGCAAATGAGTTAGGGTATCAAAGAAACTTATTAGCTTTAAATTTGAGAAAGAAAAAAACGAATACAATTGGTGTTGTTGTTCCAAGAATATCAAGGTATTTCTTTTCTTCTGTGATTCAAGGTATTGAAGAAACTACTTATCTATCTGGGTATAATGTAATTATTTGTCAATCTTTAGAGAGTTTAGATCGAGAAAAAAAGATCATTGAAACATTAGCGGCAAATAGAGTAGATGGTTTACTAATTTCTGTTTCAATGGAAACTAGTAACAAAGAACATTTTAAAGTGTTGGATAATAATAAGATTCCCTATGTTTTTTTTGATAGACACTTGAATTCAAAAACTGATTCAAATGTGTTGATAGATGATTTTAAAGGAGGTTTTGATATTACAGAACATTTGATTTTAAGAGGATGTCAAAAAATTGTCCATTTTTCAGGACCACTAGACCAGGCAATCTATAAGAATAGATTCTTGGGTTATAAATCAGCTTTGAACAAATACGGTATTGAGTTTAAACAGGAATACGTGCTTACATCTAGATTAATGGAAAATGAAGGGTATAAGGGTGTAGATGAACTTACTAAGTCAGCTTTAGTATTTGATGCTATTTTTGCTGCAAACGATTTATCGGCAATTGGAGCAATGAAAAGTTTGAAAGAAAAAAAAATTAGTATACCCGAAGATGTGGCTATTGTTGGTTTTAGTAACGAGCCTATTTCTAGTGTTATAGAACCGTCGTTGACGACAATTGATCAGTCTGGCTTAAATTTAGGAGTAACCGCAACAAATTTATTGTTTAAAAGTATTGCTGAAAAAGAGCGATTTAAGCAAGAAACTATTATTTTGCAGGCTAATTTAGTAGAGAGAGATTCTACAAGAAAGTAAGTAATATGCTACTATATCCACTAAAGTTTAAACCCTTATTTAAATATAGAATTTGGGGGGGAAGTAAATTGAAAATTGAACTAAACAAACAATATGAAGAAGAGAGTATTGGTGAGTCTTGGGAGGTAAGTGATGTTGAAAATGAAGAAACACTTGTTTTAGAGGGAGATTTGAAAGGAAAAACACTAAAGCAACTCATATCAACGTTTAAAGAAGATTTTCTCGGTGATAAAGTTTATAAAGAATTTGGTGTCAATTTTCCGTTACTCATTAAGTTTATTGATGCAAAAACACCATTATCTATTCAAGTTCATCCCAGTAACGAATTGGCAAAAGAACGTCACAATTCCTTTGGTAAAAATGAAATGTGGGTGGTAATGGATGCTGATGATAGTGCGGAATTAATTGTTGGTTTTGATAAAGAAATAGATAGGAAAGCCTATCAAAAACACATTAATAACAATACGATTCTGAATGTAATGCACCATGAAAAAGTAAAAAAAGGTGATACTTTCTATATTCCAACAGGTAGAATACATGCTATTGGCGCAGGAGTTTTATTGGCAGAAATTCAACAAACTTCAAATATTACTTATAGAATTCACGACTATAATAGAGTGGATGTGAAAACTGGAACAAAAAGAGAGTTGCATACAGAACTGGCACTAGATGCTATTGATTTTACATACCAAAAGGAATTTAAAACGCACTATGAAAAAACACCAAATGTTTCTAATAAATTGGTGCATTCGCCATACTTTAAAACTAATTTTTTAAATATTACAAAGCCAATAGCTAAAGATTATTCAAACTTAGATTCCTTTGTTATTTATATGTGTATTTCAGGGAGGGTAGAAGTTGTCTGTGACAAAAAAAGTTATGCATTAAGAGTCGGAGAAACGATATTACTGCCTGCGATTATTAATAATGTAATGCTTCAAACAAATAATGCAGAAGTCTTGGAAGTGTCTTTGTAACTGCTAAAATTCTCTGATAAAAGCTCCTTTTTCAAAAACACTGTAAAAAAGTTTTTTTTCTTTTTGAGCAACTTTCTTCCAGTGTGCTATATAACTTTTATAATTAGAACCATCTGCAATAATTAATTCAGGAGTTATTGTTGTAATCATTCGTTTTAAATTGATCTTTGGCGAATGCTGTAAAATAACAATTGTTTTTTTTAATGGGAGTTTACTGTAAATCCCTAAACTATCGATAATTAAAATTTGCTTTTCATTTAACAAAAAATAATTCTTAAAATCAATCGTTTTAAAATATTGAATCTTTTCAGAATTTATATAAGATTTTGTCGTGTAATCTTCTTTTAAAAAAGATTCTTTTTTATTGGATTTTATAGTATTTCCGTTTCTTACAGCTATAACACTTGTTTTCGTTTTGTGAAAAACGATAAGTTCTCTCGTATGTCTTTTTTGATAATTTTCAAAAATAAGAGAGAGTTGGAAGCAGATGAACCCTACACAAAGAAAAGTAACATTTTGAAAAGACTTTTTTTTAGTAAATAACACACTACTTATTATAATAATATAAAGGCAAATTATTGAAAATTCAGAGAGGTATAGCTTTTGGAATACAAATGTATCTTGATTTGCAATCCAACTGATAAAAGTGTTTACAGTTGTTATTAAATTACTAAAAATACGAATGAATATTTCTGGGATACTAAAGAAAAACGAGCAAACAATAGTTGTGATTCCAAAAATTAGTATTAAAAATAGTGAAGGGATTACTACAAGATTTGTAACTAAAAACAGACCTGGTAGTTGATTGAAATAATAGATACTTAAGGGTAAAACACCTAATTGAGCGGCTAGCGAAACTGTTAGTACATGATAAAAGTAAGTAACTATTTTATAGTTTGAAGTGTAGAATTTTTTAAAAACTGGTTGTATCCAAATAATAGCAAAAACGGCACTGTAACTCAGTTGGAAACCAATATCAAACAGAGATAATGGATGTGCAATGAGTAAAACTAACATTGATGTTATTAAAGAAAAATGGGTGGGTGTTTTTCTATGTAGAGATTTACCAATAGCCACAAAACTATACATCGTAACTGCTCTTAGAACTGAAGCAGAAAGCCCTGAAAAAAAAGCAAACAGCCACACAAAGAATACAGTTATTACTAATTTGTAAAGATCACCGTTTTTTATATAGCTTATGGGACTTAAAATAAATAAGAAGGTTATGATTAAAATCCCTACATGTAAACCAGAGATGGCTAGTATATGAATAACACCAGCTTTGGAATAATTGGTTTTTAGTTCTTGAGATACGTACTGCTTCTCACCTAAAAATAAAGCATATAAAATGCTCAATTCTTTATTAGAAAAAGAATAGGAGTTGAGTTTTTTTTTGATAGATTGTTTGCAGTTTTCAAAAAAAGCATTGAAAGAAAATGTATCATTTTTTAAAATAATATATTCACTATTTGTTAAAAATACTTGTTTGTTAATTTGTCGATTGGCTAAGTATTTAGCATAATTAAATTGGTCTGGATTTTTATTTTTTTTTATTGCAACAAAATTGGTTTTACACACAATCATGTCAGCTACATTAAATGATTTTACTAATGAATCTTTAGCTATATTTAGCAACACTTTGCCACTTGTTGTGTTATTATCTATTTGAATTACATCAGCTTCAAATTTTTTATAATAAGCTGTTTCTTTTAAAGTCTTAGTTATTTTAAAGTTTTTACTTTTGTTAACGTTATCAAAGTTTTCATAGTAATTAGAAGCATTGGAATCATTGCTAATGAAACTTGAAAAAACACCCAATAAAAAGAAAATTAATAAAGATGTTATAGTAATTAATTTTCTATTTTTTAGAAAAGTTATTAAGCCCATTAATAGGCAAGTAGCGATAAAAAGTATATAGACTTTTTCTTTTTGTAAATTGTTATAATGTTCTAGAAGTATTCCTAAAATAAAGCACGCCAATATGTGCAAAGGCAGGTATTGTAGTAACTTTTTCATAGCGAAATAAAGTTACCGAATTAAATTTAATTAGGCTAGTTTTGTAAAGCAGCAACAATCGCTGTTGCTACCTTTTTAGAAGCTCCTTTACCTCTAAGCTTTTTATCAAGTTCGCGATAGTTTAAAAATAGTTTCTCTCTATGGCTTTCATCTAAAATTTTTTGTAACGAATTTGATAGGCTTTTTTTATTGAAACCATTTTGTATTAATTCGGTTACTACTTCTTTATTCATAATTAAATTTACTAAAGAAATAAACTGAAGTGTGATAATTTTTTTAGCAATAAAATATGAAATAGCATTCCCTTTATAACAAACCACTTGAGGAACTTTAAATAATGCAGTTTCTAAAGTAGCGGTTCCTGATGTTACTAGAGCAGCATGAGAAGCATTTAATAAATCATAAGTCTTATTCTCTATTAATGTAACGTTCTTGTTGTTAATAATCTCTTTGTAAAACGCTTTATCTTGGCTAGGTGCTCCGGCAATTACAAATTGATATTCTTTAAACGCATCAACTAAAGAAAGCATTACAGCAAGCATTTTAGTGATTTCTTGTTTTCTACTTCCTGGTAGTAAAGCAATAATAGGCTTGTCAGATAATTTGTGTTGTTTTCTAAAATCTTTAGGGTTAATTTGAGGTATCTCAGTGATTGCGTCAATTAAAGGATGTCCAACAAAAGAAACATTATAATTGTATTTTGCATAAAATTCTTTTTCAAAAGGAAGAATAACAAACATTTGGTCAATATCTCTTTTAATATCGTAAACCCTTTTTGCTCTGCTTGCCCAAACTTGAGGAGAAATGTAGTAATTGGTTGAAAACCCCTCTTGTTTGGCCCATTTTGCAATACGTAAATTGAAACCAGAGTTGTCAATAAAAATAATGACATCTGGGTTAAATTCTTGAATGTCTTTTTTACAGTAAGAAATGAATCCGAAAATCTTAAAAAGATTAGTTAGTACCTCTACAAAGCCCATAAATGCTCGTTCTCTATAGTGTACTATTAATTTACCTCCAACTTGTTGCATCAAATCTCCACCCCAAAAACGAATATCTGCTTCAGGATCTTCTTTGTACAACGCTTTCATCAAATTGGCTCCATGTAAATCCCCAGAAGCCTCGCCAACAAGTAAGTAATATTTCATTTTTTAGATAAACTTTAAAATTAGCGTACATAAAGCTAAAACAATTGTAGCCAATAAAACTCCTCTAGCTTTATAATCTTGTCTCTTTTTTAGAAAGACAAGAAAGACAAATAAATTAGGTATTGCAGCCAATGTAATTACTTTGCCAAATAAATCTCTTTCTCTTATAAAATTCAATGTTGTATAAAACTCGTGCTTAGAAGCGTATTCTAAATAAATAAAAATGCCTCCAAAACTAGCAAATAAGGCTACACAAAAGCCAATAATAATATGTTTTGTTACAATTCCCAAGAGTTTATTTTTTGAATCATATGGTGTGCAGTCATGTCAAACTGAACAGGTACAATAGATACATAGCCATTCTCTAAAGCATACACGTCTGTATCTTGTCCTTTGTCTTTATTGATAAATTCTCCAGAAAGCCAATAATAATCTTTTCCAAAAGGATTTTTTCGTTTGTCAAAATCTTCTTTCCAATATCCATTGGCTTGTCTGCAAACCTTGATACCTTTGATTTCTTCTTTTTTTAAGTTTGGAATATTTACATTTAGTACAATTCCTTCAGGAATTCCATGTAATAGGGCATTTAATGTAATTTTAGAAACAAATTCTTTGGTAGGTTTAAAATCTGCATACCATTCAAAATCTAGTAAAGAAAAACCAATGGCAGGAATGCCCTCTATACCAGCTTCAATAGCAGCACTCATCGTGCCGGAATAAATGACATTTATAGAAGAGTTTGCACCATGGTTTATTCCAGAAACACATAAATCTGGTTTGCGATTTAAAATTTCACTTACAGCCATTTTTACACAATCAGCAGGAGTTCCCGAACAGGTATATTCCAATTGAGGTCCTTCATCAACAGTTATTGGGTTGCAATGCAATACATTGTCTACTGTAATTGCATGCCCCATTCCACTTTGTGGGCTATCAGGAGCAACAACAACCACTTCTCCAATTTCGTTTAATATTTTGATTAAAGTTCTAAGACCTGGTGCTGTAATTCCATCATCATTGGTTACCAGAATTAAGGGTTTGTCTTGCATAGGATCTGTTTAAAAATTTAGCCTTGTAGTTTTAAAGTAAAGGTTCTATTAAATAGAACAACAACTTTATTAGGCAAAAGTAATTTATTTTGTTGTATTTAGTAATATGATTCATCGCTATTAGTGTTTGTTTAGAAAGTTAGTATTTTAAAGAATCATTAACAATGAAATCGAAAATTTGGCACTATTTTAGTAAATTAGCATTTAGCAATTGTTAATCCATAATTTTTTTGCAACATACATTCATGAAATCTAGATATACAGGTATTGTTTTAGCTTTTTTAGCTTCATTTTCTTTACAAATTTCAGCAAATAATTTTGACAACTCAGATTCAGACCCTGAAAAAGATAGGGTTTTGATTTATGTTTTAAAGAATATTTTAACTCGCGGTCACTTTATAGAAAAAAAATTAAATGACGAGTTTTCTGAATATGTCTATGAAAACTTTATAGAGCATTTAGATGCAAGTAAACGTTATTTTACACAAAAAGATTTAAAAGAGTTTGTTACATATAAGTATCAAATAGACAACCAATTGTTAGCTGATGATTTGTCTTTTTATAATCTTGTGTATAATCGTTTTATAGAGAAAACTAAAAATGCTAAATTTTTTTATGGCGAAATTTTACAAAAACCTTTTGATTTCAATAGAAAGGAGAATATAGATATCAATTATGAAGAAGTAGCATTTGCTAAGAATGATGAACAGCTTTTAGATTATTGGCGAAAACAGTTAAAATTACAGACATTAAGTAGGGTAGAGGATAAGATCTTAGAACAAGAAAAAAGAATAAAGAGTAGTGAGAAATTTATTGCTAAGTCTTTCGCAGAATTTGAAATAGAAGCAAGAGCTGAGGTACTTAAAAATATGAATGAACTTTATGCTAGAATTGAAGAATTAGAGCATGACGACTGGTTTTCAACATTTTTAAATAGTGTTGTTGGAGCTTTTGATCCTCATACCACCTATATGGCTCCAAGGATTAAAGAACGTTTTGACCAAAGTATGTCTGGAAAGTTAGAGGGTATTGGTGCTGGACTACAAAAAAAAGGAATTTACACGCATGTTTTTGAATTAGTCTCAGGAGGCCCTGCCTGGAAACAAGGTGAATTAGAACCTGGAGATATAATTTTAAAAGTTGCCCAAGGAGATGGAGAACCTTTAGATATTGTAGGAATGCGTTTGGATGATGCTATAAAGTTTATCAAAGGTAAAAAAGGGACAGAGGTTCGCTTGACTGTGAAGAAAAAAATAGATGGTTCTACACAAGTAATTTCTATAATTAGAGATGTTGTAGAATTAGAAGAGACTTTTGTAAAATCAAGTATTGTAAAAAAAGAAGAGAGAACGTATGGAATTATAGAGTTGCCAAAATTTTATATTGATTTTGATAATCAAAATGAAAGAGATTCTGCTAAGGATATGAAAAAAGAAATTGCCCGTTTAACAGAGGAAGGGGTTACTGGTTTGATTATTGATTTGAGAAATAATGGGGGAGGTTCTTTAAAAACTGCTATAGAAATAGTTGGTATGTTTATCAATAAAGGGCCTGTAGTGCAGGTAAAATATCGAGGAGAAGATCCTATTGTTAAAAATGACATTGATCCAAAAATACAATGGAAGGGTCCTGTAGTGGTATTGGTAAATGAGCTTTCTGCATCTGCTTCAGAAATTTTTGCAGCAGCTATGCAAGACTATCAAAGAGCTATAATTATTGGAGGAAAACAAACTTATGGAAAAGGAACTGTTCAAAATGTACTACCAATCAACCAGTTTTATCCCAAATATCAAAAAGATTTGGGATATTTAAAAATGACGATTCAAAAATTTTATAGAATAAATGGAGGATCAACACAAATAGAGGGTGTGTACTCAGATATTGAAATTCCTAGTAGATATAGTTATATGGAGTTTGGAGAGCGTGATTTAGATGGTGCTTTAAAATGGGATAGGGTACCGCGTGCAAATTATAACCAAACCAATACATACTCCAATCTTCGAGAGGTTATAAATAATAGTAAGTTTAGAATAGCTAAGGATTCAAAGTATCGTTTGATTAATGAATATGCAAAGTGGTTAAAAGAAAGACAAGATGACACCTCTTATTCATTAAATTATAAAAAGTTTAAGATAGAAAGTGATGAAAGAGCGTTGCAGTCTAAAAAATTCAAATTAGTTTTTGATTTTAAATCTAACTTGACCTTCTCATCTCCAAAATACGAACTCTTATTAATAAAGAAAGACGCTGTGCTTGCAGAAAAAAGAAATCGCTGGCACAAAAATTTAGCAAAAGATTTATACGTAGATGAGGCTTTACAAGTTTTAGGAGAACTAAAATTGAACCTTTCTAATGAAGTAGCAAAAAAGTAGGATACTATCTTTTCAAAATCCATGAAGCAGGATTTAGTTTTGTTGTATTTTTATACAGTACAAAAATCAACGTCGTTTTTCCAGAGACTTTATCTGTAAATATTTTTCCTAATGCCTGTCCTGTTGTGATTTTTTGTCCTTTAGTAACATAAATTGTTTCTAAGTTGTTGTAAGAGCTTATAAAGTTACCATGCTGTACTAAGACATTTTTTACTCCTTCTGAGTTTACTAAAATGTTTAAAATAGTTCCGTTAAAAATAGAAGAAGCAATACTTTCTTTACTGGTTGCAAAATGTAAACCTGTTCCATTAATAGTAATTCCAGAATATAAAGGATGTCTTTGAGGTCCAAATCTTCTAGCAATTATTCCTTCTTTGATTGGCCAAGGTAATTTTCCTTTGTTTCTTTCGAAGCTTGATGCTAGTGCTTTTGCTTCTGGACTTAAAATAAACGTTTTTCTGTTTGTCGAATTTTTATTCTTTTTTCTGTTTGCTCTCGCAATTTCTTCACGGATAATCTTATCAATCTTAGCAGTAATTTTTCGTTCTTCTTTAACTTTTTTTTGTAGTTGTCTTTTGTAGCTACTCTCCTTTTGTTTGATTTTTAGAATGAGCAACTTTTTTTCTTTTTGATCTTCCTCAATTTCTTCCTTTTCTTTTTCTTTATTAGTAACAAGTAGGTCTTTTTCTTTTTTTATAATGAGTAAAGAATCTTTTAGTGTTGTTGCAATTTTTGTTTGTGTAATAATATCGTTTCCTTGTTTTTTTCTAAAAGCTGCATATTGTTTCATATATGCAATACGTTTGTAGGCTTGGTAGAAATTATCTGAAGAAAGTACAAACATTAACCGACTCTGTTGTGATTTACTTATGTATGATTTGTATATCATGCTAGCGTAATTCTCCTTTAAATTGGTAAGTTTTTTTTCTAATATTTGAGTTTCTTTTTCGCTCTTTACAACTTCTTTTTGTAGTAACTTAGATTCAGCGTTCATAGCTGTAATTAAATTATTACGTACGCTAATTTTTTTATTGATATAATTTAATTCTTCAAGAGCATTTTTTTCTTTCTTTTCTTCATTAAACAACAACTTGTTAATTTGTTGCATTTCTTTTCTAAGTTGCTTTTGTTGTTTTTGAAGTTCAGCCTTTGTTTGTGAGAAACACGAAAGGATTGAAAAGATAAGAAAAGTATGTAAAATATATGTCTTCACTAAAAACGTAGTTCTTTATAATTTTTTGGTATTGAAAAAGGAATTGCAAGTGTTTTATTAAAAATCACAGATTTTAATGAAAAATCCATTTTTGTTCCTTTTTTTTCTTCTTTTACTTCAATTTTAAAAGATTCTGGAAAATATTCGTTTTCTGTAAAATGATACGAATTGTATTTGATATCTAATCGTTGGTTAGTTGTCTGTACTAAAGACTGTTGATTTAATTTAAAGTTTTTTGAATTTACGTATACTAAAAAATCAAATAGTTTTTCTTGAATTTTGGGGGTGATCAAATACATGTTTTTCTCTATAATTGCATCATTTTTCTGCTTTGTTAAATCTAAGATAGATTGTCCCAAAAACAAGTTTTGAAGTTGGGTGAAATTGATTTCAACTCCTAGTATTTGTTGTAGCAATGTAAAATCACCAACAAAATAGTTTTTTGCATAAGGAGAATAATACTCTACCGATGTAGGAGTGATTTTGACTTTAAAAATAGTAATAAATTTAGCACCTTTTAAATAAATCACCTTGTCTTTGTTAATTTTTAAATCAACAGAAAAACTCTGGTTTATTTTTCCGTTGTCAAAATTAGCTTTGAACTTTGCATTTATTGTTTGTTTGTTATTATTTGCATTTATGTGTTTTTTAATAATCTTTCTTGCAGACATTGGCTTAACATACCCTGATTTAGTATATTTTCTTGAAGATGAACAAGATGTTACAAAAACTATTATAAAAAGAAGTAAGAGTTTGTTTGTTCTCATTTATTTAATTGTTTTCAGCTTTTTATGTTCCTTATCCTTTTTATTTTTTTTATCTCTGTAAAACTGTAGTTGATTGAGTTTCCACTAAAATATGATTTATTCATCTATTTTTTAGCTAACTGTTTTAAATAAAAATCACCTGAAAATTTAAGTAAATATATGTGTTATTCAATTGAACGTGACTAGATATAAATTTTATGCTTTTTCTTTTGTTAAATCTTTTTCAATAGGAATCAACAAAAAATAATAAAAAGTAGAGAAAAAAAATAAAAAGTTGAAGTGCTTTTAGAACTAATAGCCTCTTTTTTGTCTCTTTCTATTTTTTAAGTACACTTATATTAGTTCCGTGTAATCGCCAATACTTACTGAAGTAAAGTTACCATCGAATTTCGCATGGTTACCAATCATTGCTCCATTTAAATCTGCATTTGTTATAACAGTATGATTTTGAATTAAAGAATTTTTTATCGTAGAGTTTTCAATAGACGTGTTGTGGCCTATAGAAGTATAAGGCCCTATTTTTGTGTTTCTCAAGATAACATTTTCTCCAACAAAACAAGGTTGAATAATTTCAGCATTTTCTAGAAAAACACTATCGCTAACTAAGTTGTTACCTGCAGCAGCTTCAAAACTTAAAACCTGTTTGTTGGTGTCTACAGTTGGATCTTTTTTACCACAGTCCATCCAAGCAGAAACTTTACCGGGGATAAATTTTGCACCTTGCTGTTTTAAAGATTCAAGAACGTTTGTCAGCTGGTATTCGTTATTTTCTCGTAAGTTATTGTCAATTAAATACTTAATTTCTTCTCGAACCTTGTCTCCATCTTTAAAATAGTAAATACCAATAATAGCTAGATCAGATACAAATTCTTTTGGCTTTTCAACAAAATCAGTAATGATACCATCTTGTAGTTTTACAACACCAAAAGCACTTGGATCGTCTACTTGTTTTACCCAAATAGCCCCATCTGCATTAGCATCTAAGGTAAAATCTGCTTTAAAAAGAGTATCGGCAAACGCAACAACACAAGGGCCACTTAAAGAGGCTTTGGCACAATAAATGGCGTGAGCTGTACCTAGTGCTTCTTCTTGTATATAAACAGAACCTTTTGCTCCCAGACTTTCTGCAATTGTAATTAATTGATTCGACGTGTTTTCAGGAAACCCTTTACTAGCGGGTCCAATAATGAATGCAATTTCTTCAATTTTTTGATTTACAACTGAGGTGATGTCTTCTACTAAACGTTGTACAATTGGTTTTCCAGCAATTACTGTCAATGGCTTTGGCACTGTTAACGTGTGTGGTCTTAGTCGAGAACCAATTCCAGCCATCGGTACAATTATTTTCATTCTATGATTTTTTTGGGTATGCAATATACTTTTTTCTACAAAATGAATCCATTTTTTCTAGAACTTTAAGATATTGTTGTTTAATAAAAAAAATATCTACAGAAATAAGCTGAGAACGCTCGTTTTTTTGAAAGAAAAAACATGGTAATTCATATTGGTGTTAACTTTTTTTTGAGTTTACATTTACCTTGTTAGAAGAATGATAGAGTTTTAAAATGCCTTTATAGTTTAGTTATTGCAGAGTTATTCTATTCATAATAAAACAAAAACCACAATCAAATTGATTGTGGTTTTATTGCTGAGGTATCGAGCGGATTCGAACCGCTGTAGATGGTGTTGCAGACCACTGCCTAGCCACTCGGCCACGATACCAATTTATATTGGTTTGCAAATTTAAGTAAATTTATAAAGACTGCAAGAAATATTTGAAATTATACTTTTTGAGACAATTCGATTACTACTTCCGCTACATTTCCACCAATAGGAGGGTTTAATTTTGCAACGGCTACTGTAGCTTTTTTTAAAGTAGGTATTTCATTAAAAAAGCGAT
>Ga0209653_1002008_pt1 | contig 15430 bp, 25 predicted proteins | sample SaaInl6LU_22_DNA_FD_184644 | JGI IMG/M metagenome (GOLD analysis project Ga0209653, IMG submission 184644) | Marine microbial communities from expanding oxygen minimum zones in the Saanich Inlet - ESP_116LU_22_DNA (SPAdes) (version 2) | ecosystem: Environmental > Aquatic > Marine > Intertidal... | reverse complement strand
TACTACAAATACTTCCATATCACTTTTTAATTATTCCTCTAATATATGAAATAATATTCAAACTACCAAATCTTTTTTTATTTTTTTTAGTTTCCTTTTTTGGGTTCTTATCAATCCTCTTCTGATGGTCTAAATAAGGGCACCCATATACATCCTCACCATTAAAATACCTTCTACCATTTCTTCCCGGCTTTTCTAAATCAGAACCAGTACGTTCTGCCGAAAAATCCATAGCAGCCTGTTCGATGTGCTTAATATACTCCTCACTAGCAACTTCTCTACCAGATACAATATTAAACCCATCAACAAAATACCTAGGTATTGGAATGAATCCTGCTATAATATCTCCTTTATTTACCCTTACCTTATAGTGTGGTCTTGTAATTCTAATATTAAATGTAAAATCCCTTTTTAAGTTATCAGTTTCAATAACTCCATTCATATTTATTAATCCATCTATATAATAGTTTGGTGGATTCATTGTCATAAGGTTTACACCTTTGGGAGTTTGAAGTGTAAATTTATTCTGAATTGTAAATACTCCCATACCAAACCAAGATTTGATATCTTGCATTTCCGTTTCACTATCATCTAAAAAAGTGATAGAAATATCATCAGGAGAATCTCCCCCATTCCATTCCACATCAAATGTTGAAAGTGATTTGATACCATAACCATATTGATTAGCTATCACTAAGGGTAAACACCAATACGCATGTTGTTGAAACCAATCTCTTTTTAAATCACCCCTTAAATCAGTTATAATTTCATTAATGCTTGATTCAAATGTAGTATGTTCAGTAACTACCATTATAGATGAATCGGGTACGTGTTTCCAAGGTAAGAACTTATCTTCTTTCATCGTAAATTGGTATTTTATATGATTCATCATATCCCCAAAACGATGCGATAGTATGTCTAATTCCGTTAGTTACATTTCGAACACCATGTAAATGTAATGTATCGCCGGGAAAAAATATAACCATATTGGATTGTGGTTTTACTTCAATATCAAAATTTGGAAAGTATAACTCCCCACCTTCATAATCATCATTAAGATAAAAAACACATCCAAACTTTCTCCAAGGATATGGATGTTCTATTCCATTTGAATACTCACCATCTGCATGCGGTGGTTGTTCATAACCATCCCACCACTTTACAAAGTTTATATGGTCTGAATAAACTTTGTTACCATTACCTATTGATTGTATTAATGGTGATACTTTATTTAAATAATTCCAACCAATATTTTGTATATGATTTGGTACAACTGCATGGAATAACAAAAGTGTTCTTTGCTTCCAAAACGAATCTTCCTCTCCACCATATTTTAAATACAATTCAGGATTATTAACTGAATATTCATACAATTTTTTTAATTGAGCTTGTGGTAAGAAATTTTTATAAACCTTTATTTTATGCTCTAAATGCATTTCTTTTATTTAAATTTATTTGCGGAAGATGTAGGATTCGAACCTACGGTACCTTGCGGTACGCTGCATTTCAAGTGCAGTGCATTCGACCACTCTGCCAATCTTCCTATTTGTAGCCCATAGCAGAATCGAACTGCTCTCTCGTCCGTGAAAGGGACGTGTCCTGACCGATAGACGAATGGGCCGTATCTATTTTTAAGGAATAGATAAACCTCTCTTAGGTATGATTTGAAGTCTCGCTTCATCTAAATCAAATCCACCAATAAAGGTGGATGGTGTGGGAATCGAACCCACCTTACTTCCTTCGGAGGGAAGTGTCTTGCCGATAAACGAACCACCCTTGCAATATACTGACGACCTTTGTTTTTACTCACACGATTCACCCCTACCTGTCATAAGATAGAATCACTCGCTACACGCAAAAAGCTTATAGGCCGATTTCATTACACGAGGTTCGTCAGTTAAGTGTTTTAAATCTCTTCAGATTTTTTTATCATTTCAATGAACTATTCGTTCCAATCTGGATACCAATTATCAAACTCATCCACCAATGAGTTGTTAACTTCATTGATTTCTTCGTTTGTGGTTTGCTTATCCTTATTCATATATACAAATATACAAAAAAATTATTTATAATCCAAATTTATTTTAAATAAAATCCAGATATTTGCAAAGTATATTTATTTTTCATTCCACCATTCATAGATAAGTGTAGAGGTTCGGATGACCAAAGGTAACCATCCCCAGCTGACCAATGAGTTGAGTTTTTCCAATCAACTCCATCTTTATATTGTAACATATGACCAACTTTCCAATCTTCTAAGTATATGTTAGCCCTAACCTTCAATCTGTTATCAGATGGATAACGTTTAGTTATTTGAAAGAACGTATCTCTATGGAGTGGTATTACGTTTCCTGGTGGTTGTAAGATACTACTTATTGTTATAACTTCCATATCTAACTGCTTACCCAATTCATTAAAATCAATCTGATATTCATCCCACCATAGTTGTTGAATAGTAGTATTTCCAAAATCATAACTTTCACCAAATCCATACTCATTGTGAATATCTTTTAGTTCATGAACTTGATGAGCTATACAACTTCCAGAATGAATAGAGTAATCTGCATTCAAAAAAATATCTAATGGGTAATCTATTTTTATTTCTCTTAACATAATATAAATTTATCAGTTATTACTTTATGCATTCCAGTATTATCTCTCATCCACAATGCATCTTTATATGTATTAAGTATTGGCTTTCCCTGAATATTGAAAGAAGTGTTTAATATTACAGGTGGATACCCTAATTCTTTTAATTTTGTTAGTATCTTATACATAAATTCGTTTTGTTCACTTGTCACAGTTTGTAATCTAGCAGTACCATCATTATGTATAATAGCACCCAATTCTTCTTCGAATCCATCTTTAACAATTGCGTTATGTGTCATCCATCTACTATGTTTACCAAATTCAAAATAAGTTGGTGCATCTTCTAAAGTACACATAGGTGCAAACGGTCTGAATGATTCCCTATTTTTAACTTCTTTATTTAAGATTTCTTTCATTCCATTTGTAGGTAAACAAATAATACTTCTATTACCCAATGCTCTAGCACCATGCTCACTTCTACCTTGAATTACTCCCAATATCTCACCATCAATTAAATTCTGAACAACTTCATCAACTGAATACTCTTTATGTTCCGGTAATGCATCATAAGGTTCAGAACCTAAGTATGTAGAATCTACAATTTTAGTAGGTCTTATACCATACAATAGACAACCTAATGCGATTCCCCTATCATCTGAATTAGGAGATACAAATGCATCATATATGGTGTTGTTCAAAATATTCATAGAACCACCACCACTAAATTGAACTTCACGCTTCACACCTTTGTAGTTCTGATAGAAATCAATAAACTTACTAACTATACTTGAAAATACTTCCTCAAATACAATTTGATTTGCTCTAGCCATATTTTTAGCCAATTCACCTTCAATTCTATCACCAATGTTTATTTCAAATATTTTTCTAAATCTATTATGAGCAGTTGGTATATCTTCGGTGTTTTGTCCCTCATAAAATATTCTATATTTTTTTAAGAGTTCATCATCAGCTTCACCATAAGCAGAATAACCCATTACCTTACCAGAATAAGTTAAGTTACCTACCCATATTTCTCTTTCTTGCTTTATATCTTTTAAATAATGTGCGGTAACTGCATATGCAACAGCTAAATCTCTATTTCCCTGATATACTTTTTCTTCTACTCCATATTTTGATAATAAATGAATAAAGAAAAATCCCATTTCACTACCACCATCAAATGATATATTTAACACATCTTTGGAATCAGATTGATACATAGCATTTGATGCATGCGCTAAATGATGTGGTACGAAAAAATCAATTGGACATTCAAATATGCTCAATAATTCCTCTGAGCATGAATTGTGAAAAATAGTATCATATTTATTAATAGCATACTTTGTTTTTAAATAGTTATTTATTTGATTAGCCAATTCCAACGCATTTGATGGAACTAAGTCAGGACCACTTAACCAAAATGCCGCATTTTTAATACCACACCATCTTTCTAATTCTACAACTTCTAATATTTTATTATTTTTAGATACAGCGATAGCAGCGTTATGAGAACCATGTATTCCTAATGAAAACCCACTATTTTGTTTCTCATCAACCCAATAACAATCCCATAGTACTTCCCAATTGTAAGCATCTCTTTCCCATGGGTATTTAATATATCTAAGTTCTCCATAATCATAGTTAGTTCCAATTCTATGGTAATCTTCTTTGTTATTATAACCTCTTAGAATATGTATATAATGCGTATATGTTGAAGATTTACTACCCAAAAATATATCAGCTTCACTACACACTATTTGGTCTATGCATAATGCCTCTACATCAGTAGTATCTTTATAAAAACTATCTAAAAAATATACATCATATAAATCAGTAAGTTCTTTAAATACAGATTTATCCTTTTCATCGGTAGCTATGTATAATGTTCTACCTAATTTTACAATAGGTTTAATATCATCTATTATAGTAGTTAATTGAGATGGTGCTGATTCTAATCTTGTATATAGAAAATCATTTCTTCGTATATGTAGAGAACAAAAGTTATCAAATTTAGAGTATATTTCTTTTGCTTTATCAAAAAATTCTTGTCTATATACTATTCCATTTTTAACTTTATTTTTTATATCATTTCGCATATCCACCGTAGGTGCATATATGTGATAGAAAAAATCACCCATCATATGATATGGAAAGTGAATAAATTTATCTTCAAAATCCAAACATATACCATTACGATTTTTAGCAAAGGTTCTATAATCAGATTGGTTTATTATCTTATTATATAATAAATCTTTTTCTTGGAATGGTGTAGTTGATGGTTCAAATCCATCGGTATCATCTTTTATTATACAATTTATTTTTTTTTCAATTCCATAAAAATAATTGATATCATTTCCGAATTCTTGATATTCTGGTACATCTTCATAATCAATACAATTGAATTCAGATGTGAATTTTTCTTTATCTAAAATTTCAAACATATCAAAAAACCCTTCTTTATTGGAAGAATCTTTTGATAAAAATAAGCAATCAACTTTTGGTGGAAGTATTATTGTTCTACCAGTAATAACACTTATTGCACCAATTAATTCGTATGATAATCTGATGTTAGAAAATCCACCTGGCCAAGCTTCGAAGGATACATATTTAGTAGTATCAACTATTGGATTGCTCATAAATTATTAGATTTCAGAACCAGTATAAATCCAATTTTTTAATTTGTAATGTACATAGAAATTTCTAAAGTAGTTTCCTTTAAATGATTCATATCTAGCATGCTTACAAATAGCTGATTCATATAAAATAATATCACCAACTTCAGTATAAATTTTATGTTCTCTACCATTATGGTCTATTATACTCAATGGCCAATCGGGGTTTCCACCTAAATCTTTATCAACCATAACAATAGCTGATATATGATGAGTTGCTTCCCTATCAACATGCTCTATTAAAGATGAACCCTTATTATATGAACGAATACCATATACCATTGTTGGTTCTAATTCTTGATTAGACCACTCTTCATGTAATGGTTTTAATAAATTATGAATATGAGTTCTTATATTAGGTATATGTTCAAAATTAATCATATCAGATGTATTACCAATACCTAATATAGTATCATCTTTACCATAAAATGTTTCTTCAAGCTTCCTATCTTTTAATATATTGTAGGAGTCATTAATTATACCCATTATTTCAGCAGGGCATTTTATTTTAGTAAATCCTAATGGTGTACACTTTGGTAGTTGGTTGGAAGAATTAAAATATTCAAGCTTATTTGAATACTGAGAAACCTTATTTACTTTATTTAACGTTTCAACTGCAACTTCTTCTACTTCATTGGATTCCATCGCATCAATATTTAAACTATTGATACTAACTTGTAGAGGTTCTATATAATTACCATTAATAGACTTAAATTGTTTTTCTCTTTCTAATCTACCCAATCTAGCATCTTCAATTGGATTATATTCATTTTCAGTCCACCAAGATGTTATAATATATTTGGAACCATCTAAAACTTCCATACCCTCATGTAGAAACATATCCAATGCTTCACCATCGTTATCTACATTAGGCCACCAAATTGCCATCCCCTTCTTGGGTTTAACCATTTCACCTAATAATCTAAAATAAGTCTGACCACCAACTTCTGGTTCGTTTAGGTAAACCATAAAGGTGTGAGTTCTATTACCTGAGTGTAAGCATAAATCTATGTAATTACTATCATCAAACCAATCATTGTGTTCCCTAAAATATTCACCAGGTAGATATCGCTGACCTTCTAATTGTTGAGCTTTTTTGATATCATCAATACCCAACTCTAATCTAATTCTTTCTTTTATATTTGATATTATTGGAATATCCTCATCCAACATTTTAGTAGATGAGGTTCTATAATCGCTAACCATTTCATCGGGATTATCATAGTAATCGGGTGATGCTACGCAAGACCTTTGCGGGTCTTTATCGATTTCTTTGATTAAGAAATCACACTCTTCTATTGTTAAGAAGTTTTCTATTTTATGTAACTTTATTTCCATTTATTAAAACATTTTTAATTAAAATCAATTATAGTACAACTACCAATATCATCAGTTAAATTACCATTAATTATTTCTCTGTAAATTCCATATTGAGAAACAAATCCATTTTCAATTTTATTTGTTAGTAATGAATCAAAATACAAAGAATCATCATTATTAGGTGTTAAAAATTGTAAAGAATTATAACCAGAATTAACATATATATCATTCCATTCACCATTAGATGCATTTATACATGCAATCTTAGCTGATTCTGTTGTAAAATATACATTTTCTAATTTAGAATAAGGAGTACCTTGCCAACTATGAATTGATTCGGCAATTGGTTCAATTTCGGAAACCAACTCTTCATACGATTGTGATTCAATATTCTGACTCATTGTGGTGAATGAATCCAACACATTGTTTAAATAAGAAATCGATTCACTATCATTTGGTGTTAAATCTTCTATACTTACAATAAAATCAGATATTTGTTCATATATTGTATCAATTGAATATTGTAAATTATATATTTTATCTATGTTATCCATATCTTTTATATATTATTACCCAGGAAAACTTTCTTGCCATTGTGAGTACACAGGTTCATAGGTTGAAAATCTATCATATTGTAACCTTGTTAAGGTATTTTGAATGAATCCACTTCTAATAGGGGTGTTCCTCAACCAACTCATAACAAAAATCATCTCACCAGCAGCACCATTTCCCCTATTACCATTTGTAATACTTCTGTTTATAGTACCAGTATTGTAACCCCCAGATATGTTGTAATTATAATCAAAATTAGAAGCAGCTGAACGATTTGTCCTATTCCAACTATCCGCTCTCAGGTAACCATAAGCGGAACTAGGGCTTGGATAAGTTCTACCAGAAGGTTGCCCTGCTTCAGCTTTACTTGCCATTCTCCATTCTTGTAAAACAGGACGTGGTCCCCTAAAAATTGGAGGAGGTGCCACAGGCGGCCTTCGTGGTGGTGGAGGTGCAATCGGTGCAAATGGAGCAGGTGGTGCAGTTGGTGGTCTAACTGGTGGAGGTGGTGGAACAAAAACAGGTGCAGTTGGTGGTCTAACTGGTGGTCTAACCGGCGGACGTACTGGTGGTGGAGGTGGTGGAGTTCCATATCCATAAAATTCAGACATAGCATCGGGTGTACCCTTACCAGCTCTAGCTGACATATTTCTCAAAGATACATTACTCCGACTTACTCCAAAATATCTACCTACATCATTGTATAAAGCTAAAGCACCACTACTCTTAATTGCCATAAACTACACTAATTTCATTCATACATATAAATATGTTTTTGTGGAATTTATAGAATTTTCCACAGTCTAACTTCTTTAATTCCTCTTAACCAAATTTTTACAGTCCAAATAATAAGTTTCTCAGTTATCTTTTTCATATTTTTATTTGGTGGACCTAATAGGACTCGAACCTATCACCTTCTCGTTATGAGCGAGTTGCTCTAACCAACTGAGCTATAAGTCCTAACTATCGTTCTTTATTGTTTATTTACTGATTTCTATACATTTTAACAAAATCTCCCAAATCAGCCTCAACTTTGTTAATTTTATCCAATGCGTTTTTTACTTCTACACCAGATGCAAGTTGGTTACTAAACTTAGCTTCCATCTTATCCATTCGAGAATCAATGTAACGATAAATTTCGTTCATATCATTCTCACTTTTATTGTGGAGAGTATCCACATAATCAGTTAAACTTTTATATTGTTCACCTAAGTCCAATCTAATAGTTCTGATTTCAGAATCATACCCCCTATCAATTGAGTTTAATTCTTCTTTGAGTGCTTTTAAACTCATATAATTCACAAACGTACCCACAACCATCATTAGAACGATAACTGCACATACACCTAAAATAAATGATGTTATTTCCATAATTTCTATTTTTTATTTAATTTATTAATTTCAAAGAACGATAGTTGTTGGAGAGGAGGGACTCGAACCCCCAAGGTTATTAAACGGCGGAGTTACAGTCCGCTGAGCCAACCAATTGCTCAACTCTCCAATAAAGTAAGATAAGGAAGTTCCCCTTATGAGATGATACGTCTATCATTTTTACTCAGTTACGGCCAAACCTTATAGTAGCTGCAGACTACAAGGATTTTACTTTTTCCCCAACCTTTATTCTTACCCAACACTTTGTGAACCCGACAGGATTCGAACCTGTGACCGTCTGCTTAGAAGGCAGATGCTCTATCCAGCTGAGCTACGAGTCCATTCTTTGTACTACGGGCGGGACTTGAACCCGCACGAACATTACTGTTCAACAGGGCTTAAACCTGTCATGTCTACCAATTCCATCACCATAGCATTTCATCATTTTCATTTTTGGTACACCCACATTTCAAAGAACGAACTTCTTTCTCTTTTACTTCGTAAAGATACGAAATAAATTCGGTTCTCACAAGCTTTATTTTTAAAAATATAGAATAGGTATTGGTTTATCAGGAATCTGAGAACTAACCTTCACACACCATTAGAAAGTTGTACTTAGTGTGTACCCTTACGAAACTGCTTTCCCAGCTTCCAATACTACGCATCTTCTATTCTATATATTAGTGGACCTGGGCGGATTCGAACCGCCGTCTTGCTCAACCAACTAAATAAATCATTCACAAGCTTAGTTTGTTTTTCTTAACAAACAAAATACTTAGTTGGTTCTTCACCATCGTCAACTAATAACCAATGGATGATTCGATTTAAGGTTCAATCACATTTCCACCTCAGTTCTCATTCTTTTTATCACCCCACGATGAGTGCGGGGAGAGTTACGCTGCTACAGCGTACTCAGCACCTACGAATGCCATAGCATCCTCAAAGGTGAAGTTGGAGATTTCTCTGCCGTTTAAAAGTGCGATAGGTTTTTACGGATTTCCATCTAACCCGACTTGCATTCCTTTAGTTGTATTACCAATCAATACCGTTCAGGCCCATATTTCAAAGAACATTATAAATATACGAAGTAAATTTCGTAATTCCAAATTTTATTTTAAGTTTTTATATTTATTTCTTACCTTTTCTGAAAGTGGTATTGCATCGTTCTCCTCATCGATTCTAACGAACTTTATATTCGTAGATAGGATAACTGATTGTTTTCCAGAATAAACGTTGTGAGCCCTTGCCTCTAAGTATAAGGTAAGTGATGTTAACCCAACTGTAGCAACTCTACCATAAATCTTTAGGAGTTGTCCTTCTTTAGCTGGTTTATTAAAAATACACTCATCAATCTTCATAGTAACCATTCGAGGTGTATCCGCAACTTCCATCGCCATTGCTGCTCCAGCTGCGTCAATCCAGCTAAGACATTTACCTCCAAAGAGATTTTGATGAAATCCTAAATCGGCTTTCTTAACTGGATGAGTACTAATAAGACTCATCTCACTATAATTTTCTAACCCCATAACCACTTATATGTTTTTCTATGTTTTATAATTTTTAATATTTTTCAATATCAGTTATACACTCTTCCTCTTTGTTATCAAAATTATCTTTGTACCAAACCCTACCTTTCCAATCTCCAAAGTTTCTAGTAGATATATATGGTTTTAGTTCATTAATATCAATAATATCAAACCATTTTTTCATATAAGGTCTATCATCCAACCACTCATTTTTATGGTTGTTTATAACATTTAAACATTCATTTAAGATAGAGTTCCATCTGGAAACATAGTTATTAATTGAATTCCAATCAATATCACCATTGTTACGTTTTGATAATTCATCAGTAACCACCTTCATAATTTCAGATGAGATGGTATTTCCTGCAGTTGTGAATGTGTTTATACCATGCTCTTCAATAAATTTTTGACCAAAATCAGAAGATGTTTTATTTATTTGGGTTATATCGATTGTGGAATCTTTGCACATTACATATCCAAGCCCTAACTGAGATTCAGGACATTTTGAATCCCATAGTTTCATTTCTAAATTGTGTAAAGTAGATTCAAACATACCCAGTAAATTATCAGTAGTACCACCTAATAATTTATCAGAACAATGAAATTTATACATTCCAAATTTTCTAAAAAACATAGAAGATGATATCAACTTTTCAGGACTACGTTTCATCTTAGTAAATACTTTATCTAAATTCGAATAATACTCATCAGCTCTCATTTTAATTACCCATTTAGTATCTACTTCATATAATGCTTTTAAAGTAGATATAATCTGATAATCCAAATTAGCAGTTGGTGCGAATCTCAATAATGGATATGGGTTTATGAGTAATTTCCAATTTTTTGGTAACCATCCTTTGAAATTGAATTTACAATCTTCCCAAGTTGATATAATTACTTTAGAGTTTTTGTGATTCTTTTTCCATAATTCAATCTGGGTTGGGTGTACAACGCCTTGCAATACGATAGTCACATCTTTCATCAATCTAACTTTACTCCATTCTCAAACATCAACTCTCTAAGGTGTTCTCTACACTTCTCATAGGTTTCGTATTTGTCCGCACTATATTCGGTATCGGGCATATATTTGTATTGTGCTCTCAACCATTGGTCCATTTCCCATAGTGTGGAGTGCATTGATGCACCTTGAGTTGCCATTTCAAACTCATGTGAATCTTCCGGAAGATTAAACTCTAATGTTGCTTTCATTTCTATTTGGTGTTTGTTGTTTTCATAAATGAATTATCAAAAGGTACAAAGACTGCTTGAATTAAATGTGTATACCAATGGTTCTGGCTACTATTCCATCTGTCTTCGTAGTACTTGTATATCCACCCACTTGCAACTCTTGTAACGTGGCAACATTCATTATTAATGTAAACACTTTCGTGTAATTCTAGGTCGTAAATTGTCTGTTTCATTTTTCTTCGGTGTTAAAGGTTTTAGATTTATCGATTGATTGTTTCTTTTGAGCTTCGATTCGTTCCCGTTCGTACTCATCTCTACTTTTCCAATCTCTATCCATTCTAATGTTCACCATTACTTACTAATGTTTCGTTTTCTAAACCAAGTTTTAGCCCATAGTGTGATAACTGTAATCAATGCGATACCTCCTACAAAGAATAGACCATCAAACTTATCATAAGGTGATACCTCATAAGTCAACATTGTCCAACCAAACATATAACCAAACCACAATACAGCCCATACTAAATCGGGAATTCTTTTTGTTCGTTTTTCTAATTTCTGAACCTTCTCATCATGTACTACTCTACTCAGAGCATCTTGTAAATCTTTTCCATATGCTGGAACTAATTCGGTTGACCCATCTTCATTTTGAATGGTTACCTCATACTTCAACCAACCATCAAATGTCTTACTTTCCTTTCGTAGTTCTGCTTGAATTGCTTTCCTCTTCATCCTCATCTTAATTTTCTATTCTACAATTTCCCAACTAAATGGTTCTCTATTTCGTTGGTATTGTGCCATAGACCAAACCAACCTATCGGTACTGAGTGAAATCTCATCACTACTACCATCTAAAAATGTTATTTTAATTTTATATTCTTTCATAGTTACAAATATACGAATTATTTTTTAATCTACCAAACTATTCTTCTAATTTATCTAAAAGAAGATTTGCAACTTCAATGGATATTTCGTTTTTATTATATAATGCCCAAATTAATTTTCTCATATTGATAAATGTCCTAATTTTTCATGCAATCGCTTCATATGCTTACACGGAGAGTGTTTACGAAACTCTCTTGCTTTACATTCACAATCAGTAATCACATAATCAGTTACTGTAACTTTATAGTAAGATAACTTATTAGTTTTCTTATCCCTACTACCCATTTCATTATATTGCCATTTCATATTAATCAAACCATTGTGAACGATTAGTCTTTATATTTTTGATACCTTCATCTTTGTATTTAGGATTATCCTTTTCCATCTCATCAAAACGTTCCTTTATCTTTTCAAACGCAATATCTTCATTTTTCTTACCAATCTCACCAGCTTTCTTCAACTCTTCATCGGTGATTTCTTTACCTTGAGTTGCTGCTGTAATAGCTGCGAATCGTTTAGTATGATATGAACTAAGTGGTTTTGTGAATTGTTTTAGATAAGCAGCCTTTTGGTCTAAGTAATCCAAAAAATCATCAAAGTTTTCGTCTGCTATCCTATCCAACTCTTCATCGGATAGTTCGTTGTTTGGGTCAAACTCTACCATGCTGCTGGTTCTACTAAAATTCCTATTGAATCCAATTCATTTTTAACTTTCTTAACACCACCATTAATCATTTTAAGAGCAGCTTCAGTATCAATCCATAATTTAGCTTTATCTTCGTTAATGAATTTTTTACTAATAGTTTTACCTTTGGTAACTAATACCATTTCAGGAAATTTTTCATTTGAAATTTTTTCAATTTTGTGAGCTTTATAACGTAACATATCTTTATATTTAAGGAGGTTATTTATTTAATGAAATCATTGAAAGTGGAACAGTATAAGAACCAACACTACTATAAGATGATTGGTTTAGAACTTTAAGGATAGCTTTAGTTCGGTTGATTTTTTCAACTCTACATTGTTTACCAGCTAACTTAGGATGGTTAACTGAAACATTTGCTCCAACATAAAGAGATTCTTTAACATCAAGAGCAACTTCACTTTTTTTCATCTTAATTACTTCAATTACTTTAGAGTTAAGATTTCTCAACTCTGAAAGGGATAGGGAATTCAATTCTGAATAAGTCATAATTTAATTGTTTTAAGGTTTTAATGTTTTGGGATTAACTCTCCCACTCAATTACTATACTAACTTACGAAAAATATTTGAAACATGCAAGCTTTTTCTTACTTTTTTTTCCAAATTTCGTAATCTTTTTCATTTACTTTATATCCCCAATGAATTAAGGATTGTCTGGCTCCTAATGAATAACTCTCATCTGAGATATTACCACCTCTTTTATGAATCTCAGTATAGATATAGTTTCTCCATCTGCCATTTGGACCTGTAAAATTTAGCCATCTCTGAATCTGTCTATTATCATCTTCACATCGTCTACCCATATAGTATCTACAATACCATTGGAACCAACCTCTTGGGTCTATTGGATTAATCCAACCCATCTTTTCCCACTCTTCTTGAGATTGGCCACATTTGATTTTGAAGTAGTTTATCTTTCGGTTGTATTTTTTTGAGTAATAGAACTCAGTTGGTAACCCAACAAACCAATCGGGTGGAAACTCATTCACATCAATAGCAATGTTTCGTTCAGTTGGATGAAAGTAAGTTCCACCAAACGAACCCATTTGAATGATTTCTTTGGGTGTTAAGTTGGGTTTAAACAATTCGTGCATCATCTACTTTATCACATAAGTAAAAGTATCCATCGGCACCTCTAAGAATTAATTCACAATGGTATTCCAAAGAAACTCTTTTTGGTCCAAAATGGTCTAATACTTTCTGAAATTGTTCTATTTTAAATTTTCTTTTTATTACAAACAAATCTCCATTTGCCTCCAACATATCACTTCGTTTATACATATCGTTTAAATCCTTTGATTTCAACTTTGTTAGCCATATCAATTAGAGTTTTTATTTCAGTTTCTTTAGCTGAAATCAAACTGCCTGTCATTTGTAGTAACTCCAAATCCCATTCTCTATCTAACCAACGCATGAACAACTTAGTTAGGATTTTTGATTCTATTTTTTCAATTAAGTTTTTCATATTAAATAAAGTTTTTCCAATTTTCTTCTTCGTTAAATGCGGCTACCTCATATGGATGGTCTGAATATCCGTAACCCATATTATAATATCGTTTCATCCAAGAAGGAGATTGTAGGTAGTGTTGATACTCATGAACTAAAGTTCTGATAAGAACTTCCAATGAGGGTATATTCTTCCAATATAAAGTTACCTCATTTAACATAGAACAATACTCTCCGTAGAGGTCTTTAGGTACATCCTCATCTGAGTAGGGTGTATCTTCTATTGCAATATAAGGGAAGTGATGGTGGTGTTTAGATTCACCATAATGATTGATTACTTTGTTGTAAACTTCTTCGGTTACTTTTTGGATTTCTTTACGGGTCATATCTTAATTAATTACAGTGTAAACATACGAAATATATTTCATATATACAAGCTTTTTCTCAATTATTTTACTTACCAAATACAATACCTGATATAACCTCTTCTACTATGTTTCGGTATTTTTCTATTTGTTGTTCTATACTCAACCCAATAAGAGAAATACTACCAATATGAGTGTAATCACCGGTTTCAATATTTGAATGGGCGATTGGACAACATCCTTCCTCTTCCCAATTTGGAGTAGCATATACTACTACATCGGAATTTTCTTTATACCATTCAATAGTACCACTCATACTATCCATTGATGGTGAGAATCCATATAATGGTTTCATTAACTCAACTTGCTCTGGTTGTAAATACATTTGATTTTTCATTTTTTATGGTTTTATGGGTTTAACTATCTCTCAATCTTACTATACAAATATGAGAAAAATAATTGGATTGCACAAGCTTTTTGTGAATTATTTTCAAAAAAAAGACCCAACAATTAAGTTGAGTCTTTACATCCAATCACTTTGAATTACGATTGGATTAAAATTTAAATGCCTTCTTTACCTTCTTCTTAGCTTTACTCGTACCCTTAGATACTGAGTTACCAACATTGGATGCTGTATTAGATACTGCTTTAGTTGCAGTAGTAGTTACTTTGGTAGTTGTTTTAGCTACTGTGTTTGCATCTTTTGTTACCTGATTAGCAACTACGTTTCCGGTATCCTCTACGAACTCTTGAGCTGGTTTAGTATCTACACTTACTGATAAGTCAACATCTACTCCTACACCCAATGCAAGT
>Ga0209653_1001997_pt1 | contig 15491 bp, 11 predicted proteins | sample SaaInl6LU_22_DNA_FD_184644 | JGI IMG/M metagenome (GOLD analysis project Ga0209653, IMG submission 184644) | Marine microbial communities from expanding oxygen minimum zones in the Saanich Inlet - ESP_116LU_22_DNA (SPAdes) (version 2) | ecosystem: Environmental > Aquatic > Marine > Intertidal... | reverse complement strand
ATCGAATCCTCCTGCATTGGTAACTTATTCTCAATGTCTTGCCAGCCGTAGCTTTTTAGAAATACGAGCTTCCCATGACGAGACACTCCGGCAACCAGTCCGGGAACTCGGCCATCGTGCACATGCTGTTGAAGCATTGAATCGACAAGTGCTAAGCGCTGGGATGAAACGCCAACACTCTCTGGTGAGACTATTGGCGTTTGGCTGAGGACACGATGAGATGCGACAGAGGAAAGTAAAACGAATGCAAGAGTTAGGGCTTTTGCTTGGTCAAATCTCAGCATAAGTTTAATCATCTTTTTATCTCAGTCTTTTGACTTTGCTAAGGAGCCAAACTGGAACGCGCCTGCGTGCCCCAGTGACCGTCAACTTTTGTCACGATATAGAGTGACTCGTACGTGCCAATAGATTCGTTTTTCTCGTTAAAGCGCTGGAATTTGGTGGCAACATGTACCTTGGCAGGCGACACCAAGACAACGTTTCTACTCAGCCAGTGCGAATGATCCCAGCCAAGCGCAGCTAAGCGATTAAATGAATCTGTTTGTGCGAACTCTTCTGCAGTCTCCCAAACGGTGACCGTGCCGCTGGCGAAACGTACGTGCGGGTAGTTGAGAGATCGTGCCCAAAGTTGAGGGTCGCGCGCGTTAAATGTGGTCATGAATTCATCTAGCGCAGCCATTGCGCCGGCGATGGCTTCATCGTTTTCGGTTTGCGTCTGAGCGCTGCTCGATCCGCTCCACAAAAGCAACGTGATGAACACGATTGTTACGAGACGTTGGGTTATCGGCATGCTCATTTCCTTTGTTGTTGTCGATGCGTTCGAGGCGCCTGTGCATTAATGTTTACGTTAGAAAGCCTATCACTTCTCAGCGCTCTGTCTAGAGTGATGCAATCAGAATCGATAGTGGTAGCTTTCTCGGCTGAGGTACGTGTGGGGGATTTTGAAGAACTTAATTGCTGGTAGCTTGCACCGCAAAACATTTCTTACTCATGCTCTGTGCGAAATTTAGATTGGCAGCACCACTCCCGTGAGGGATTCTGAAAGTTGCCAAAGCCGGTTCTGTGCTGCGTCATCATTTGCGTACGTGCGGACTGTAGCGCGCACATCAGGATCCCCCTTCATTTCATTTCGTCCACTTGGGCAGATCCACTCAGATGGCCCGAGATTGCTTAGGCTCGGATCGATGGCTGCGCGAACATTGTTGAGGGCTCCACGCTCGACAGACTGCGCAAGCAACCGTCCGAGAATTCTAAACCTGAGGGAGTGGCGCTGCAGATCCGTTGCCGTGAAGCCTGGGTGTGTGACAACTACTTCGAGACTAGGGCATCGGTTTTTTAGTCCCCTCGCGAAAAGTACGTTGGCGAGCTTTGACTCTGCGTAAACCTGCATTCCGTCGTAGTCTTTGCCCTCATCGCGTACGGCCAACTCGTCGAATGGCAGTGGTTCCGCCGCCTGATTTGCTGCTCCGGAGGTCGTGACAACGACGCGCGTGCTGATAGGAACCAGAGGCAAGGTCAAGGCGAAATGGCCAAGGTGGTTAACGGCAAAGTGAGTCTCGAGTCCATCTATAGTCTTGCTATAGGGCAGCAATGCCACACCTGCATTCAGCACCAACGCATCGACGTGAGACTCCTCCGCCAGCACGCGCTGAGTAAACCGCGCGACGCTCTCAAGCGAGCCCAGATCCAGCTCGCGCAGTTGTGCGCGCGAGCGAACCTCGCCTTGCAATCGGGCAAGCGCGTTCTTTCCTCTATCCAGATCCCGTGCGGTAAGAAGGACGTTCGCGCCGGCGTTAAGTAGATACTGAGTAGTCATAAAGCCGAGGCCGGTATTGCCTCCGGTAACGATGTACAGCTTCCCCCTCAGATCGCCGATGTCTTTTTCATTCCACATGCGATTGCCCTATGTTTCACTTACTGAAATTTGCGATTTGAGATAACCTTTCCTCAAGGGTTTGACCTCGTTGAAGACTGAAATCCATGTAGGTAAACGGTGTTGCCGGCTGGCTGACTTTATTCAAGGTGGCAATTTCGTCATCGGAAAGACTGATCTTTACTGATTGAATATTGTCCTCAAATTGTTCGATGCGGCGAGCCCCTACAATAACGCTCGTGACTCCCGGTTGATGCAGCAGCCAGGCGAGTGCGATCTGAGCAGGAGTTGCGCCATGTGTCGAGGCGATTTCTCTGAGTACTTCTACAACTGCATCCCCCTGTTGCTGATCCACAGGCGGGAATGAGGCAGTGGCTCGCCTTCCTAGCCCCCCGTCTTTTCCCGTATATTTCCCACTGAGGAAACCGCTGGCGAGAGGGCTCCAGGCTATGGCACCCATCCTTAGGTGGCGTACAGCAGGAAGCACCTCGTATTCAAGCTCCCTTCCAACCAGAGAATAATAGGACTGGGCTGATATAAATTTCTGGAAACCTCTGGCTTCAGAGATTCCGTGTGCCCTAGCGATTTGCCAGCCTGTAAAGTTTGACAATCCTATGTAGCGAACCTTGCCGCTTCTTACCAAGCTGTCGAGAGCTGAAAGAGTTTCTTCGATCGGAGTTGTCGGATCCCACGAGTGTACCTGGTAAAGGTCGATATAATCTGTTCCCAATCTTTTGAGGCTTGCTTCCACCTCGCGCATTATCGCCTTTCGACTGGTACCGAGTGCATTCATGTCGCCTGAGAAGGGATTATAGACCTTGGTTGCGATTACCGAATCTTCGCGCCGCTTGCCTATCGCCTTACCAAGTAATATCTCCGACTCGCCCATAGTGTATAGATTCGCCGTGTCAAAGAAGTTAATCCCCACCTCGAACGCTCGGTCAACTAATTCCTGAACCTCTTTGCCTTTCAATTCACCGATGCTCGCACTCATGGGGCCCTGCCCAAAATTCATCGTTCCCAAGCATAGCCTAGAGACATAGAGCCCGGTGTTGCCAAGTGGTAAATATTCCATCACTACCTCCTCTTTTCGGATGTCACTGCGCAGCTCTGAAAGCATTCCGTAATCAACTGATTCTGCGCTTTATTCAGGTCTCAGCCTGTTAATCTACCAATTACATGCAATCCGTCGCTCAGCACAAAACTCATGTCCGGTTGCACGGCACCAACCATCGCTTTGCTATCGTAGAGCTGCATGGCAAACTCAGCGACTTCTTCTGCTGTATGGTATTTAATGCCTTTTGTATCTTGTTCAGTAGGGACTATTTTTGAGCCATCCAATGCGTTAAGCATGAATTCAGTGGCTATTGGTCCAGGCGCGAGTAGTTGTGCGCGCATTACTTGCTTTTGGCTTGCGAGTTCGCGTGCAAGGCCTTCAGTTAGCGCGGTAACAAAAAACTTAGTTGCAGAGTAGGGTATTGAGCTCTCGAAAAGTGCATAACCTGCACCGGATGCAACATTAATGAGCCTAGCTTATTGTTGATGTTTTAGCTGACTAAACGCTGCTGTTAACATCGCCACGGCGCTTACGTTCACTGCAATCATAGAGCGCATCATTTCCGATGTCGTGTCCCAGGTGTAGTCCCAATGACCAAGTGCTGCGTTGTTGATCAATACGTCGATGCCAAGCTTGGGCAGCTCATCAGCAAGTTTCTGTACCTGCTCTACATCCGCGAGATCAACCACTCTGCATTCCGCGCTTGCTGCGCCCACAGTAAAAAGTTCTGCTTGAAGATTCTCTAGTAAAGATTCGCGACGCGCTACGACAATTAAGCTGTCTCCGCGACTAGCAAATTGTTTTGCGATCGCAGCGCCCAGTCCACTGCTAGCACCTGTAACCATGACATTCGCCATAATTCATCCTTAGATATAAAAATGAGTAGACTTTAAATTCTCTCCAATCAAATGTGCCGAATTCACTAAATTTGGATTCCGTCAATAAATATTTTAGTGACTGCTTCGAAGTAGCGAGAGTCAAGGGCGTCGTTCGTTTCTGTGCTGTTGAGTTTCGCTACCCGATCTCTGTTGACAAACCAATACTCGGTTAAGGCGCTAAACAGAGCTAAGATCATGTCAGCTTCTATGTCCTTCCTTAGCAAATTAAGTTCTTGTAAGTCGTGTATGAAATCGATTCCTTTCTTCTGCAATTCTTGTTCGGTAGTGCTAGGTTTGTATTCGCTTTCAAAACTCGTTAACGCGAACATGCGTCCGACTTCTGGGTGCTTCGTCAGAAAAGAGAAGTAAGCAGAAATCGAAGAGGTAACTCCTTCCACCGGGTTGCTTGGATTCGCAGAGAATAATGCTCGTTGTTGTTCGGCGTAGGACGCGAAAGAAGCGTCCTTTACTGCGCTCCACAGCCCCTGCTTATCTCCAAAGTAATGGTGGAGAAGGCTCTTGGTAACTCCAGCTTGTTTCGCGATCAAGCTTAGTGAAACAGAGGCATATCCACGCTCTAAGAACAATGTTGTTGCGGTGCGGAGTATTGCGCCAGTGGTTTTGTTGCGGTTTCTCTTTTGAGGAGAGGGTGCTTTATCTTTCATTAAATTTCGCTTTAATTAACTGGACGACCAGTTAATTAGATCAGTCTAGGAACTGAAACGCAAGCGTTCGATGCTTAGGGGGGGGCTCGTAAGTTATTCAGTTGTAAGTGTGTCTGAGGGCTTAAGAATCTATATAGCCTTTGTTGAACTTTCCCGCTGCGCTAAAAACATAACATTGAATGAAATGGCATCATCGAAGATTTTCTTGTGAGAGGCTAGATTCTGGGGTTATGGAGCGATTCTAGTTGGTGATTATGGAGTGGCAAACGGGATATAAAAACTCATGTTCGTTGTCCGAATCGTAACTCGATAAAATAAAGACGAAAGTGGTGGGCCCACCAGGACTCGAACCTGGGACAAACGGATTATGAGTAGACTGTGCTATTTTTATATTCTTTTAAATCAATAATTTATAACAAAATAAAATTAGTGTGTAAGAAAGTGTGTAAGCTATATATACTTTAACCAATAAAGTAATGCTTGCACACTTTCGCTGTGTTCAGCCCAATTCAGGACATGATAGCACTATGCCTAAGCCCGTCGATACTACACACGTTTTAATGGAAAACGTGCTCATCATTCACCGTCGAAATAACAGCAAATACTGGCAGTGTCGTTTTCAAGTCGATAAAGAATGGCAGCGCAAAAGCACAGGTGAATCTGATCTAGAAGCAGCCAAGAAGAAAGCACAAGAATTGCTCTACGATGCCCAAGCATTAAAGCGACTGGGACTGCCCGTAGTGACTCGAAAATTTAGAGACATCGCCAAACTCGCTATCAAGCGCCTAGAAGACGAAGCTGCTAATGATCGTGGCCTGCGTAAACACAAAGATTATCTCACCGTAATTGATAAGTATCTCGTTCCCTTCTTTGGCAACTACAACGTCAATGCCATTGATTACAAATTGCTAGATGAGTTTGATGCATGGCGAATCGAGGAGATGGGAAAGAAGCCAAGTAAGAGTACTTTGCAGACTCACAATGCTGCGTTGAATCGAATCTTTGATGAGGCTATTGCTCGCAAGTTTCTGACTGAAGCAGCTCGACCGACGTTGAAGACGCAGAAGGGAGTGGTCAGCAATAGAAGGCCAGCATTTGAAGAAAAAGAGATACAGGCCTTATTAGCCGGGTTCGATGCTTGGGGTGCTAAGAAGAAGCATAAGAAGAGTAAGGAGCTAGCATTGCTCTTGAAGGACTACGTCAATGTGATGCTTGATACGGGCGCGAGACCGGGCAAAGAGTTGATGGATCTGAAGTGGAATCAGATTGAGCTAACAGAAGAAATCATCGACAGAGGCGAGACAACGGATACCAACGAAGATGGTACACAAGTTGTGTACGAACCAGATAACAAGCCAATACATGATGTGAAGCTATTGCGGGAATGTTGGCTTACTGTTTCTGGTAAGACAGGTACTCGTACTATTCTAGGTAACGGCCTAACTATAGCTGCATTGCAGAGGCTTGCTGAGCGCAATTACGATGTCGATAAATCCAAGCGTTTTTGGCTAAAGGATTTCATAACGCCAAAGCGAGACAGTTATGTGTTTAGACTCAAGGATGGAAGCGAGCCAACGAGTTTCCAGAAGCTTTTTGAGAAGTATCTGGAAGACCACAACTTGCTGCATGACACTAAAACTGGGGATAAGCATGTGTTTTATAGCCTGCGGCATACATACGCTACATTGAGGCTTACACTTGAAGGAACGGCTATTCATACACTCGCCAAGCATATGGGAACCAGTGTGGCCATGATCGAACGGCACTATAGCCATTTACAGGTTAAAGAGGCTAAGGAACAGTTGCGAGGCGAGAAAGTGGGGGCCTTGCTTCGTAGTCTCGGCAATATTGATGGGGCTTACAAACCGAAGAAAGGCTGAGAGCGGTCGGACACCATCGACACGAGGATTTTCAGTAGACTGCGTGACCGATTCTCTATTTAAATCAATAAGTTAAAATCGTAAAATCAGAGTGTGCTAAGAAGTGTGCTAAAAATCAGCCTTTCTGCATCCCTATGTCACAGTTAATTGTCCCATCATGCCTCGATCTTCATGCTCAAGAATATGGCAGTGGTACATATAGGGAAACTCATCAGTAGCCTTGTGATTAAATCGCACAATAAACTCGGCACTGTCATCAACTCGCACAGTATCTTTCCAGCCAGCATCTTCTGCAGCGACAGGCTGTTCGTTTTGTGAGACTACGAGAAACGAACATCCATGCACGTGAAAAGGGTGGCTGCCATCAAATGAATTGATTACCCAGCGTTCCCACTGTCCTAATCGTACTCGTTCATTGATCACTTGCATGTCCATCGACTGTCGGTTTATTCCCATGGACATTTCGGTATTGTCTTGAAATGCACCCAAGACACCTCTACGCCTGTTGTCCCTCATGAATAAATCAAATCGTCGAACTGGCCAACTCCTTTGAACCGTAGGTCGGCTGATCGAATTCAATTGGCGTGGTAAAGATCCGCGCACCGCAGGTAAATCGGGATTAACAGTTAATTGCAATATTTCGAAAGAGTCCCCCAGCCTGCCTGGCTCCCGGTTGCGTCTTCTGTCGCGTTCGTCTTCATCTCGCCTTCGATCATCATTAGTAGTCTGAAGTCGGGGGCCGCTTACTAACATGGCAGGACTACCATTGGAGAAATCGACGACAACTTCGTTTCTCTCCCCTGGGGACATTATCAATTCACGAATGGGCACAGGCTCTTCAAGGAAGCCACCGTCGGTTGCAATCTTGTGAAATTCCCGATTATCCGAGAAACGAAAACGAAAGTAGCGGGCATTGGCTCCATTCAGCAAACGTAGTCGAACTAACCCTGCGGGCACACTGCGGGTCGCATTGGCAAGCCCATTTACAGTGATTGTGTCGCCAAGCATTCCATCCTCAGTATCTTCGATGGAGTAATCGAGCCGGCCCTGATCATCGAAGGTCCGGTCCTGAACAATGACTGGAATGTCGTCGATACCGTAGGTCTTGGGCAGGGGCAAGGCATCACTATTTTCATCGTCAATGATGAACAGGCCAGCCAAGCCATTGTAGGTTTGCGGACCTGTTTTGTGATGGGTGTGGGGGTGATACCAAGAAGTAGAAGCTTGTTGTCGAACTGACAACTCAAGCGACCAACTGCCGCCAGGTTCAATTTCTCTCTGCGGACCACCATCTACTTCGCCGGAGACATGCAGGCCGTGACCATGGATTGCGACTGCTTCTGCGAGTGTATTTCTGTAAGTGATTGGGACATTCTGTCCATCACGCACCCTGACAGTAGGGCCGAGATAGGGGCCATTGAATCCCCATGTCGGGGTTTTAATTCCCGGCAGCAGTTCGAACTCACCGTGACCCATTGATAGCTCAATGGGGCGGCCATTTGAGGACTCGATTAATGGGGGGATTGGCATCTGTCTTTTTACGCCGACAGCATTACGCACTCCAGTTGCTGACGCCCTCGAACCAATTGGTGATAAGAAATTATATCCAGCGGCTGTTAAGGCGCCTGCGCTGAGCCCTCCGATGAGAAAATGTCTTCTATTCATTGTCATATTGCGCCTAAAAAGTAGTTTGTATGCTCAACTGCAAAGTCCTGTACCGACTACTGCAAGAGTTCTGGATGAGTCTAATATCTCCCGCTATGGTGGTAGTTTCGAATCGTTCTCGATAGCGGCAGCCTGATGCTTCAAGAGTGTTGTCCGATTCGAGTCTGAACACCCAATCATCGAACCAGATTTTTTGCACAAACAAGTCTAAAGACCGCGCCCGATCATTGCGGGTTCGGGTAATGATGTCTACATCATGGAACCCGCCCCAAATCGGATAGTTATAATCGATACCGTAACTTAGATTTAGTGAAGTGATGTCGTGTCGAAACTCAAAATTGGCCCCTCCGCGATCGTCTGTCCGTATAGTTTCGTTAATAAACGGGTTAAGAATTTCTGAATCGAGCACATTTAGTCTTAAAGACACTATCGCATTTGGTAAATTAAGTTGATTGAGCCGAATACTGGCTCTCGTGGTCCAGCCATACTCTTTAGCAGGGCCAACGTTACCGGTAGCGGACTGGGGTCTATTCGGATCAATGGTGGCATTGATTCGACCAATCCTGTTGTCGATGTCTGTATAAAAGACGCTGCTCGAAATCACGCCTGCATCATTAGGCAGTCGATATTCCAGTTCGGCTTCATATTGCCAGCTTGTTTCAGGTTCCAATTCAGGATTCCCAGCGAATCCATCAATGTCGCGGTCTTCCTCGTTGGCAGTGGCGGCAAATGCTGAAAAGCTAAGTTGGGACACGTTTCGAGTGATTGTTCCTCGGAAACGGAAGTTGTCAGCAAAATTGTAGCGGTAATCAAAAGTGGGGCGCCAAAATTGAAAATCTCGAGTCTTACTAACTATTCCAGTTTGTGATATTTCGGAGTTCTCGAAAACGACACTGCTCTCCAGTGCGCTCTTATCATTGATGGTCCAGTTGTGAAAAAAGAAGCTTTCGTGCCGTTCTTCTTCAACCCGAGTGCCACTATTGGATGCAGACTCGTTCAAGGCTAAGCCTCCAAACTGTTCAGAGACTGGGCCAGTACCCGACCGGTTGGCAATGAAAAGAGCGGAATCTAGCTGTGTGACGGCTCGCTCAAATCCTACACGGAGTGAATGATCTTCAGTGATGGTAAAGTTGTAGTTAGTCTGCAAGATAAATTCACTGCGTTCACTCTGCGAGTCTATAAAAAGATTCTTGCTTAATGGCTCGCTAATGGGTTCAGCAACAAATCTTTCCCGGACAAAGTCTCGAGTTTCCTCATTGGCAACGAACAGGAAAGCGAGGCGTGAGCCGTTCAAAAAACTATACTCGTAGTCTCCACCCAGTTCCCAACTACTTTCAGCATTGGCAAACTGTTCTTCCTGAGCGCTAAGGACCGCAATGTTGTCCTCAAAATCTACAAAGTCACGACTGACGAAGCGGGGGTACTCACTGTCTCCCAGCTGAGCATTTAGTTGCATGCGATGTGCGCCGATGCCATAACTCAAATTCGCACTGAGACTTTGTTCGTCCTGCTCGCGAATGTCTTCTTCGAAAAGCGTGCCTAATATGTCACCCGAGGGTGATACACGAACTTCCCGATCATCTCGGTTGATATAGTTTGGTCGATGTTCGATATTGAGCAGTGCCTGCAGCTCTCCGAATTGCGCAGACCAGCCCAAGCTGCCCCCAACCTCATAAGTATTGTCGTGACTTAAGCGCTGGACGAGCTGGACTTGTGTGCTAGAGCGAGAAGGCACCTCACTGGTAACAATGTTGATGACTTCGCTGGCTCCGCGCACATTCAGTGCGCCTGAAGTATCACGAATAATCTCGATACGTTCGACTTCAGCAGCAGTGATCCGATCAAGTTGGTCGCTAGCAGAATTGTCTTTTCCAGCGACTCGTTGGCCATTGATGAGTAGGTTGCCGCCTGTACCAAGCCCACGACCAGCATCACCGCCGAAATCGCCACCTCCACCGATATTAATTCCAGGTATTCGGGCTAACATGTCATTAGCAGTGATAGGATTGAATTGAGCAAAGAACTCGGCGCTATAAACGACGGTCGAATCTGTAGTTCCCGGATCGACGTTTCTGACGCCATCCCTGTTTGGCGGGTTGGCAGCAGCTTCGTCGATAACTATGGGTGCCAGAGCTTCGTTAGCGGAATCTACTTGTGCGTTTGTAAAACCGGGTGATAGCAATATCATTGAAGCAACAGATATCCGATATGCGAAAGGAAAGAAAATTCTTGCCATCAGCCGTTTAGCCTTGCTGTTTGAAAATTTGGAGTATGGGAGTTTAGTCATTGATTTGCATTCCAGCTCAATAATGGACAAAGCGAACACAGTCAGTCGGGCACCAGACGCATTATGGAAGCAAGCTTTTCACATAATGATTAAGACAGAATTATGGGGAAATACTTATCTCGCGGTCTTTCCAGAGTGCAGCTAGCTGTTAATCTTGTGATAATTTTTCTAGTGTAGGGTCACAAGTTTGCTCCGAGAATTTTTAATTAGAGCTCAGGTAACCATTGATGCGACTGCTGATAGTCGAGGACGAACAGCGAATAGTAGATGTTTTGAAAGATGGGCTGGAAAGCGCAGGTTTCATCGTGGATGCAGTAAATACAGCAGCTGGCGCAAGGAATGCGCTCAGAGACGTACCCTATGATGCGGCGATACTCGACCTGGGCCTGCCGGACGGTGATGGGATCGAAGTCCTGAAATCAGTACGCAGTCACGGCGTACAAATACCAGTGCTTGTCCTTACTGCCAGAGATGCAATTGAAGATCGCGTGTGTGGGCTTGATGCTGGAGCGGATGATTACCTGATCAAGCCATTTGCTATTCAAGAGTTGGTGTCAAGGATCAAGGCGCTATTGCGGAGGCCAGGGGGCGCACTGGGTGCGGTATTAGAGGCAGGAAATCTCGCCTTTGACACGATCGGGAGAGAGGTCACGGTCTCAGGGAAACCCTTTAATCTTTCCAGACGAGAGCTTTCAATTCTGGAGATTCTGCTCAGAAGGTTTGGCAGGGTAGTGCCGAAGGACATTCTTGAGGAGAAGCTATATGCCTTCGATCAGGAACCTGAGTCCAATGCAGTCTCGGTTCATATGCATCACTTACGGCGCAAACTAAAACACGAGGCAGCCACCGTGGAAGTACATACTGTACGCGGTATTGGTTATCTGCTGAACGATCAATAGCTATGAAAATTCTGCAGCCTGGATCACTGGAACTACGACTAGCCCTGCGCTTAGGGGCTGTATTTCTCGTTGCAACGATTATGGCAGTGGGCCTGTTCTTTTATCTGGGTGATCGCACCGCAAGTTCCCTCACGCGGCAGAACCTGTTTGCTGAAGCGGATGAGCTGGCATTGTCCATTGGCGACGACCGTCCAATCATGACGTTCGATCAATTGGTGGATTCGGGTGTAATTGAGCCAACTACGGCATATGTGATCAGAGACCAGGAGGGCAACTCCCTGGCGTTTTCAGATGAGGAGTTCGAAGCAAGTGTTAGGAATGTTTCCTGGTCTCGCGGAAGGGCGCAGTATTTCACAGTCGGTGAAAATAATGGCCAGGCTCAAGCATATACGGGGCTTGCCACACGCGAAAACAGCGGGCGAGGTCTGGTCACGGTAATAGTTGCTGAGCCATACAATCCGGAAAATGCCATTCTGGATAAGATGCTCGATGAGTTTGCAAAAACTGCTGCCTGGATCATCCCGATTTTTATTCTGGTAACCCTGATTGTCGGAGTGGCTGCAATTCGAGGTGGATTGAAGTCTTTGTTGGATACATCCGCGCAAGTCGCCAGTATTAGGCCCGAGAGTCTGTCCGTGCGCCTTGAAACGAGGGGGCTTCCCACAGAAATCGCGCCAATGGTGGTGGCGTTTAATCAGGCTCTAGGTCGAGTGGAAGAAGGATTTGAAGTTCAACGCAGGTTTACTGCGAATGCTGCGCACGAGCTGCGCACACCATTGACAGTCATCAGCGGTGCGCTAGAAAACTGGGGTGAGCAGGTTGATACGACAGCGCTACGGCGGGATGTTGAGCGCATGAATCGCTTGGTTAACCAACTCCTTCAGGTTGCCAGGCTCGATAGTGGCATTCTTGATTTGTCAGAGGAGTTCGATTTGAATACTTGTGCCAAAGATGTGGTGCAGCATATGGCACCTTTAGCAATAAACAATCAGCGGGTCCTAGCATTTAATGGTACAGAACAACCGGTACATATTCGAGGTAACAGATTGGCCGTAGAGGATGCTCTCCGGAACCTCATCGAGAATGCGCTTATTCACACACCCATGAGTACAGAGGTTAATGTCAAAGTTACCGAGGAAGAGCTAATCGAGATTCGAGACCAGGGACCAGGTATTGATGACGCCCATGGTTCTCGTATTTTCGAACGCTTTTTCCGATCTCCCGCGAATAAGTCTCCAGGTGCTGGCTTGGGACTGGCGATCGTTACAGAAGTCATGAAGCAACATGGCGGTACAGTAGAATATTCCAACTGCCCTGAAGGCGGCGCTTGCTTCTATATGAAATTTGGCGCGTCAAGTTAGCCAAGTAGCAATTCATAAAAACTCATAACATAACCTTAATGTTCTGATGTCAGTCTAGGCTTATCTTTTTACCAGATAAGCATTCTTTAAGGATAAACACATGAGAAAATTGCTACTTGGATTAACCGCTGCTCCATTGCTGCTGTCGACATCACTGGCAAGCGCGCAACCTGAATACGTAACCATTGAGATGGAGATTGATGTTTTCGCTCCAGTCCGGCAGGTCTGGTCGGTAGTCGGGGACTATTGTGCTATCTCGGAGTGGTTGGATATCGATTGTGAGATTACTTCTGGAGAAGGTGGAATCGGTACGGTCAGGTCACTAGCTGGGGGTAGGATTACTGAAGTACTGGTTGCACAAACTGATCGATCCTATGGTTACACTCAGCCTGCGCCAGAGGACGGATTTTACAATCTTTATCATGGCAATCTTGAGGCGCGATACGTTAACCAAGGCGCTTCGCAATTAGTGTATACACTGATGTTAGATGTTTCCAATTTGTCCGATCAAGAATCTAAAGATGCAGATATTGCTCGTAGACGCCAGATGTTCGAAGGTGCGCTTGCCAAGATGAAGGAAATGGCTGAGTAAGATTGAAGGGGCAAATACAGGGGACACTCACAACTTAACAACTTAAGGTTGTGAAAAGTGTAGCTCTGAGACAGGCAAACATGAGATAGCGGCTCGGGGCGGACTGATCCAAACAGCCTTTAGGCTGTTTGTCCCCTGCGGGCGGCGTACCGCCGTCTGCGCTGCTGACGCAGCTTTCGAATCACTTCGGTGGATCTCATCCAGCCACTAAACGCCATACATAAAAAAGCCCCGCATTGCGGGGCTGTTTGTATATGGTGCCCAGGGGCAGAATCGAACTGCCGACACGAGGATTTTCAGTAGACCGTGCGACCGATTCCTCTTTTATTTCAATGAGTTAAAACAACGAAATCAGAGTGTGCTAAGAAGTGTGCTAAGAATTTGCTGAGGTATTCAGTCAAAACTGCTGAAATTGAACACCGGTCCAAGTCATTGCGCGCATTCAATACATTTGTATAAGCTGGTTAGAGTGGCGAAATAAATTCGCTAACACTTTGATATCTAAGGGAAATAATGGTGGGCCCACCTGGATTCGAACCAGGGACAAACGGATTATGAGTCCGCTACTCTAACCAACTGAGTTATAGGCCCGTATACTTTGACATTTTTCGATACTCTTCGTTGTGGAAATTATTCTCAGTCAGTCACGTACCTGTAGTACGCTCCTTCCTTCAAAAATTCCCACGCCTCGATTATCGAGAAAATGTCTGCGTCTACTACTTTGACACATGGCTGCTCGTCGTTGCGACAGTTATTCTCATTCAGTCACGTACCTGTAGTACGCTCCTTCCTTCAAAATTCCCACGCGTCTAACGAAGAGAGGCGCATTATAATGCGCCCCTCGGTTTGGTGCTATAGCTAGCTGAGGTTAACTACTCGTCTAGGAAGCTACGTAGGTGATCGGAGCGGGTAGGGTGACGCAGCTTGCGCAGAGCCTTGGCTTCGATTTGGCGAATGCGCTCGCGGGTTACGTCGAACTGCTTGCCCACTTCTTCTAGCGTGTGGTCGGTGTTCATGTCTATGCCGAAACGCATGCGCAGCACCTTTGCTTCGCGCTGTGTGAGGCTGCCTAGAACATCCTTGGTCGCTTCGCGTAGGCCCTCTTCGATCGAAGAGTCGACGGGTGAATCGACTGTCGAGTCTTCGATAAAATCGCCGAGGTGCGAGTCTTCGTCGTCGCCGATAGGGGTTTCCATCGAGATAGGCTCTTTGGCGATTTTGAGCACTCGGCGCACTTTCTCTTCGCTCATGTCCATGCGTTCGCCTAATTCTTCTGGCGTTGGCTCGCGGCCTTTCTCATGAACCATCTGGCGCGAGATACGGTTGAGCTTGTTGATGGTCTCGATCATATGCACCGGAATACGTATCGTGCGGGCTTGGTCTGCGATCGAGCGGGTAATCGCCTGACGGATCCACCAAGTTGCGTAGGTCGAGAACTTATAGCCGCGACGGTATTCGAATTTGTCTACGGCCTTCATCAAGCCGATGTTGCCTTCTTGAATAAGGTCGAGGAACTGCAGGCCGCGGTTGGTGTATTTCTTCGCAATCGAGATTACGAGGCGAAGGTTCGCCTCTACCATTTCTTTTTTCGCGCGGCGTGATTTCGCCTCGCCTATAGACATCTGTCGGTTGATGTCCTTAATCGTCGCGATGTCGAGCCCGGCTTCTTCCTCGAGCAGGCGCAGCTTCTTCTGAGCGCGCAGAATTTCGACTTTTACGTTGCCCATGAGCTCAGAGTAAGGCTTTTTACGGCGAATCATGTTCGCAACCCAGCGCTCATTCGTTTCATTGCCAGGGAAGCTTTCGATGAAATCTTTGCGTGGCATTTTTGTGCCACGAACACACAGACTCATGATGTGGCGCTCATGGCGGCGCACGCGCGTGAGCACTGCGCGAATGTGGCTGAGCAGCGGCTCGAACTGTCGCGGTGTAAGTTTGAATGACTTGAATAGCTCGCCGAGCTTCTCGAGCTCTTTCTGTGCTTTTTCGTCATTGCGGCCGTGTTTGGCGACCGAATTGCTGGTTCGCGTATACTGCTTACGCAGCGCGGCAAAGCGAATTTTGGCTTCTTCGGGATCTGGGCCTACCGATGCTTCGTCGTCGTCATCGCTAAGGTCTTCTTTGGCACTTGCTGGCGCGCCGACGGGAATCTCTTCGTCGCTGACGTCGAGGTAGCCGGTTATCAGTTCGTTGAGGCGGCGTTCTTCCGAATCGATGAGCGCATACTCATTGAGCACGTGTTCGACGGTGCCGGGGAAATAGGCCATCGCCTTCATGAGTTCACGAAGGCCCTCTTCGATGCGCTTGGCAATAACGATTTCGCCTTCGCGCGTG
>Ga0209653_1001993_pt1 | contig 15520 bp, 16 predicted proteins | sample SaaInl6LU_22_DNA_FD_184644 | JGI IMG/M metagenome (GOLD analysis project Ga0209653, IMG submission 184644) | Marine microbial communities from expanding oxygen minimum zones in the Saanich Inlet - ESP_116LU_22_DNA (SPAdes) (version 2) | ecosystem: Environmental > Aquatic > Marine > Intertidal... | reverse complement strand
ATTCAGGTTTTCAAGAGTTTAATTTTTCAAAAGCTCTGTCGGTAGCCAAGGCTGTCATGGCTAGAAGAGGAGAGACGCTAACTGAGCTCGATACAGATATCTTAAAACATGTTTTTGACCAAACCATTAATTTTCGGTCGTCTTATTGATCTTCCTTACTGTTCTCAGATCTAAGATATTTGTTGGGTTCATTCCTAATCCCTCGACACCCCTCTGAATAAATCGGACTACTTCATCATAAAATAGTGGGATTACAGCGGAAGACTCCATTACCAAGCTGTCCATGCGTTGATACAGTTGTGTTCGAGAGTTAATATCGTTGATTTGTTGCGAACTCTCATACCATTGATCGAATAAATCAGATTTAAAATGGGTATAATTTGGACCTCTTGGGGCAAAATTCTTGCTATAAAACAGCGATAAATAATTTTCGGCATCTGGATAATCTGCTACCCAACTGGCTCTAAAAATATCGAGTTTACCATTGGCCTTAGCAGTTTTCAAGGTAGATGCTGGTGTTACCGAAATAGCAATGCGCAAGCCAACATCCGATAATTCTCTTTGAATATATTCGCAAAAACTCAAGTAATTACTGGTTGTTGTAATTGTTATCTGAGGTACTTGACCAGTTTCATTCGTATACTGCTGTATCTGGGCTCTTGCTAATTCTGGGTTATAGCTTACTTCTTCAGATGGTCTATAGCCCGGTAAGCCAAGCGGAATCATGCCCCCCTGGGCAGGGCGGCCAATGCCATTTCTAAGAAAAGTCATCATCTTAACTCTGTCTATGCCATGGTTGACTGCCGACCGTATGAGTTTGGACTGGACTTCAGGAACTTCAGAATCCATATAAAAAGCCACATATTCTGTGTTGAGATAGGGTCCTTTGAGCATTTGAACCTCATCCCTATATCGCTGTCTTAAGTTACCGTCGGATGTCAGTAATTCGTCTTTATATGAGGCATCAAGTCCTGAAATAAAGTCAATATTATTCTGCGTAAAGGCTAAAAACTCACTGAGTTTATCAGGAACGAAGGTAATGGCTACAGCATCTAAATAAGGTAGGCTGATACCGTTCGGGTCTTTTTGAAAATAATTGGGATTTTTAACGAAAACTAATTTCAGATTTTCTTCCCATCGTTTAAACATAAAAGGTCCTGTGCCAATGGGATGTTTCCGGAATTCCGAACCATAATATGTTATAGCTTCATGAGGTACCACACTACAGTATTTCATGGCTAAAATACTTAGGAAGGGGGGAAAGGGTTTTTTTAGTTTTATTTCTAGGGTGACATCATCAACTGCTCTTAGGCTACTGACCTGATCGAGAACCCAGCCACCAGGTGCGGAGAGGTCTGGATCGCGCAGTCGGTTGAAGGTGTATTCAAAATCTGAAGCAATAACTGTCCTTGATCTAAACACCTCATTGTCATGAAAATAAACATCAGACCTTAAAGTAAAAACGTAGGTTAATCCGTCATCAGAAAGCTGCCATTTTTCAGCAATACAAGGTTGGATCTGAAGCGAATCGTTGAGCTCAACCAGACCGTTAAAAAGCTGATTGACAGCCTGAATGTCGGCAAGATCTTTGGCAAAAGCAGGATCAAGACTATTAATATTTTTGTGTTCATTATATCGAAAAGCTACTTTTTCTTGTTCTTGACTGAGCTTAGAGCGGCAACCCATAAGGACGAAAGATATCAAAATCAAGGTCAAATGGACCGAGAATAAATGGATAAGCCTGTATTTTATCATGTTAGATAGTTGTCGTAATTTTACCTGATAAATGTACGTTAATGCAATCTCAAAAAAAAGTTGGCTTTTACACTTTAGGTTGTAAGCTTAATTTTTCTGAAACTTCGACCATAGCCCGCTCTTTTGAGCACGAGGGTTTTGTTAGAGTTCCGTTTGAAGATTTTGCCGACATTTATGTGATTAACACTTGTTCGGTAACTGAAAACGCCGATAAGCGATTCAGTCAAATCGTGAAACAGGCCTTAAAAAATAATCCGGAAGCCTTTCTAATTGCAGTAGGCTGCTATGCTCAACTCAAACCAGAGATTTTAGCCAAGGTGGATGGTGTCGATTTGGTATTAGGGGCATCCGAAAAATTTAAAATTACCGATTATCTTAACGACCTATCTAAGAACGACCAAGGCGAAGTGCACTCCTGTGAAATTAAAGAAGCTAATTTTTTTGTTGACAGTTATGCCATCGGCGACCGTACACGTGCCTTTTTGAAGGTCCAAGATGGGTGCGATTACAAATGCACCTACTGCACGATTCCACTCGCACGAGGTATCTCTAGAAGCGATTCGCTGTCCAACGTTTTAAAAAACGCTGGGGCTATTGCACAACAGAATATTAAAGAAATTGTATTAACAGGTGTTAATATCGGTGACTACGGTAAGGGAGAATTTGGAAATAAACAACATGAGCATACCTTCCTTGAACTCGTCAAGGCTTTAGACGAGGTTGAAGGCATCAGTAGGTTAAGAATATCTTCCATTGAACCCAATTTGTTGAAAGATGAAACAATACAATTTGTAGCCAATAGTAAAAATTTCGTGCCCCATTTTCACATTCCGTTGCAAAGTGGTAGCGATATCCTTTTGGCAAAAATGAAAAGGCGATATCGTACAGATTTGTACCGCAATAGGGTTCATTCTATTTTAACATTAATGCCTGACGCCTGTATTGGTGTGGATGTTATTGTAGGTTTTCCAGGCGAAACAGAAGAGCTTTTCTTGGAGAGTTATAATTTTCTCAATGAGCTGCCCATTGCATATTTGCACGTGTTTACCTATTCCGAACGGGATAATACGGAGGCCGCTGATTTTGATGGCGTGGTGCCTTTAGTTGTTCGGAAGAAAAGAAGTAAAATGTTGAGAGGTTTATCGGTCAAAAAAAGAAGAGCATTTTACGAATCACAAATTGGAAAATCAAAAACAGTACTTTTCGAAAATGAAGTAACAGAGGATGGTTTTTTATTAGGGTTTACTGAAAATTATGTCCGAGTGAAATACCCTTATGACCCAGGGCTCCAAAATACACTTACCAAAATAGCTCTTGAAGAAATTGATAAGGATGGTATTTGTATGGGCAAGATTCAGGTGTCAAACCCTTTAATTACTAACTTATAAACGCAGTCCAACGGGCAACATGCTTTTATAGCGTCTGTTTTTTCGAATGAACTTAGCAATTGGCGGACTTGTTGGTACAACACTGATGTTGCGCTCAGCAATCTCAGCCATTACAAGCTGAATAAACTGTTCTACAAAACTGTCACTCATAATCTCTTCTGGAACGATTAGCTTGGTTAGAAAGATTTTTCTTTCTTGCAAAGAATACTCAATTTTGGCCATCTGATTGCTCTGAGAAAGCTCAAATTGACGCAAAAATTTGTTGTCTACCAACTCCAATGGATTGTTCATAACTCTATTATTTAGTTTGAATGGAAATTGCTATTTTGCATTTCAGCTAAGCAAAGTTATGAAAAAAATCGCCTATTGTGGATGGTTTATTAACAAATTAGCAGAGTTAGAGTAAAATGAGACAACCCAAAACCCAAATTTATTTGATCCCCTACATGGGACTTTCTGTCGACATCTTTGAAGGTTTGGTTCTGACTAACAAAGAATTTAAGCAGTGGTATTTGCCGTGGTTTAGCCCTCTAAGCGGGGAGACTATCAGTGCCTATGCCGCTAGGATGTTATCTAAAATAAAGCACCCTACCGAACGCTGTGTTCTAGTTGGTGCTGGATTTGGAGGTGTCATGGCGCAGGAAATGTCTAAACAAGCCCAATTTAAAAAAATTGTTATTATTGCCAGTTTCAAATCGGTTCATGAATTATCAGCGAGAATGAAACGCATGTTAGTGGCGAGACAATTTGACTTTATTGCAAATAAACTGTTAGATGACGACAATTTACGCACTGAATTTTTAATTGGAAGAGCTGGTCTTAAAGCAAAGCAACGCTTTGAGCGTTATACCTTTAACTTTGACAAAGCGTTTTTTAAATGGGCAGTTATGCAATTGTTTACTTGGCATCAGAAAGAGCCATTGAAGGACATTATTCATATCCACGGTGCCAAAGATGGTGTAATTCCAATTATAAATATCAAAAACTGTATTGTTGTGCCAGGTGGAACACATGCTATTATCCCCTTGAAATCAGCCTGGTTTAACGAACATTTACTAAATTTGATTAAAGGGAACCCTTTACAATACGAATATGAAAAAATTTAAATTAAATAATTTATTGTTCAGAGGAAACTCAATGGCCTTGTTTGCAGTTTTGTTTACATGCGTTTTTTTCCTTTTCAGAAATGCCGCTTCGAATGAAATGGTCCCACCTGGGACTCAAGATGCTTCCTACAGAGTTGAGGCAATTCCTTTGCCCGATGACCTCTTTTTTGCCGGAGAAAAAGTTTTGCTCCATGATCCTGATGTTCAGGAACGATTGGACAGAGAGTTACTAGTAAATACTTATTGGCAGTCGAATGCGCTACTCATGCTTAAACGCGCGAATAAATATTTTCCAATTATTGAGCCGATCTTGGCAAAAAATGGTGTGCCTGATGATTTTAAATACTTAGCAGTAATTGAAAGCGGTTTGCAAAACGTCACTTCTCCAGCTGGGGCAAAAGGTTTTTGGCAAATTATGCCCAAAACAGGAAAAGAATATGGCCTAGAAGTCAATACTAATGTCGATGAAAGGTTGCACTTAAAAAAAGCTACAGAAACAGCCTGTGCATATTTGTTGAAGGCCAAAAGAGAATTGGGCAGTTGGACCTTGGCAGCAGCATCATATAATGCGGGTGTTTATGGCATTAAAAGAAGGCTTACAGAGCAACAAGTAGATAATTATTTCGACCTATTACTTGGAGAGGAAACAGGTCGGTACTTATTTAGAGCTTTGGCCTTAAAAAGAATATTTTCTCACCCTGAACACCACGGATTCTTTTTAGACTCAACGTTTTTATATCAACCAGTCGCTTCTAAAGTTGTAGTTGTGGATACTGCCATTACAGATATGGTAAAATTTGCAAAGGATAATGGTGTCACCTATAAAACATTGAAAATACACAACCCTTGGTTGAAAGATCCATTTTTAAAAAATGCTTCTAGAAAAGTATATGAAATAGAAATACCTTTAGTTGCAGAATAGGGAGTACGCCAAGGAAGAATTACCTCTGATTTTTTCTTCTCATCTGACGATTTCCACCAAAATGTTGATTTGGCATTTGAGTCTTTTTCATTTGCGACTTTACCATTTGAATTTGTTCTTTTAAAAGTCCCCTTTTGTCGTGGGCTTCGGCCTCTTTTAACAATACTTCAGCCTCCTGCTTACGCATTTTTGAAAAAGCGATCCCGGCTAAATTGAGTTTGGCCATGGCCATATCATGCCCCATGGAGAGCCCCAAAGAAACGGCTGTCTTGAAATAACGTTCAGCTTCATTCATGTTGGTTTGTGAAGACATGATACCCTTCAAATAGTTGTAGTAACCTTGTTGCTTTTTAACTAATGCCCCTTCTGGGTTTTTAATACGATCGAGCCAACGGTTAGCGCCCTCGAAATCCTGTTTTCTCAGTTTCAAAAATGCCAGTAAAATAAATTCATTTTTAAAATACAAGACCAACACTAGGACCCCTAAAAACAATAACGAAATGCCATTGCCAATATTACTTTCAATGAATTGATATGTTGCTCCTGCAAAAATGAGAAGCGTTAATACTAATTTGATATTCTTGTTGAACATGAATTTTAAATTTGTGGAAGGCAAATGTAAGAAAACTATGAAAAATAAATGGGGTTAAAGTTTTTCAAATAAAAAAGCTTTGTATATTTGCGCGACATTTAACGGAAGGGATTTCGTTAAACAAAAAGACTAAACGATATGAAACGGACTTTTCAACCTTCTAAAAGAAAACGCAGAAATAAACATGGATTTAGAGAGCGCATGGCTTCTGTATCTGGACGTAAGGTACTGGCAAGTCGTCGTGCCAAAGGGAGAAAGAAGATTTCGGTTTCATCGGAACCCCGTCACAAAAAGTAATGATTAACAATTGTTTATATATTAAAGGTGTTACTAACAGTAACACCTTTTTTTTTATTCTATTGTAAAGTAATTTTGTAATCTAAAATATTTTCTATGCCAAAACGTAATGACCTTAAGAGTATGCTCATTATCGGTTCAGGTCCTATTGTGATTGGGCAAGCCTGTGAATTTGATTATTCTGGAACTCAAGCCCTAAGATCTTTACGAGAAGATGGTATAGAAACTGTATTAATCAATTCCAATCCGGCCACTATCATGACGGATCCCACCATGGCCGATCGTGTTTATCTTCTTCCTCTCACAACAAAGTCCATTTTGAAAATCCTAAAGGAGAACCCTCAAATCGATGCTGTTTTGCCTACAATGGGAGGGCAAACGGCCTTAAATCTCTGCATAGAGGCCGACGAAAAAGGCATTTGGAGCGATTTTGGAGTAGAGATAGTTGGAGTTGATATTGACGCGATCAATATCACCGAAGATAGAGAAAAGTTTAGAACATTAATGTTGGATATCGGCATCCCTATGGCGCCACAGGCGACCGCAACATCGTTTCTTAAAGGTAAAGAAATTGCTCAGGAATTTGGTTTTCCTTTAGTTATTAGAGCTTCTTTTACCTTAGGTGGAGCCGGGGCTTCTTTCGTTTTTAAAGAAGAAGAGTTTGATGAAATGTTAACACGTGGTTTGGAAGTGTCACCGATTCATGAGGTGATGATCGATAAAGCCATGATTGGCTGGAAGGAATTTGAGTTGGAATTGTTAAGAGATCAAAACGATAACGTGGTGATCATATGCTCCATAGAAAATATGGACCCCATGGGGATACATACCGGTGACTCTATTACTGTGGCGCCTGCCATGACTTTGAGTGACAGAACATATCAACGAATGCGGGACATGGCCATTCATATGATGCGCAGTATCGGCGATTTTGCAGGAGGTTGTAATGTGCAATTCGCTGTCAGTCCTGATGAACGCGAGGAAATCATTGCCATAGAAATTAACCCAAGAGTGTCGAGATCTTCGGCATTGGCGAGTAAAGCCACGGGGTACCCCATCGCTAAAATTGCCGCCAAATTAGCTATAGGTTACACTTTAGATGAATTGGAAAACCAAATTACCAAATCCACTTCAGCATTATTCGAACCTACCTTAGATTATGTCATAGTTAAAATTCCGCGTTGGAATTTTGATAAATTCGAAGGCAGTGATCGTACTCTAGGACTTCAAATGAAGTCCGTTGGCGAAGTCATGGGTATTGGGCGCTCTTTTCAAGAGGCTTTGCACAAAGCCACTCAGTCCTTAGAAATTAAGCGCAATGGATTGGGTGCCGACGGCAAGGGTTATAAAGATTACGATACGATTATTGATAAATTAACTTACGCTTCATGGGATCGGGTATTTGTGATTTACGATGCGATTCAATTAGGAATACCGCTGAGTAAGATTCACAAAATTACCAAGATAGACATGTGGTTTTTACGTCAATATGAAGAGTTGTTCAAGTTGGAAAAGGAAATCAGTACTTATACGCTTGAAAATATTGAGAAATCCTTGTTGTTAGTCGCTAAGCAAAAAGGATATGGTGATCGGCAAATCGCCCATATGTTGGGATGTTTGGAAAGCCAAGTTTATAAAAAGCGTCAAGAATATAAAATCAATCGGGTTTATAAATTGGTTGACACATGTGCGGCTGAGTTTAAAGCACAGACGCCTTACTATTATTCTACTTTTGAAAGTGATATGGAAACTGCCGATGGGAGAAGGTTTGCGCAGAATGAAAGTGTCGTTTCGGACAGAAAAAAGATTATTGTTTTGGGCTCAGGTCCAAATAGGATTGGGCAGGGTATTGAGTTTGACTATTGTTGCGTTCACGGGGTATTGGCCGCTTCAGAATGTGGCTATGAAACGATAATGATTAATTGTAATCCTGAGACCGTTTCTACAGATTTCGATATAGCCGATAAGTTGTATTTCGAGCCAGTATTTTGGGAGCATTTGTATGATATCATTCAACATGAGAAACCAGAAGGGGTTATTGTTCAGTTAGGAGGGCAAACGGCTTTGAAGTTGGCCGAAAAGTTGCATCGCTTTGGAATTAACATCATAGGTACGAGCTATGACGCACTCGATTTGGCTGAAGATCGCGGTCGTTTTTCGAATTTGTTAAAGCGTTTAAATATTCCCTACCCTGAGTTTGATACAGCTCAGTCGGCCGAAGAGGCTATGGGTGTGGCAGATAAATTGAATTTCCCCATATTGGTAAGGCCTTCCTATGTTCTTGGAGGTCAGGGGATGAAAATTGTCATCAATAAAGAGGAGCTTGAAAAACACGTGGTTGACTTGCTGAGAAGTATTCCTAATAATATGTTGCTGTTGGATCATTATTTAGATGGTGCAATAGAGGCGGAGGCTGATGCGATTTGTGATGGTGAGGATGTTCAAATTATTGGTATTATGGAACATATAGAGCCTTGCGGAATTCATTCAGGTGATAGCAACGCGACCTTGCCGCCATTTAATCTTGGGGATTTGGTGATGGAGCAAATTAAAGATCATACGGTTAAGATAGCTAAGGCACTAAAGACAGTTGGGCTAATCAATATTCAATTCGCTGTTAAGGACGATATAGTATACATTATCGAAGCTAACCCAAGAGCCTCGCGAACAGTGCCATTTATAGCTAAGGCCTATAAAGAGCCTTATGTCAATTTTGCCACCAAAGTGATGCTCGGTGATAAAAAAGTTAAGGATTTTGATTTCAATCCTCAACTGGAGGGCTATGCCATTAAGCAGCCCGTATTTTCTTTCAATAAGTTTCCTAATGTGAACAAACAACTAGGGCCGGAAATGAAAAGTACAGGAGAGAGTATTTTGTTTATAGATAGTCTAAAGGACGACGAATTCTATGAATTGTACTCAAGAAGGAAAATGTACTTAAGCAAGTAGTCTGGTATAATTTTTGTTAAATTTTTAGTGTTTAACTAATTAGTGTGTAATTTAGTTAACTAATTGAAAAATGTATGAGGAAAATTACTCTTCACTTTCTTTTCGCATTATTTTTTTTATCGAGCTCTCTGACCTTCGCCCAGACAGCAGATACTGCTGTGTTGCCGCCAGCCCTTGATCTTGACAGTTTTCTTATCAAGCCTAATCCAGTAAACAACTATTTTACGGTAAATCTTTCCGCGACGAATGCCCCAGTCCGCATGGAGGTGTATAATGTTTTAGGCCAGCTCGTTGATAAAAAGACACTCAATCAAAGTGTGACCAAGTTCGATTCTTCTCAATGGAAATCTGGTGTTTATCTGGTTAAATTTGTCACCAACAATACCTCTATTACTAAACGTTTGGTAAAGAATTAAGCCTCTTTCAGTAAATGGCGATAGGCGAATTGGTATCCGTAGAGTAGGAGACCACTATAGACAAAATCCCCAATTAAAGAATTCCTAAAAAAGGGTAAAGCCAAGGTGTAGCATTCTGCCAACCCCGTCCAAGTTTTGGGGTAGCCCAAGAGCCAAACACCAAAGTTAGTGATGATAAAAAAGCTAAGACTACCCATTAAAATGGTCTTGAAGCTTATTTTTTTGTAAAACAAGCCAATCGAACTCACCGTTATCAAGGAGGCGTAAACAAAAAAGGTGATCCAAGAAAACCCAAGAAAAATATCTGACAAAATCATAACAATAAGCGGGAGTACCATAGCAGCATACCGATTACTAAAATAAGCACCGCCAAAGAGTGCCATTGCAGTGACCGGAGTAACGTTTGGTAGGTGTGGAATCAATCGCAACACGACAGCCATTACAATAAAACTTAAAACGAGAAGGTCTTTTTTCTTAAAATTCAAAATGCGCTTTTTTACACTACTACAAAAATAGTCTGTGATTTAATAAACTTGTTGTAACAAAAATAATAATAAATTCCTTTAATAGAATGTTCTTATCCTCTCCTTTTTACTGAGCGTCTCGGTCGACATACATGCCCACTGAAAATGGCAATAAAGTTTGGTCAGATCCAATGGCTTCATGTGAACTGTTATGGCGGTTTAACAAACTTCCCCTGGAGGTCAAAATGTCTTGAATAACCGCGGCGAGTAAGGGCTCATTTATATCAGCTAATTGTCCTAAATTCCCTATGTTCTCCTGAATGAGAACATCTGGCTCAATACCTGTTGAAGGAACATGTACATCTAGGCTGTTTTTGGTAATGTAAACCAGAGGTTGTAAGGCGTATGAATGACTTGGATTTGCACCCGATCGACTAAAATTGGGCGAGTCATACAAGGTAACCGAGGCTTGTGATTTGCCCTCCGTATTTTTCCCAAATATTTTCACGTTTTGTTCGTTCAAATAAGGTGTCAAAGAATTGATGACCAATTCACTGGCTGATGCCGAACTGCTAGAGGTAATAAAATAGACTTGTAACATATTCAGGCTATTTAAATTTGTGCCATCTCTCAAGGTGTTTGTGAACCTATAATTCAAGGTCTCTAAATCACTAACAGAGGCTTGAAGATCATTATTATATTGCAAACGGACGAATAAATCATCTGTAAATTGGCCAGTAATTAAGCTGCCTAAAATTGTAGCGGTTTCAACTGAACCTCCGGGATTATATCTCAAATCAACAATTAAGTGGTTGATATTCGCAGCGTTAAAATTACCAAACGCAGTATTTAATTCGTTCTCAAAATCTGAAACAAAACCGTTATACATCAAATAACCAATGGATTCATTTTCTACATTTAAAACCTCTGCTTTCAGGATTGGATTGGCTGTATAAATAGTTTTTGTCAGCGATGCCGATAAATCGTTAGGAGATATGGAGTCATCAGTTGCCGTTTCTGTACCGTTGTCATTATACGTTCCAAAATTGAGGATATAACTTTCGGCCGAGAGTAAATCTCTGTAATTCGATCTGGTGAGTTGGGAGCCATTGACACCCCAAAACAGCATTCCTCTTGCTAAGGAGGCTGACGCAGCGCTTGTATTCGGAAGGACATAACGCACATAGCCGTAGACATTATCGTCTGTTGATGAGAACACAAAAAGGCCGTAGGACATACCGTTTGACTTTGTGGTTCCACTGAATTGTTGCTCGAGTGCAATATAGTCGTCAACAATCAAGCTGTATTTGTCTACAGTTTGACGCTCATAAATCAAGCTTTCAAAACAATCTTCTGGCGTTAGAAAAGTGTTCAAATAACTGGCGTAGTCGTTTGAATCGGCAAACCTGTTATCGGCTAAGTCGGGTATATTAGCTTTGTACAGGTAGGCGGCATTCATCCCTTTCCAAACAAAGTCGGAAATCGAACTTGCCGAAACTGCATTATCATCATTATCTTCAAAACAAGCTGCAACAGACAAACTCATTACAAGCATGATGAACATGCTCAAGTATTGGGTGAAAATCTTTTTCATGGATAATGTTCATTAGGTTACTGTAAAGGTATAAATTTATATTTCTTTATAAAAAATGTAACAAGAAGAGCAACATATCGTCTTCAGTTTAACAGTCAATATTTGAGCATCTGATGAAAGAAACAGAATTCATGCATATCGTATCACCTTTTCGGGACAAAATGTTCAGAGTGGTTAAGCGGTTGCTGGTCTCTGTTGATGCAACAGAAGATGCTTGTCAGGAAATTTTGATAAAGTTGTGGAAAATGAGAGCCAATTTGAGTGCTTATCGCAGTGTAGAAGCCTTGGCCATGACCATGGCAAAGAACCATTGTCTTGACATATTAAAATCTAAGCAGTCGCAAGAACTTAGGCTGGTGCACAGCAATTTCGCCAACAGAGAGGCGTCTATTAGTAAAAATTTTGAAATGAAAGAGTCTTTGGCTTTTGTTGGAGAGATCATCGATGAGCTTCCCGAAAAACAAAGACTAGTAATACAAATGAAAGATATAGAGCAATATGATTTTGATGAGATTGAAGAAATGCTTCAAATGTCATATACGGCGATAAGAACCAACTTGTCTCGCGCCAGACAGACGGTCAAGGAAAGATTATTACAAATGCATAATTATGGACTACAAAAGAGTTGAACACCTTTTAAATCGATACGACAGCGGCCAGTCAACAAATCAAGAGCAAGAGGAGTTGAGACTATTCTTCATGCAAGAAGAAATTCCAGAACATTGGATGCCTTATAAAATGATGTTCACGTTTTTTCATTCTGAACAACAATCTCAAAGTTCTAAAACATTTAGCCCACCTTCCACTAAAAGAAATTATTCTTGGATCAAGGCGGCAGCAGCTGTGCTTTTCTTGGGACTATTTACTCAGCAATATCTCGCCTACGAACAAAAACGGAAGGCCCAAGTGGCGTTTGACCAAACCCTTGAAATACTGAACCTCGTGAGTGAACAAATGACCAAGGGCACTGCCAAATTGAGCTACATCAAAACTTTTTCAGAAACAACCAATCAATTTTTAAAACAATAATTTAATACAATCAATATTATGAAAAATCTCATTACAACAATTTTCGGCTTGATGCTGACCATGACAATAACGGCGCAGGACTTATTCTCAAAATACGAGTCTATGGACGAGGTTACCTCTGGAGTAATAAACAGTAAAATGTTTTCCATGATCGCCAGTATGGACATCGAAATTGATGACCCAGAAGCCAAAGCCTATATGGAGATGGTGAATAAAATAGAAAACGTTAAGCTACTAGTAACGGGAAATGAAGAAATTTCTAAAAAAATGGTTGCCGATGTCGAGAATTACATTCGTAAAGCCAAGTTAGACGAGTTAATGCGTTTTAAAGATGGTGCCCAGAATGTTAGATTTTATGTTCGAGAAGGCAAGGACGAGAATCACGTTCGGGAATTGATGATGTTGATCACGGGCCTAAGCGAAATGCTCGATGGTGAAGATTTATCTATAAATGGAAAAAACAGACCTGTAGAAACAGTCATCGTTTCTATTCTTGGAGATATTGATTTAAAACAAATCTCTAAAATCACAAGCAAAATGAATCTGCCTGGAGGCGAGCACTTGGACAAGGCTGGTAAGAAGAAATTATAAGAATGAAAATCTTCAAATTAATATTGGCCTCGTCTTTGTCAGTTCTGTTGAGCTGCCAAAAGCAGGAGAGCTTACAATCTTACTTTGTATCACATCAAGAATCTCCAGGATTTGTCCAACTCGACTTGCCAGTTTCAACATTTCTTACTGACGATTTGGATCTTTCAGATAGAGAAAAGGAAGCTTGGAATTCTGTGAGAAGACTGAATATGTTAGCTTTTGTAGTTGATGACACTTTAAATTCTGCAAATACAGAATACAAAACGGTAGAACAAATACTCAAAAGCAGTGAATACGAGCAATTACTTCAAATGAAATCTGAAGAGTTCAGGTCTTCTGTTTTCAGTAAAGGTTCAGAAGATAAAATCGATGAAATGGTATTGACGCTCAACCAAGATGGGAAGCGATTTTTAGTGGCTCGTCTACTGGGAAATAACATGACCTTAAGAAAGGCTGGAATCATTGCTAATTCCCTAGATCGCGTGAATTTTAATGCTACCGCTATGAGTCAGTTTGAAGGGTTTCTATAATCCCTTTCAGCGTCCAATATAGTTTTGAGGACTAATTGCTAACAGCTCTGATTTTACCTTTTCCGACACATCAAGCCCTTTAATGAACTGTTGAAGGGTTTGTTTGTTGATGGCCGAACCAGTTCGGGTTAAAGCCTTTAGAGCTTCGTACGGGTTTGGATATTGTTCTCTTCTCAAAACAGTTTGAATAGCTTCCGCTACAACAGCCCAATTGTTTTCCAAATCCCTGTCAATGGCAGGCTGATTCAGTCGTAATTTGTTTAATCCTTTTAGCGTGGATTTAATCGCCACTATAGAATGACCAATTGGAACGCCAATATTTCTTAAGACTGTACTGTCTGTGAGGTCGCGCTGCAATCTTGAAACGGGTAGTTTTTGAGATAAGTGTTCAAAAATGGCATTGGCCAAGCCTAAATTACCTTCGCTATTTTCAAAATCTATTGGATTGACCTTGTGGGGCATGGCTGAACTGCCGACTTCATTTTTGGCTATTTCTTGCTTGAAATAATCCATGGAGATATAACTCCAAAAATCACGGTTCATATCAATCAGAATAGTATTGATGCGTTTAAGGTTATCGAAAAGTGCTGCTAAATGATCGTAATGCTCAATTTGTGTGGTTGGAAATGAGCGCTGCAGCCCGAGTCGGCCTGTAACGAACTGATCTGCGAATGCATGCCATTCAACCTTCGGGTATGCGACAACATGGGCATTCATATTTCCTGTAGCACCTCCAAATTTAGCTGAATATGGCACTTGATTTAACATATTGATTTGCGCTTTAATTCGCGCAATGAATACTTCAATTTCTTTACCCAATCTGGTTGGGGAGGCCGCCTGACCATGAGTTCGAGCAAGCATTGGAACAGCAGTCCAGTCCTCACTTAAAACAAGCAATTTGGTTACCAGATCATCTAATAATGGCAGATAAATATTATTAACGCACTGTTTAAGGCTTAGCGGAATAGCTGTATTATTAATGTCCTGGGAGGTGAGCCCAAAATGAATAAATTCTTTGAATTTACCCAATCCTAAATCGTCAAATTTATCTTTAATAAAATACTCAATTGCCTTGACGTCGTGATTGGTTGTCAATTCTATTTCCTTAATCATTTTGGCGTCCGATTCCTGAAAATCCTCATAGAGTCTGCGAAGCTTAGGGACAAATTGAGTGTCCATAGTCTGCAATGCAGGTAGTGGTAATTCGTACAATGCAATGAAATATTCAATCTCAACCCAAACGCGGTAACGCATTAAAGCAGCCTCTGAAAAATAGGGTCGGAGATCACTAGTTTTTGATCCGTAACGACCATCTAATGGGGATATCGCGTCCAATGAGTTAAGTGACATACTTTTGATTTAAGAAGGGCAAATATACTGATTTACAACGGGTTTTAATGAAATTTCCGATAGGTTTTTAACTTCAGTCAAGAGGTTGTCAAGTCTGAAATAGTTCTTTTTGTCTTTCCTTAAAACAGAATATCAAATCATCTGCGTGGTATTGACTAGGTTTATCTGTTTTACTTCAAATTAAATGAATCTCTTTTAAAGCCTTTGCAGCACAGATAAGTATCAAATTAGGACCTCATGAGCTTTTAATTGGAATTATAAATCATAATTGGTGTCGAAAGCAAGATTAAATGACTTAATAGGGCTAAAATGACATTAAATTCTTAATTTTAGATTTAAGAATGCACTCAAATATTACCTAACCAAATCATCTTACATCATGAAGAAATTAAGAAAAACTGTTTTCTGTCTCATTATATTACTGCTATTATTGCAGTTTTATTCTCCTGAAAAGAACATCGGCGAGTCCAATTTAAATGCTTTATTTTCAGAAACAAATGCTCCTGAATCTGTACAAATTATAATCAAAACAAGCTG
>Ga0209653_1001992_pt1 | contig 15529 bp, 17 predicted proteins | sample SaaInl6LU_22_DNA_FD_184644 | JGI IMG/M metagenome (GOLD analysis project Ga0209653, IMG submission 184644) | Marine microbial communities from expanding oxygen minimum zones in the Saanich Inlet - ESP_116LU_22_DNA (SPAdes) (version 2) | ecosystem: Environmental > Aquatic > Marine > Intertidal... | reverse complement strand
TGACTTTCTATGTAGTCAAATTCTATTTCTGCATCTAAATAATTTAAGATTGGAGAATAATATGAACTGTTAAATACAGGTCGCGAATATTGTATTTGTAAAGTACCTTCGTATCTATCAGTTGACACCTTACCTAATACGTTAAATGAAAGGTTGAATTCGATACGTTCATCCTCGGTAAATACCTCATTAGTCCATTTTCTATTGTTTACAAATTCTCTTACTGTTTTCTGTAATGTTTGTAGTTTTTGTCGGTCACTTATTTGAATTTCCTTATCAGGAATAACTCTAACATTACACAATACCTCTTGTGATAAAAGTTCAAAACTGTTAAAAAACAGTAAACTAAAAAGTAGAATAATCCTGTAAATCATCTATATTTTTTTAATCAAATGGTTAATGATATCCTCAGCAACTTCATCCTTTGATTTTAACTCAAATTTATACAATTTATTATCGTTATCAATGATAGTGATTTTGTTTGTATCATGCTTAAAGCCCGCCCCATTATCATTTAACGAATTAAGTACAATAAAGTCTAAATTCTTGCTTGTTAATTTGACTTTAGCATTCTCAATTTCGTTATCGGTTTCTAATGCGAATCCAACAAGGATTTGATTAGTTTTTTTCTGTCCTAAAGTTTTTAGAATATCTGTAGTTTTTTTCAGTCTTAAGGTTAAATCGTTATCGGATTTTTTAAGTTTTGACGAATGTACTTCCGAAGGAGTATAATCCGCTACGGCTGCACTTAAAATAGCTGCATCAGTTTCTGGGAAATAGGCATTGCATTCAACTAGCATTTCTGCAGAGCTGGTTATTTTAATCTCCAACACATTAGGGTGATTAATTTGCTGATGAGTTGGTCCAGAAATCAAAGTTACTTCAGCGCCTAAATTAGCAGCCGTTAGAGCTATGGAGTAACCCATTTTACCAGAAGAATGATTGCCAATAAACCGTACTGGATCAATTGCCTCGAAAGTGGGCCCAGCGGTTATTAAAATTTTCTTTCCTTTTAACGGAAGTGATTTAACAATTTCTTTTTGAACAAAGTTGACTATTTCCTCTGGTTCAGCCATTCTTCCCTTTCCTACCAAACCGCTTGCTAATTCACCGTCAGAAACGGGAATGTAATGGTTACCAAAAGAAATTAATTTTTGAATATTATCTTGAGTAGAAGGATGTGAAAGCATATCTAAATCCATGGCTGGAGCAAAGAATACTGGACACCTTGCTGAAAGGTATGTCGTCAAGAGTAAATTGTCACACTCACCGTTGGCCATTTTAGAAATAGTCTTAGCCGTGGCAGGTGCAATAATCATGAGATCAGCCCACAGACCAATTTTAACATGGTTATTCCATTCTTCTTCATTTTCTTCCTTAACTAAAGTAGAAAGAACAGGATTTTTGGATAAAGTAGAAAGTGTTAAAGGAGTAATGAACCCTTTTGATTCGGGGGTCATTACTACTCTTACGTTAGCACCTAGTTTCACAAACTCTCTAACTAGGTGGGCAGACTTATACGCCGCTATACTAGCACTAACACCGATGAGAATATTTTTATCTCTTAAAAGAGACATTATGCTGGCGATTCTCCTTCGTTATCTGATTTTGTATTTCTGTGATAGATATTATCTTCCAAAAATTCTTGAACAGCTATTAAGGTTCCCTTAGGTAACTTTTCATAAAATTTGGAGACTTCTATCTGCTCACTGTTCTCAAAGATTTCCTCAATTGATTCACTTGGAGTTGCAAACTCAGCTAATTTTGAAAGCAATTCTTCCTTAATATCTTTATTAATTTGAACAGCTCTTTTAGACATAACGGCAACTGCTTCATAAAGATTTCCTGTTTTAGCAGCGATATCTTTTATGTTTTTTGTCTCCGTTGTGTTGTTTGCTTTTGATTTTTTAAAATCTGTCATTATTGAAACTTTTCTAGTTGTTTAATTGTTTTGTCATGAATACCTTGAGCAAGCTTCATCAATTTATCATCTGAAAAATTATTCTTGAAAAATTTAAATGATGCTAAGGTATTGTTTAACCTATCCTCTTTTTTACTCAATACACTATTAACCGCTAGGTTGTAATTAGCATTGAGTATGAGGAATTGGATTTCAGATTGATTATCAATTGTTGGATAATCAATTATTAAATTGTTTAATGATGTAATAGCGGCTTTGTAGTCTGCTATGTCGTAATATAGTTTTGCAATTTTAAATGCTTTTTTGTGAATTTTAAGTGTTAGTTGATCTATCAGCTCATTGCATTTGTCAACTTTATCACTTTCAGGGTAGATGTCAATAAAAGCTTGTAATTCTTCGATTGCTTTTAATGTATTTGTTTTATCGAGTGTTGGTGATGGAGACTCTAAAAAGTAACAATAAGCAGCCATGTAAGCTAACTCTTCTTTGTGAATACTATTTGGGTAGGTAAGCGTAAATATTTTGAAATAATAACTTGCTAACATGTTTGCTCCCAAACCATAATGCGTGTAAGCCAGTAGATAATCTACTTCTTCCGCTTTGCTAGTTCCCTTGTATAAAATGTGTAATTCATCTAGTAAAGGAAGTGCTTTAAAGTACTCTGTTTCCTCATAATATTGTTTAGCCATATGGTATTTTAAATCCACATCACTGCTTTTAAGTATTTTTTGATACCCATTGCAGGAAAATAGTACAGCAATAAAAGATATGTAAAGGAATAATTTCATCGTCAAAATAGTTGTGCAAAGATAACAATTGGAACGAGTTTTGAAATAGTTTATTTCATGTCAAGACATTTAAGTCTAATATTGTGATATAAATTCTAAATTGTTATCTTAGCGGACTTAATTTTATACGTTTAAATGGATCTTTTTGAAAAGATAAAAAACAACAGAGGGCCTCTAGGACAACACGCCAAAAGCGCACATGGATATTTTACTTTCCCTAAGCTGGAAGGAGAAATATCCAACAAGATGTTCTTCAGAGGAAAAGAGGTGTTAGTGTGGAGTGTCAATAATTATATTGGTTTATCAAACCAACCTGAAGTTAGGCAAGCTGATGAACAAGCATCAAAAGAATGGGGATTAGGTTATCCGATGGGATCTAGAATGATGTCTGGAAATACCAATTACCACGAAGAGCTTGAAAATATGCTTTCAACATTCATGAGGAAAGAAGACACAATTCTTTTGAATTTCGGTTACCAAGGTATGCTTTCTTCTATTGACGCTCTTGTAGACCGTAAAGATGTAATTGTGTATGACAGCGAGTGCCATGCTTGTATAATTGATGGCGTTAGACTTCACCAAGGCAAACGATTCGTATTCCCTCACAACAACATTGAAAATTTTGAAAAACAACTTCAAAGAGCTCAAAAAATTGTTGAAGAAACTGGTGGTGGAATACTAGTAATTACTGAAGGTGTATTTGGTATGTCTGGTGATCTAGGTAAAATAAGAGAGATTTCTAAATTAAAATCTAAATATAACTTTAGATTATTTGTTGATGATGCGCATGGTTTTGGTACCATGGGAAAACATGGTTATGGTACTGGTGAACACCTTCAGTGTCATGATGAAATTGACGTTTATTTTGGAACATTTGCTAAGTCAATGGCAAGTATTGGTGCTTTTATCTCTTCAACCGAAGATGTGGTAGAGTTCTTAAGGTACAATATGCGTTCACAGATTTTTGCTAAATCACTACCTACTCCACTAGTAATTGGTGTTATAAAACGTTTGGAATTATTACAAAATAGAACAGAATTAAAAGACCAATTGTGGAAAGTTGCTAATAGCCTTCAATCCGGCTTGAAAGAAGCTGGATTTAATTTAGGTAATACTGAATCTGCTGTGACTCCTGTTTATCTTTCTGGTGGCGTTGGTGAAGCTACTAATTTAACCCTCGATTTAAGGGAAAATTATGGCATTTTCTGCTCAATAGTAACGTATCCAGTTGTTCCTAAAGGCGTTATCTTATTACGACTTATTCCGACTGCTATTCATACACAAGAAGATGTTCAATACACTATTGATTCATTTTCTTCCATTAAGAATAAATTAGAAAACGGGGAATATATTTCTGAAAGTTTGGCTAGCTTTTAAGATTAGCTAAACCTTTTTTGATATTTAGTTCAATCTTTTCAGACGCTTTTACTAGAGGAAGCCTTACAGCATCGTCACAAATTTCTAGGAGTTTAAGCATCTTTTTTATTCCTGCTGGATTTCCCTCTGCAAACAAAGGATTTACAAAGCCCAGTATTTTGTAGTGTATGTTTCTTGCACTTTCAATTTGATTATCCATCGCAAAATTCACCATTGATGAAAATTCATTTGGTAATCCTTGACCAAGGACTGATATTACTCCTTCACCACCCATTGCAATAATCGGTAAAGTTATAGCATCATCACCTGAAAGCACTTTGAAATTAGAAGGTTTACAATTGATAATATCCATTATTTGTGACATATCGCCACTCGCTTCTTTTATTGCTATTATATTTTCAAAATCATTTGCTAACCTTAAAGTAGTTTCTGCTGTCATGTTTGAAGAAGTTCTTCCTGGCACATTATACAATATGATAGGAAGAGGCGATTCTTCAGAAATAGCTTTAAAATGCTGGTAAATTCCTTCTTGAGTTGGCTTGTTATAAGATGGAGAAACGGAAAGAACAGCATCAACACCCTCTAAATTATAGTTAGAAAAGGATTCTATAACACTTGTTGTGTTGTTTCCTCCTATTCCTAGAACAATGGGTAATCTGTTTTGATTGACCATTTTGATATGTTCTAAAACTTGACTCTTTTCTTGACTTGACAAGGTGACGCTTTCACCGGTAGTACCTAAAACAACTAAAAAATCTATACCACCATCTACACAATGATTGACTAATTTCGATAATCCTTCAAAATCAATTGAATTATCATTTTTAAATGGAGTAACTAAGGCTACACCAGTTCCGTTAATGTTTGAGTGCATTTTTCTGGTTTATTAAATTTAAATAATGTTTAACCTCATTAATTAGCGCAGATAATGAATCTTTTTTAACATCAATCATCATATCATAGATAGACAAGTCATGCTCGTATTTTCCAACTTTAAATTTTGCTCGTGAACCGCCCGCTAAATACTTAACTGGCACACAATTACTCGTACATAGATTTATAAGTATGTCGTAATCCTTCTCTAGGAAATTCTTTATAATATAGTTTTGAGGCTTGTAATACCAATTTAAATCTTTTAGAAAAAAGAAATCAAATTGTAACATTGGCATATGGTGATGCGTTAATTCATTTTTATTAACAAACCCTAGTGCTTTTACATCCTTTTTTGACTGAAATAATTCGTTAGCAAATTCACTAACCAACATCATATCATCAATGATGGTGGCATCGTATAAAATACCAATTGATTTTGCAGTATGAAAGTTATGCACTTCTCTCATTCGATTGTTATGCTTTAGGTCTCGTTTAAAAACAAACTCTCCTACTTTTTGTTTTATATTTTCAATAAACTGAATTTGCATTAACTTATTTTTCTAATAAATTCATCTTCTGATACTAATGGCACATTTAACGATTCGGCTTTTATTAATTTACTAGGCCCCATGTTTTTTCCAGCGACTACAAAAGTAGTTTTTTTAGAAATTGAACTCACATTTTTTCCGCCATGTTGTTCAATTATTTTTTTCAACTCATCTCTAGAGTATTTTTCAAACACACCAGAAATAACAATTGACATGCCTGAAAGCTTGTCTGAAATGGCTTTTTTATCCTCTCCAATTTCAAAAGTTAAACCGTGTTCTTTTAGTCGTTGAATTAGTAGTTGATTGTCTGTATTCTTAAAAAATGATTCCACACTTTCGGCTATTTTTTCTCCTATTTCATCAACATTTTCAAGCTCCTCTTTGGTTGCACTTACAATATTATCTATGTGGTGGTATTCTTTTACCAATACTTTGGATACTGTTTCTCCAACAAATCTAATTCCTAGAGAAAATAAAACTCTTTCAAATGGAATTTCTTTAGATTGTTCCAGTCCTTGGATGATATTACTGGCCCATTTTTCTCCGTCTTTTTTAAACGGCAATAAATCTTCCATTTTTAAATCGTACAAATCAGCTAATGTTCTAATTAGATTATGTTTAAAGAGTAAATCAATCGTTTCGGGGCCAATACTCACAACATTTAAGGCTTTTTTGCTTATAAAATGTTCAAACCTTCCTTTGATTTGTGGAGGACAATTCAGCTCGTTAGGGCAATAGTGTTTTGCATCACCTTCATTTCTTATTAGTTTGCTTTTACATTCTGGGCAATGACTTAAATATATAGTTGGTTGAGAAAATAAATTACGCTCTTTTAGTGCTACTCCAACAATCTTTGGTATTATCTCCCCTCCTTTTTCTACATAAACTTTATCGCCTTCTCTTATATCTAGTTTTTCTATCTGATCTGCATTGTGTAATGATGCTCGCTTTACAACAGTACCTGCTAATAGTACTGGTTCTAAATTTGCTACGGGTGTAATTGCCCCCGTCCTACCAACTTGATATGTTATCTCATTCAAGGTTGTGGAAACTTGTTCTGCTTTGAACTTATATGCTATTGCCCATCTGGGACTTTTGGCTGTAAAGCCCATTTGATCTTGTAATTTAAGGTCATTAACCTTTATAACAATGCCATCTATATCATAAGGTAAATCATGTCTTTTTGAATCCCAATATTCTACAAATTCAATAACTTGTTCAATAGAGCTGCATACTGTCGTTTCTGATGGAATTTTAAAACCCCATCTTTTTGCTTCTTGTAAATTATCGTAATGTACAGAGTGAGGCAGTTCTTTGCCTAGTAAATAGTATAAAAAACAATCCAAAGGTCGCTTTGCAACTTCTTTACTGTCTTGCATTTTCAAACTACCTGAGGCTGCATTTCTTGGGTTTGCGAAGGGTTCTAGTTCTTCTGAAAGACGAGATACATTCATAGCCTCAAAACCTTTATGCGGCAAGAATATTTCACCACGTATTTCAAATGATTTAGGATGGTTTCCTTTAAGTTTTAACGGAATACTTTTAATGGTTTTTACATTAGTTGTAACATCATCACCTTCCGTTCCATTTCCTCTTGTTAGAGCTTGAACTAGGGCACCATTTTCATAGGTTAAACTTATTGATACACCATCGTATTTTAATTCGCATACATATTCTATGTTTGTCTCAACTAGTTTAGTTATTCGTTTGTCAAAGTCATACAAATCTTCATTAGAATATGTATTTCCTAATGAAAGCATTCTGTATTTGTGTGGTACTGTTTTGAAGGATTTAATCAATTCTCCTCCTACCCTTTGAGTTGGGGAAGTTTCGTCAAAGTATTGTGGATTTTCAGCTTCAAGCTTAATGAGTTCTTCGAGTAACATATCAAACTCATAATCACTAATTAAGGGCTTATCCAAAACATAGTAATTGTAATTGTGATCGTTTAACTCTTGTCGCAGTTGATTGATTCGTTCCTTTGCACTCATTACACTTCGAATTTACAACTTCCAAACGGCTTTTACCATTCTATTTTTACCTTGCATATCTTTTTTTATTAAGATGTCGCTAAATAAATTCTTCTCTAATAAACGTTTAATTTCTATTGCTTTTTGTTCATTTATTTCAAAAAACAAGACGCCTTCATCTTTCAAATTCATCTTAGAAAACTCTACGATGCGTTCATAATACTTTAGCGCCTCATCGTCATTTATAAACAGTGCTAGTTCGGGCTCATAATCCAAAACATTTTTTTGCATTACTAATTTTTCGCTTTCAAGAACGTAAGGAGGATTACTTACTATGAAGTCAAATTTATTATCAAACTGAAAATCATCAAATATATCGCGAGTAAAAAAATCAATACTTACATTATTTTGTTTAGCATTACGTTTTGCCAACTCTAAAGCACCTACTGAAATATCCAAAGCATTCATCTGAATATTTGATAAGGCTGCTAGTGAAATAGCTATGCATCCACTTCCTGTACCAATGTCTAAGCCTCTTTTAAAATTATCCTCCAGAATCCAATGAACAAGTTCTTCTGTTTCAGGACGCGGAATTAAACAAGATGGATTTAGTGTAAACGTGAGTCCACAAAATTCACATTCTCCTAATACGTATTGAATTGGCTCATGTTTTTTTAACCTTGAAACAATTTCAGTAAATGTATTTATTTCTTCGCTTGATAAAGAGAAATCAGCCTTCAATAACCATTCCGATCTGCTAGAATTAAAGATGGAATGTATACACCAATAGAATAAACTTTCAGTTTCAATATCAGAGTAAACCAAATGTAAATCGGATTTAAATAATGGCAATATGTCATTTGACATTTTCATCCGACCAATTTACTTATTTTTGTGCGTGTTGATGGATGAAAAATATATGAAGATTTGTATTGATTTGGCGTTAAATGGCTTTCCTAAAGCCTTGCCAAATCCTCTTGTCGGTTGTGTTATTGTGCACAAAGTCAAAATTATGGTGAAAACCATGCTGAAGTAAACGCCATTAATAGCGTAGAAAACAAATCTTTACTTCATGAATCCACCCTGTACGTTACACTAGAACCATGTTCGCACTTTGGTAAAACACCGCCTTGTGCCAACTTAATCATTGATTCGAAAATCTCTAGAGTTGTTATTGGCAGTTTGGATACTTTCTCTAAAGTCAATGGAGAAGGCATCGAACGCTTGAAAGCATCAGGAATAAAAGTAAGCACTTCTGTTCTTGAGAAAGAGTGCCGCTCTATTAATTCACGTTTTTTTACTTTTCATGAGAAAAAACGTCCATATATAATTTTAAAATGGGCTAAATCCAAAGATGGCTTCATAGCTCCAGTAAATCAGTTAAAACCTTTTTGGATGACTGGTAAGGCGTCTAAAACCTTGGTGCATAAGTGGCGAAGTGAAGAAAGCGCCATTTTAGTAGGTAAAAACACCGTCATCAAAGATAATCCCTTACTTACATGCAGAGAAATAGATGGCAAAAATCCAATTAGATTAGTCATTGATAAGAACTTATCCTTGTCTAGAGACCACCTTGTTTTTAATAATGAAGCATCTACTCTAGTAATTAACGATTCTGTTGATAACGATGAACATATTAAAATTGATTTTCAAGCATTCATTCCATCGTTAGTGAGGTCTTTACACCAAAGGGGGATTCAATCGCTAATTGTTGAAGGTGGAGCGCAAACTCTCCATACATTCATAGATGCCAATTGTTGGGACGAAGCCAGAATATTCACCTCTAATAAAATTTTAGGTAAGGGACTTCAATCTCCTGTAATTGAGAAAGTTGCAAATTTTAAAGAGTCTATTAGTGAAGATGAATTATACTATTATTACAACTCATGATAGATTTAAGTTTATCCATCGTTTTCACCATTTGTCTATTCTTATTTTTTAAAGAGTTTTATAGAAGAAATATTGATAATCTACAAGCAATAACCTTTAATTATCTCAGCGCAGGATTACTTTCATTAGTTTTAGGTCACTCAGGATATACTTATGAAAATGTAATTCTATCGAATTGGTTTTTACCCACATTCTTTCTTGGAATTTTCTTTATCGTCATGTTTAATGTTATGGCACTTACCACTCAACGCTTAGGGGTAACGGTTGGTTCTTTGGCCAGCAAAATGTCTCTGATAATTCCCGTAATAGTAGCTTTATTGTTTCAAGGAGACAACTGGACTTTACTTAAGATACTTGGAATATGCATTGCCTTACTTTCAGTGTACTTAACGGTTAAAAAAGAAGAAAAGCAAAGTGGGCCTATATACCTAGCAATTATTTTATTTTTGGGTGCTGGTGTATTGGATTCCATTTTATCGCACATTCAATATTTATACCTAAATAATCCTCAATCAAAAGATTACTTTACTACCACTGTATTTTTAGTTGCATTTAGTGTAGGAGCAATCTTGTTGTTACTCAAAAAACAAAAACCTACACTTAAAAATATAGTCGCAGGAATTTCTCTAGGAATTCCAAATTACTTCAGCATTTTCTTTGTGCTCAGAAGTTTAGAATCAATGGAGTCTAGCATAGTATTTCCTATTTTAAACATTGGAATTGTCATATTATCTGCTTTAATCGGATGGGGATATTACAAAGAACATTTATCCAAGCTTAATTGGTTGGGGGTCATCCTAGCCATTTCATCCATTTATATTTTAATTTACGCTTAGTGCTTTTCGACGATTCATATCTAGAGGTAGTTGGCACTTCAAAAGGCCTTTTTAATGATAAAGGGAGTAAATTTATCGCATATGCTTTTTCTGTAAGAACTGAAAAGGATATCAAAGAACGACTTGCGGAAGTCAAAAAACTAGAATATGCAGCCCGTCACCATTGTTACGCCTATATTCTAAACCCAGACAAATCGGCTCAGCGTGATAGTGACGATGGAGAGCCATCCAATACTGCTGGAAAACCTATTTTAGGACAACTTCTTTCTAGAGACTTAACAAACACATTAATCGTAGTTGTGCGTTACTTTGGCGGTGTAAAATTGGGTGTAAGTGGGCTTATTAACGCTTACCGTGAGGCTGCTTCTGAAGCCTTAAACCAAATTACAATTAAGAAAAGATTCGTTAAAGATGTTTTTGCAGTGCATTTTAAATATCCTGAAATGAATACTGTAATGCGAATCGTAAAAGAACATGACTTAAAAATAATAAGTCAAGATTTTGAATTGGAATGTGCCCTTACCTTTTCCGTCAAAAAGAGTCAGTCTGAAAAAATACAAAGTATATTTGCTCAAAACCATTTATTATCTCTGGAATATCTAAAAACAATTTAATGGAATTACTCAAAACATTATGCCATATTCATGCTCCGTCAGGAGAAGAATCAGCTCTTTCTGAATTTTTACTTGATTATATCGAAAAACATAAATCTAATTGGGTGGTTCAACCAAAAGTTTTTCATGGTGATGGCTTTCAAGATTGTATCGTTCTAGTTTTTGGTAAACCCACTACTGCTATTTTTGCTCACATGGACAGTATTGGATTTACTGCTAAATATGGAAATGAAATTATTAAAATTGGTGGCCCTGTTACTACTGAAGGCATTGAACTTATTGGCGAAGATGGTCATGGAAAGGTTAGCGGCACAATCGTTCATAAAAAAGACGAGAACGGCAACACATCCTTACACATTAGCGGAAGACTTATCGACAGAGGGACTAGTTTAACGTTTAAACCGAATTTTAGAGAGACTGAAGACTTTATTCAATCTTGCTACATGGATAACCGTTTAGGTGTATGGAACGCTCTAAAAGTAGCTGAAAACTTAGAAAATGGAATTATTTGCTTCTCTTCATGGGAAGAACATGGCGGTGGCTCTGTAGGTTATTTGGCAAAATTCATTTACGAAACATATAATGTGAAACAGGCCTTAATTTCCGATATCACCTGGGTAACAGATGGTGTTGAACACGGAAAAGGGGTAGCTATTTCAATGCGTGATAGCGGTATTCCTCGTAAAAGCTATGTCGATAGAATCATAAATCTAGCTCAAGAAAGTCAAATACCTTTTCAATTAGAAGTAGAAAATGCAGGCGGTAGTGATGGTAATGCTCTTCAACGGTCACCTTATCCTTTTGATTGGTGTTTTATAGGTGCTCCAGAGGATAATGTACACAGTCCTGACGAAAAGGTACACAAATCGGATATCAAAGCAATGACTAAGATGTATGATTACTTGATGAGGAATCTTTAATAAGTTTTACCGCAAAAACCGAAGCGCAAGCCCCTAGTGTTGTCGCTACAATATAAATCCATAAGTGAGTTAAATGTCCCGATACTACTGCAGGAGCAATAGACCGTGCCGGATTCATTGAAGCTCCCGATACGGGCCCTGCGAAAATAGCTTCAAAAGCAACAACCATACCTATTGTAAAACCCGTCATCACTCCTACTTCTTTACTCCCTTCTGACATTAGAAGAATCACAAACATTAAAATAAACGTCAGTATAAATTCCATTACAAAGCTCTGTTCCCAGCTACCAGCAGGTAAAGTCGCGCCAACTAACTCATGTTGGGGAAACATGAATGATAGTGTCAAAGACGCTAATACTGCTCCTATTAGTTGTGAAATTATATAAGGTAAAAGTTCTTTTCCACTGAACCGTTTACTAAACCAAAAAGCAATACTGACAGCAGGATTAATATGAGCGCCAGAAATATTACCAATGGAATAAATAACCGCCATAACAACCAAGCCGAATGTTAACCCAATTCCTAAATGGCTAACACTACCATAAATGTCATTGACTATAATTGCACCAGTTCCAGCAAATACCATCATGTATGTTCCAAGGAATTCAGCCCAATATTTTTTCATATTCCAAAAGACTTTAGTTGATTTATCAAATTTTGAGGCGCAGAACAAGGTTTGTTTTTCTGTATGTCAACAAAAACTAGAGTAACTTCCGCTTCATTAATTTTTATATTATTGGTATTATACGTCTCGAAAAAAAAGTGAATACGAGCCTTGGGCATCTCTTTGATAAAAAGTTTAATGGTCAACTCCTCGTCATAAAAGGCAGGTTTATAAAACTTGGTTGAATACGATAATACTGGAAGCATAATGCCGCTATCTTCCATTTCTTTGTAATTGACTCCTAAGCTTCGTAAGGCCTCAACCCTTGCCACCTCAAAATAGGTAGCGTAATTACCATAATAGACATAGCCCATTTTGTCTGTTTCAGCATATCGAACTCGTATTTTGGTTTGGTGTGAAAACATATTTAAAGGCAGTCAAAATTCACTATTCGCTTTTCTTTTTCTTCTTTTGATTTTTCATAGCCTCTCCTATCTGATTACTAGCTGTGAAAGATGCCACCATATTATTCAGCATATCCGAACCCGCTTGAGGAGAATTTGGTAATAAAATTAGATTACTATTGGTGTCAGCACCAACAGCTTGTAAGGTATCGTAGTGTTGAGTAACTACAATTAAAGCCGAAGCTTCTTGAGAATTAATACCTACTTTATTCAATACTTCAACAGATTCTTCCAAACCTTTGGCTATTTCTCGTCTTTGATCTGCTATACCTTGTCCTTGTAAGCGTTTGCTTTCAGCCTCAGCTTTGGCCTTTTCAACAATAAGAATACGTGCCGCATCTCCTTCATACTGAGCCGCCACTTTTTCTCTTTCAGCGGCATTGATACGATTCATAGCGTTTTTCACCTGAGCATCGGGGTCAATATCCGTAACTAACGTTTTGATAATATCATAACCGTATTCTATCATGGCGTCATTAAGCTCCGATTTTACAGCGATGGCTATATCATTCTTCTTTTCAAAAACATCGTCTAACTTCATCTTTGGCACTTCAGCACGAATAACATCAAATACATAAGAGGTTATTTGATCGTATGGATAATCTAGCTTGTAAAATGCATCATACACTTTATCCTTTATTACTTGAAATTGAACAGATACTTTTAATTTTACAAAAACATCATCTTTAGTTTTGGTTTCAACAACCACATCTAATTGTTGAATTTTCAAACTTAGTTTACCAGCAATCCTATCAAAAACAGGTATTTTTAGCTGCAAGCCAGATTGGCGAATGGAAGTGAATTTTCCGAATCGTTCAACAATAGCAGCCGATTGTTGTTTTACTATAAAAAAAGTTAAAGGAAGTAGAACAATCGCCAGGACTGAAAAAATGATAAATGCGTTCATGATTTTTTGGATTAAATTTAGAATTAACAAATTTAATTAATTCATCATCTTATTAGCATTAATTCTTATTTAATAATCAATATTTTTTTAACAAATTATATTGTTTAAATAATTAGATTTGTGTCATGCAGTTCATTTACCTTCTTCTTGCTTTAGCATTAATAAATCAGCCTAGTATTGAATACAGTTCTATGGAACGCTCAGTATTTGATGTAAAAACTTCTGAAATAGATAGTTCAATGTATTATACAATCTTGCCGTACAAACAACAACTTGATTCCCAAATGAATGAAGTGCTTTGTTACGCGTCAACTGATTTCACAAAGGGTAAACCCGAAAGCATACTTGGAAATTGGACTTCTGACGCCTGTCTGGAAATTGCTCAAGAATTAACAGATGTTTTTGATATAGATGTTTCATTTTTCAATACTGGTGGACTAAGAAGCTCATTAAGCAAAGGGAACATTACAAAACGCGATATTTTTAAGCTTATGCCTTTCGAAAATGAACTGGTAGTTTTAGAACTTAGTAAAGACGAATTCATGTCACTAAAAAACTATTTTGTTCAGACTGAAGGTCAACCAATTGCTTTTTCAGATAATTTCTCAATCGAAGATTCAGTCTTTCAGGTCTTAACTACAGATTATTTAGCAAATGGTGGCGATAAGATGAGTTTTTTTAACAATAAAATACAGCACAAAGTCGGCATCAAAATGCGCGATGCACTCATCAATTATTGTGTGGAAAACGATACCATTTCATCAACACTTGATTCAAGACATTTAATTCTTTTCAATGACAACTAGAAGAACATTCGTTAAAAACATATTCTTTGGTAGTGCCTTGGTTGGGCTATCGCCCGCACATGCCTTAGCATCAAATAAAGAGTTAATCAAGCTAAGCATTCTTCACACCAACGATATGCACAGCAATATTGAACCCTTTACTTCTGGAAGAAACAAAGGTTTGGGTGGCATGCAACAGTTATCTTCAATGATTAAAAAAGTACGTAGTCAAGAAGATAATGTACTTCTACTTGATGCTGGTGATGTTTTTCAGGGAACCCCCTACTTCAATTTATTTGGTGGTGAATTAGAGTTTAAGCTAATGAGTGAAATGGGTTACGACGCTATTACCTTAGGCAATCATGATTTTGACAACGGAATTGATGGACTAGTCAAGCAAATGAAGCACGCCAATTTTTCGTTTATCTCTTCGAATTACGATTTTACGGATACTGATTTAGAAGGAAAAGTAATTCCACATCAAATTTTTAGAAAAGATGGAATAAAAATTGGCGTATTTGGTGTTGGCATAGAACTTAAAGGACTTGTTGATGCTAGTTTGTGTAAAGGCGTGAAATACATCGATCCTGTGTCTGTTGCCAATTCAAAAGCTCATTATTTAAAAACCAAAGAACATTGCGATTTGGTCATTTGTCTTTCGCATTTAGGCTTTAAGTACAAGTCCGATAAAATAAGCGATATAAAACTAGCAGAACAAACCTCTAACATAGATTTAATTATTGGCGGGCACACACATTCTTTCCTAAACAAACCAGTAATTATTAAAAATAAGAACAAAAAAGATGTGCTAATTAGTCAAGTTGGTTTTGGGGCAATTAAACTTGGCAAAATTGATTTTTATTTCCACAAAAAAAACTTGTCAGTAAGCAATACAATTCATAATTTTAGTGCTTCATCAATTGATGTGTTTTCGTAAAAAACTATAGCCTTACACTTTGCAAGATTTTTTTTACGAACTGTAAAAAAAACATAAAAATCAATAGCTAAATTATTTTTTTTTTAACTTTTTTG
>Ga0209653_1001991_pt1 | contig 15549 bp, 13 predicted proteins | sample SaaInl6LU_22_DNA_FD_184644 | JGI IMG/M metagenome (GOLD analysis project Ga0209653, IMG submission 184644) | Marine microbial communities from expanding oxygen minimum zones in the Saanich Inlet - ESP_116LU_22_DNA (SPAdes) (version 2) | ecosystem: Environmental > Aquatic > Marine > Intertidal... | reverse complement strand
CAATTTACTGAAGTATGGGTGAATAAAGAGGATTCATGGAAAATGATGCTTTGGCATGCTACTGAAGTAGTGAACTAAATCCACTATTGTCCTTAGTCATGCTGCAACTTTGAGTAATAAGGGGAGCAACTAAAATGATAAAACCGTTATACTGTTATAGTGTAGCGGTTTTTTTATTTTTGAGCATGAACGAAAAACAACTTGATTTCATCATTTCCTTACACACAAAACTTCACCGACAAGGACCGGGAAGTGACGAGGAAACCCTTAAAGCCATTCAAATCACAGGACTAAATGCATCAACCGCACTTAAAATTTTGGACTTGGGATGTGGCACCGGTGTTCAAACCAATGTCCTCAGCAATAATCTAAATGGGACCATTACTGCATTAGATTTATTTCAACCCTTCTTAAATGAATTGGAGGGTAGAATTAAAAACCCAAATGTTTTCGCTTTTCAAGGATCCATGGAAGACTTACCCTTTGAAAAAGAAAGCTTCGACCTTATTTGGTCGGAGGGGGCCATCTATAATATGGGGTTTGAAAATGGATTAAAATATTTACATCCATTCCTCCAAAAGAATGGAGTCATAGCATTAAGTGAAATCACTTGGTTAACAAACGAGCGTCCGGCTGAGATTGAAACCTTTTGGAATAATGAATATCCTGAAATTGACACTGCTAAAGGAAAGATCAAAATAATTAATGAATCGGGATATCAACTCATTGATCATTTCATTCTATCTGAAGAAAGTTGGCTCAATAATTACTATGGCCCATTAGAAGAGGAGCTTCACAGGATTGAAATGGAAGATTCTCTGGATGATGAGTTGAAAGAAATCGTTCAATCCTACCAAAATGAAATTGATTTATATAAAAGGTTCAAAGAGTACTTTGGTTATGGATTCTATGTAGCGAAGAAAGTGAATTGAATGATTCTTGGCTGCAACTTTGAATAATAGGGGGAGCCATATTAGACAAGCCATCGATTTTCGATGGCTTGTCTTTTTCTACAAGGGTTTGATGCGGTTGCGACTTATCACAGAATCAAAATTTAGATTTCACAGTTATCGATTTATCATAAATCAAACATATACTGAAACTTCAAATACAATTGATTTGAATCTGTCTGATAGGAGTTGTTTAGGTTGTCAACTAAAGAATATCCGGTACTACCTCCAATATAGAAAATTGTGAAAGGGTTCGGGTTATATTGAAGAAGGGTTTGTAGGAACCAAGTCTTACCAAAATCGTTTTTTTCAGTTATTACACGAAGTGAAATATCCCTGTTAAATTGAAAATTCATGTTTCCTCTAAAAATATATCCTTCGTAAAAAAGTTCATCACGATCTACCTTAGAAAGCTTACTATATCGAATACTCGGAGAGACACGAAGTTTTGGAGACAATTGGAAATTATTAAACGACCCTATAAATAAACTCTTGCCCACCTCAGGGTTTTCTCTATCTCTATAAATGGCATCTCCAGCAGAAGTGAAGACCTCAAGATTTATCTTCTCATTCGGATTATAGCTTAAAAACAAACTACTCTCTGACAAGTCTTTAGCAACAAAACCATAGAACTCCTCATTAAATGACTCTCGATGTGATAATTCGAACGCAATATTCTTGTCAAGCGCCATATAAATCTGACCTCTTAAAAATGATTGTTTATTCACCCCATAAAAATTTTGGGTGGTTCTAAAAACTACGTTAGCATTTAGAGAATTTATCGAACTCTCTTCATCGAAGAAATGCTGATATCCTTGCCGAACATTAAACGTTTTGGTATTATTCTGAGTAGCAAAACCTAATGGCGTTGCATACCATGGGGAAGCTTGGGTATAAAATAGATCGGTGTTCCAATTCTTTGAAGAACGACCCATAAATAATAAAACAGAATTTCCTGTGTTGTGTTCACCATCTAGCCTTACGGTCTTTCCGTCAATTACATCGTCACTTTCAATCCAATCAGCGTTTGGTTCAAGAATAGAGGTGCCATTAAGTTCGAATCCGAGGGTATAGGACTTACGAATCCTAAACAACCCATCAACACTAAAAGTATTGCCTTCTCCTCCACCTTTGTAAAAACGATTGGTAGTTAAAAACCCAAGATTACTCCCTCCCTGAAAATTTCTTTGGTACCTGAATATATTCGCAAAAGAAGAGCCTCCTTGCCCGAAGTAGGATTCATTCTCCCCAGCCACCAAATAAGGACTATTCTCATCTAATGCCGTGAGCCAATAATAACGTTGGCGTTTTCCTTGATTAATCAATTTGGTAGATACTAACGGCTTATTAATCGATCGGGTATAAACCGTTTCTAAATTAGATTGTATTAAATCGTTTCCTTCGTTGAAATAAGGTCTACGCTCTGGATATTGGATTGCGAATGTATTGTTAATCGCAATCTGGGTTACATCGGCTTCCACTTGTGAGAAATCAGGGTTGATTGCGAACTCAAGAGAAGTGGTATTATTAATATCAAAAAGTCCACTAAGACCAAAGTTTGTTCGGAGCTCGCCATACTCTAAACGATCCTCGTTCCGCAATCCTTCAGTACCTGCGAAAATATTAGGAAGGAGCGTAGTTCTATTCTTCTTCTCTATATTTTCTATTCGAATCGAAGCTGGAGTCTGACAAATTAAACATGGGTTTTCACGATCAATAGGAAAATTCAAGTTTTGACTCCTATTATCACCCGAATAAGTAGATCGATAGAAGACCACCTTCCAATCCATCACAGACTTAGCTTCAAATTGAAGTACATTGAATGGAATCATCATTTCAATGTGATAAGCATCGCTATGCTTTGAGGTCTTCGTAAAATAATTTACATCATAAGACTCATCATCATTCCCATTTGAATTGATCTTCATATCAAGTTGACTTCCTTCAGGATTAGACCCAAAATTGATCATATAACGACCATCACTATAGGTGTCTACTCCGAAGAAAACAAAATCATCAACCCAAGCTTCATCTCGATTACGAATCGATGAACGCAAATTTTTCATGTCAGCACTGGCAACAAATCCAACCAAAAGATATTCCTCGTCATAAGTAACATAGGCTTCGGTTCTATAAGGTGACGGAACATTATCTCCAGGATTAAACTCAAATGCTATTTCGAATCTTTGTGATTCAGACCATTCTTCGGAATCTACTACTCCGTCGAAAGTTATTTTATCGGTTTTCTGAGCGTATCCAGTATGGACAAATAGACCTATCAGTATAATACTATAAATAAGTTTCATCTAAGAAATATTGGTTAGTTACTTCTTAGACTATAGTCAGATTACTTTGTTACATAACCAATAACAATTGAGATGATTTACACTCTTTTGTGCTGCAACTTTGAATAATAGGGGGAGCAACTTATAATGATAAAACGGTTATACTATTATAGTGTAGCCGTTTTTTTTTGTTTATATCAGATAAAGGGAAAAAGTGTCAACCCTTCAGGAAATCTGACCAACAGATATGGAGGCACACCACATGATATTTGCGTTATTAAAAATCATATATCATGAAAAACATATCAATTAATTGGAAAAACGCAATAATTGGAGGAATTGTAGGAACCATGCTTTTTGACCTTTTAGGATTAGCACTTACAGGTACCTGGTGGGACATTCCAAATCTTATTGGTTCAAAAGTAGGATTAGGATTATCATATGGGGTATTTGGACACTATTCAAATGGTATTTTATTAGGAATACTCTATGCAGGAATAGCGCCTTCTCTATGGGGGCCGAATTGGGTTAGAACCTTACTGTTTGTAACCGCTGAGACTATCGCTTTAGTTTGGTTTTTTATGTTTCCTCTTCTGGGCGCAGGTATTGGAGGTATTGAACTCGGCGCTTTAGTTCCAATTATTTCTCTTGCAAGACATATCGCATACGGATTACCACTCTGGTATTTTGTTCATAAATCAAAAAATTAAACTCTTAACTATGGCAACTGAAATTAAAATCAAAAATATCCCTGAAGGATATCAATCAATTATTTCAAATGGGAGGCACACTATTATTGGCGATGAACCTTTAGAGGTCAAGGGAACCGATTTAGGAATGTCTCCAACAGAACTACTACTTTCAGGGATTTCTATGTGTAAAGTCGCAACAATTAGAAATGTAGCACGAAGAAAGGGTATTGAAATCGGTGAAGTAAAAGCTCACTTATCTCAAGTTGCAAAGAGAAATTCTGACGGAACATTTATTACAACCGTTGATTCCGAGATTTATATTGAAGGAAATTTATCCGACGAGGACAGAAACCTTCTTATCGATGAAGCAGATAATTGCTATGTTACTCGGTTGGTTCGAGGAGAATGGATTATCAATGATTCAAAGGCAATTTAGAGGTATAATAAATTAAACCTTTAACAACTCTCATCCTTTTAAGGATGAGAGTTCTATATTTATGACAATGTACTTAAAGGGACCTACAGACGAATATTTTGAATTAAGAGTACTTGATAATAATGATTGTGAAGTTATCAAAGACTCTATCGAATCAAGTCTTTCTATTTTATGGTTTCAAGATGACAATTCGGAACTGAAAATTGATGGTAAGTCTAAACGGTTTTATAAAAATGAAATTCTTTTCCTAACCGAGTTTCACAAAGTTGAAATAAACAGAATAGGAGTTATTCAATTTATAAGATTCAATAGATCATTTTTTTGCATAATTGACCATGATTCTGAAATAGGTTGTAAGGGAGTTCTGTTTTTTGGATCATACAACATACCAGTAATTAAAATACCAAAAAGTGATCTTCGAAAGTTTGAAAGCTTTTGGAAAATGTTTCTCCTTGAGTTGGAGGAACAGGATAGTTTTCAAATAGAAATGATCCGTACAATGTTAAAAAGGTATGTAATACTTTGTACACGCATATATAAGGATCAAAATAACTTGATTCATGAAGAAGAAACCTCTTTAATAAGAGAGTTTAATTTTCTGGTAGAACAACATTTTAGGGATAAACATAAGGTTACTGATTACGCTACATTACTCAACAGATCCCCCAAAACATTATCCAATATTTTTCAAAAATATAGCTCAAAGAGTCCATTACAATTTATTCAGAATAGAAAAATTTTAGAGTCAAAAAGATTATTGGGATATAGTGATTTACAGATTCAAGAAATAGGCTATCAAATAGGTTATGATGACGTTCAATCATTTTCAAGATTTTTCAAAAAACAAACAGGTTACTCACCGCTCTCATACAGAATGAATATCGCGGGAAGAAAAGACAATATTTAGGGAATATCTGACGACAGATCCTAATTCTCCTAATCGAAATTTGTACTATAAAATTTACGATTATGAAAAGTATCAATGACATTAATGAGTTCTACGAACTTACAAATCAACCAAAACCTATTTTACTTGACTTTTATGCTGATTGGTGTGGACCCTGCCAAACCTTGATGCCAACGGTTGAAAAAATTTCACATGAATTTCAAGATGACATAGAAGTTAGAAAAGTGAATGTGGACCAAAATAGAGAGTTAGCCGCCAAGTTTGGCGTGAAAAGCATACCCTCACTTTTCTTTTTAAAAGGAGATGAAATTTTAGACAGAACTGTTGGCTTGGTTACAACCAACACCCTTATTGAGAAAGTAAAAAATATGATTTCTTAAGGGTAATATTTGCATCATTCTGTATATGTGATTTACCTGGGAACCATTTTTTGGATTACAGCATATTAATTATAACTTAATTCACTACTAGATTGAGTTGTGCTGCAACTTTGAATAATAGGGGGAGCAACTTATAATGATAAAACCGTTATACTGTTATAGTGTAGCGGTTTTTTTATTTTTGAAAAAATCTCAATTTCTCTAAAAGTTTGAATCAAACGCTCTTCAAAATTAACAAAATGGATTGTCCTTCAGAGGAGAATCTCATCCGTATGAAGTTTGAAGGATTATCTCAAATAAAACACTTGAAGTTTGATTTAAACCGAAGAGAACTAACGATTTTTCATGAAAACAATATAATTGAGATTGAGGAAAGTCTCAAACAGCTAAATCTCGGTCATAAGAAACTTTACACCAAAAAAACTGACCGAATATCCTTTGATCAAAACGACAATAATCAGAGAAGGGTACTATGGTCAGTACTTATAATTAATCTTGTTTTTTTCATTCTCGAAATGAGTTATGGGCTTTTTTCGAATTCGATGGGATTAGTAGCCGATAGCTTAGACATGCTTGCGGATAGTTTTGTTTACGCAATCAGCCTAATCGCCGTTGGAAAATCTTTGCTATATAAAAAAACAATAGCCAAAATTGCTGGTTATTTTCAAATCGTTTTAGCCTTAATTGGGCTTGGTGAGGTAATACGAAGAATTATTAACCCTGTAGAATTTCCAAATTATCTAACGATGATAATAATCTCAATTTTTGCGTTAATCGGAAATGGAATTTGCCTACATCTGCTCCAGAGATCAAGAAACAAAGATGAAGCACATATGAAAGCAAGCCTCATTTTTACTTCAAATGATGTCGTGATTAATTTAGGAGTTATTTTGGCTGGCCTAATGGTTTATTGGCTAAACTCAAGCGTGCCAGACCTTATTATTGGTTCAATTGTATTTTTTATTGTCTCGAAAGGGGCTTTCAGGATTCTTAGCCTTGGTAAAAACTAAATTCATTATTGCATTTAGATGTGCTGCAACTTTGAATAATAGGGGGAGCAACTTACAAAAAGAGGTCATTTTTGATCTCTTTTCTTGTTTTTGGACCTTTCATTTGTTTATAAATCAACAACTTACGTTTTCAAAAAACTGGTTCGGGCTTTTTCATTTTGAAAATTGACCAAATTGGGAAAGCTGCAGCTCATCCTTGTAACTAGTTAAAAGATAGTAGTTTAGGTCTTAGGACCTTTTTTGGAGTTTTTCACCCTCAAGAACAAGTTTGATGTCGTTGCTGTGCCATGTGGTTTTAGTTAGGTGTAACTAAATATAGCAAATACATCAATATTTATTCAATTACTTCAACCACACTTCCACAAGTAAGCATCGCATCTCCGTAGAAAGGATTACGAATCTGTTCTTCGCTACTTAACCATTTTGCTCCCTTGTTGTTGTTCGCCATTGGGCAAAACTGAACGTATAGTTTGCTCGAAACCGACTGAGTAGAAGATACCCACTGAATCATCTCGTTTGAGATTAAACGAAATAGCTCTCGTTGCTCTTCAATGTCATCTGTTTTCTGAATAGATTCAAGGAGTGACTTTAAATTCGATCTTGAAAAGGTATATTTTTTATCTGAAAGAAGTACTAGCATTTCTTTTGCGGTTGCGCTAGCAGCTTGAAAATCAGAACGAACAAGTTCGTCTTTAAGTGTGAGATAAGGCTGAACAAGACCACTCATCATTGAATCTTCTTGAGCAGTAAAAGGCGTAATGCTTTCGCTAGCTTCTGATTGGTAGCTCATCATTGATTGAAGTCCTCTTAATTGTGCAGAGGCGTCTATTTGAAATGCGCCACTTACCACCACAGACTCTCCTTCGGATAGACCCGACAGCACGGTATAGTGATCAGAACTTTCTTGACCTACCTCAACTTCACGTAGTTCAAAACTCCATGACGTGATCTGTACATATACCAGTGAACGCTTTCCTGTCCAAAGAACTGCGCTGGTAGGAATTTGAAGTCCGCTAGAATTAGGAGATTCCAAAGTTGCACGCACTAACATTCCAGGCTTTAAGATTCCGCGATCATTTAAGACTTCAACTCGAATGTTATAGGTTCGTGTTTTTTCATTGATCACCTGGTCGATAAAGCTAATGGTGCCCTCTGAACTAAACATAGAGAGATTGGGGCTCTTAAGAAGAACTCTTTGACCTACCGAAACACTTTCAAGGTTATTCTCATACCCATCTAATTGTGCCCAAACCTTAGATAGATCTGCAGAACGGTACAGTACCTGACCTTTTTTAACGGCATCACCTTCGCTGACCGCTAAATCGATGATGGTTCCATCCATTTCAGCTACTAAATCAAAGTAAGCTTGTGCCTCACCTCTAGACTCAAGGGCATCGATCCATTGATCTGAAAACTTCATAATTCGCAGCTTTTCACGAATGGCCTGATAGTACTGAGGCTGACTATTCTTTGACCCAGCAGCAATCAATAACTCCTTTTGAGCTTTATAAATTTCAGGAGAAAATATTTTAGCAATCTTTTGACCTTTTCGAATTACCTCCCCTTCAGAATGAATAAATAATCGCTCGATTCTTCCATCGTATTTAGTAGTTTGATCAAACCGCTTGGTTTCGTCTACTTGAATACTCCCTGAAAGCTCTTTCAAAGTTGATGCAGTGCCTTCCTCACCCACCGTAAAGGTCTCCACTTTCATCAGTGATAGTGTTTCTTCAGTAAAGGATAAGGCAGATGGGTCAGTACCACTTGTATTCTGATCCTTTTCAATAAGGGCCATACCACATATCAGACAGCTCCCTGGTGCATCTTGAGTAATCTGAGGGTGCATCGAACAGGTGTAGGTCACTGACTGCTCATGGTTATGTGACCCCTCTTTGACTTCAGATTGCTTTTTATCTGAACAGCTAAGTGTAGCTAGGGCGAGTAGTAGAAAAAGTTGCTTTTTCATAAATCAGGTTATTTAGTAAGACGTCGAATCATTGGTGAGGATACACCCCACAAGACAAAACCACTGAGAACAGTAATCAGCCCTAATAGTGAGAACGATCGAAGTAATAACGTATTAAAGTCGTCTCTAGTTTGATAATCCATCGTGTGGGTCATCCATAAAAAGTCAAACCACCTCCAGTCACGGTGACGAACCGTTTGAAAAGAACCGTCAATTACTGATACGTAGGCGGTCACCTTTTCTTTAGAGTCGAATGATATTTGGTATGCGGGTAATTTTTTGCCGCGATACTCGTGATGCGCATCAGTAGCTTCAATGAGCGAAACACTGTTAGGTATTAAATCCTCTCGAAGATTTTCCCGGGCAATAGCAATTGCCTCCTCTTCGCTAACACCGGGCTTGAATACACCTGATTGCGCATGAATCAGCGTAGATTCATTGACAAAATAATAGGGTTCCCCTAAAAGATTGGTGAGTACCAAACTCTCGACAGGCTGATCAAAGGAAAACTCTGAAAGCCCAGCGAGATCGGTAAAAACCTGTTGCTTCGGTTCACTTATAAAATGATCTCCATGGATTTCATCGATATCAGTCCAGCTAAAATAAAGGCCACTGATGGTCCACATTAAAAACTGGACACCTAAAAATAATCCCAGATAGCGGTGTGTTTTTCTAATTCTTTGAGAGGTAACCCTATTAACCATTTCTTAGTGTTTATGATTTTCTTCTGATTCTTCTTGATAATCTTCGTTAAGCACGTAGGTCATTCCACAGACAGGGCACTTACCTTCTTCGTGGCTTCCACTGCCTTTACAATGCATCGGACAAACGTACTTCGAGGTAAATTCTGGGCCAAGGTTTGCTTCAGCCTGAGTCATTTGGTGCTCGCTGTGTTCCATTGCTGGTTTTTCGGCGGTTTTAGCTTCTTTCTTACTTGCATTTCCGCAGGAGAAAAGCAGCATTAATACTGCCATTACCAGGGTTTTTGATACCATTGATGTTGTTTTCATAAGAGTGAATTAAGGGTTAATTAAATAATTGATAACTGATAATTGATTGTAATAAGCGACCATCGCAGCTACCTTTTGAAGCTGGAGGGTAAGTTCATTTTCTTTGAGTTTAATCAATTTTTGAAAATCGATGTCGCCGGCGATGTATCCGCTAAGTAAAAGTTCCTCAGTCTGGCTTAGTCGCTCCAAACTGTCATCGAGCAATTCTATGGTTAACTGAGCCTCGTTAAGTTTGGCTACAGTTTCAAAATAACGGTCTTCAATCAAGTTAAGTCTGTATGCCTGTTCAGCTTTTACTCGATTTAACTCGATCTTGTTTTGCTTGCTCTTCGATTCATACTTCTTTCCAAATACAGGAATCGATAGATTTACTCGAGGCATTATAATATCCTTTCCGTTGTCGGTAACCGCCAAATCTGTTCTTGGTGCAACCGACAGGTAGTCTACTCCAAAGGCAATACCGGGAAGGCGTTCTTTTTGATTCAATCGTTCTAGGTCTTCAACCGATTCAAATAAACCGTCGTAGAGAAGTAGTTCAGGATGTTTGGTAAAGTCAGGCATTTCAGGTAAAATGACCTCAGCAAGTAACAAGTCTACAGGCAGCTCGATTGAAGTTTCTAAAGCCTGACCTACCAAGTTATTGAACTTCTGTTGTGCAGCTTTCAATCCGAAAGTCAGACTCCCCTCACGTTGTTTCAGAGTATTCTCGAAAATGTCTAATTCGAGTAACTCGCTTAGTGCCGATTCACCTGCCGTTAAAGAGCCTAGCAATTGCGCTCTTCTTAATTCAAGCCAATCCAGAATTTGAAGTACCAAATCTAAACTCTTATTTAAACGGTAGAGCTCATAATAAGATTGAGCTACTGACAAACTTAGTTTTCGCTTGGCAATACTTAGTTCAATGAAGGAGTTTTCTGCCAAAGACTTAGCATAGGTTTCTCGAGCCGATAAAGTACCGAACCAAGGAATCATTTGCCCTATTGCCACTCTTGACTGCTGAGGGCCCGTGCGTGTTTCTGGTTCGCTGATAAAGTATCCGAGACTTAGCTCGGTATTCGCCAAACTGCGCGATTGGTTGACCTTTTCATTGGCAATATCATTGGCTAATAGTATGGCCTGAATTTGCGGATGGTTTTCTTCAGCGATTTGAATATAATCTTGCAGGCTTTGTCCGAAAGAACTTGCCGATACTATCCATACGATAAAAAGATATCTCATTTTATTTCTCATCAGACGTCATTTTTAATTGCCATTCTTTCTTAAAACTGTAAAGTACAGGCACCACAAATAGTGTAATCAGGGCAATTGCCATACCTCCAAAACTTGGAATCGCCATAGGAATCATAATATCGCTCCCTTTTCCGGTGCTGGTCAGGATGGGGAGTAAAGCGAGTAGTGTAGTCGCTGTAGTCATCAGGCAGGGCCGAATTCGTCGCTCGCCTGCACTGACTACCAAATCTCTAATTTCATCAACCGACTTAACCGTTGCCGCATTAAAGGATTGGTCGAGATAGGTAGCCATAAGAACGCCATCGTCCGTTGCAATTCCGAATAAGGCGATAAAGCCCACCCATACGGCAACACTTAAATAGATCGGATGTATCTGAAACAACTCCCTCAGATTCACCCCAAAGAAAGATAAATCTAAAAACCAGGGTTGTCCATAGAGCCAGATCATGATAAATCCACCTGCAAAGGCTACTGCAATCCCTGAGAACACCATCAGTGTAGTACTCATCGATTTAAATTGTAAATAGAGAATTACTAGAATGATCAACAAGACAAGAGGCACCACAATCGAAAGGGTTCGTTCTGCTCTTAGCTGATTCTCATAGGTACCGGTAAACTCGAAACTAATCCCTTGAGGAACCACCAGATCACCTGAAGTAATGTGGTTTTCAATAAGCTCTTGAGCATTTTCGACGACTTCGACTTCTGAATATCCGGCACTCTTATCAAAAAGCACATAACCCACTAAAAAGGTATCTTCACTTTTAATCGATTGAGGACCTTTTTCATAACGAATCGATGCCAATGCTGACAAGGGAACTTGCACCCCCTTAGCGACGGTAACGTAGGTATTAGCAATCGTAGCTGGAGTGTTTCTAAGTTCTCTCGGATATCGAACCCTCACCGTATAGCGTTCACGGCCTTCAACAGTTTGGGTGATTGGCATACCTCCCAAAGCCACTTGAATCACCTTTTGAACTTGATCTACCGACACCCCGTAGCGCAGCAAAGCATCGCGATCGATGTCGATAAGGAAATAAGGTTTGCCCACAATTCGATCAGCAAATACTGAAGAGGGTTTAACTCCTGTAGACTGTTTTAAGAGTGATTCTAATTCTAATCCGAACGATTCGATGGTACTTAAATCTTGGCCTTTCACCTTCACTCCCATCGGAGCGCGCATACCCGACTGCAACATCACTAGTCGTGTTTCGATGGGTTGAAGCTTAGGCGCAGACGTTACCCCAGGCAGCTCGGTGACACGCACAATTTCATCCCAAATATCATCGCGAGATTGAATAATCGGTCTCCAGTTTCTGAAGTACTCACCTTCAGAGTCTTCAATCAACAATCGGTGATCAAATCGCGACATTTCTTGTGTACCTGAAGTTAGATTTGGGTTCGCAATAAAGTCCCCTGTCGAAAGAATAAATCGACCCGATTCATCTACCTTAAACTTGGCTGGCTTACCCTCACGTAATTCGTATTCTGGGTAATAGATAATCACATTTTCAAACATCGAAAGAGGTGCAGGGTCAAGCGCAGATTCGATTCTTCCCGACTTACCCACTACGGTTTCCACCTCTGGGATTTGAGCAACCGCCTTATCTAAATTTTGCAAAATGGTTCGATTCTCTGACACCCCGGTATGAGGCATCGAAGTGGGCATGAGTAAGAACGAGCCTTCATTAAGCGAAGGCATGAATTCTTCGGGTGTAGATCGCATGATCGCGTAACCTGCTACAAGAATAGCTAGCGGAAGGCTCAAGAAATAAGCCTTGTGCGCAAGGGCCCACCGAAGAATACGCGTATAGTAGCTTCTAAAGAGGTAGAAACCGCCAAGGAGACCTCCGCAAATCATGCTCACGAATAACAGATTACTTAAAAGACTTCGATCAAAACCAAGAGGCCTCCAGTATTGAGCCAATAAAGTAATCAGCGTAATGACGCTAAATCCTAAACTGAACTTGGTGTAAGTATCCTTGTCTAGTTTATTTAAAAGATGAACAATACCCAATACGCCGAAGACTAGGAGTATTAAGGAAAGGGTAAATCCACCGATAAGACCACTTACACCTAATGCGATCAGTAGGGTGTTTAAAATGATTTTAGTCAGACGACCACTTTTTGGTTTTTTGAACACCAAAACTGCGAAGGTCGGTATCAAATAAAGCGTTACCACAATTGCAGCAAGAAGCGCAAAGGTCTTGGTAAAAGCCAGGGGACTAAATAATTTTCCTTCAGCACCAGTTAGTGTAAACACCGGGATAAAACTGATGATCGTCGTAAACACTGCAGTTATAATTGCTCCCGACACTTCAGTGGTCGCCTCATAAACGACCTCAACCACAGGCCCCTCTTTATTCTTTAAATGATTTAGTATGTTCTCGGTAAGTATTACCCCTAGATCCACCATGGTACCAATCGCAATCGCTATACCAGAAAGAGCAACAATATTCGCATCTACCCCAAAATATTTCATGGCAATAAATACTGATAGAATAGCAACAGGCAACAAGCCTGAAATAAGTAAGGAGGCTCTTAAGTTGTATACCATGACAATGACAATAAGCATGGTAATTAGAATCTCAAGTATAAGCGCTAGGTTAAGCGTATCAAGGGTTTCATAAATCAGTTCGCTTCGGTCGTAAAAGGGTACTAAAGTGACCTTTGATTCTGTATCGTCAGCTAATACTTTGGACGGAAGCCCCTTTTGCAACTCCTCAATCTTTTCTTTCACCTGATCAATCACCTCGAGCGGATTCGATCCATAGCGCGCCACAACAACACCCCCTACAGCCTCTGCTCCTGCCTTATCAAGCATCCCTCTACGTTCGGCCGGCCCCAAACTTACTCGAGCCACTTCACTGAGAGGAATCGATTTAAAGTCAGAACTAGTAATAGTTACCTTTTTCAGGTCATCAATCGACTTTAGGTAACCTAGACCTCTAACTAAGTATTCGACTTTATTAATCTCAAGGGTTTGAGCCCCTACATCTCTGTTACTTTGCTTAACAGCCGAAACCACTTGTTCTAGATCGATTCCATAAACCTTCAAACGCTCCGGGTCAACATCGATCTGATACTCTCTTACAAAACCTCCGATAGAGGCCACCTCTGATACACCTCCTGAAGATGCCAAGGCGTATTTTACATAGTAATCTTGGGTGCTTCTAAGTTCGTCGAGGCTCCATCCGCCAGTGGCATTACCTTCTGAATCTCGACCCTCAAGGGTATACCAAAAAACCTGGCCAAGTGCCGTAGCATCTGGTCCAAGCGCCGGTGAAACACCTTCGGGTAATAAACCACTTGGTAAGGCGTTTAGTTTTTCTAGAATACGACTACGACTCCAGTAGAAATCAATATCCTCTTCGAAAATGATGTAGATACTTGAAAAGCCAAGCATCGAAGAACTTCGGATGGTTTTCACCCCCGGTATTCCTAACAAAGAAGAAGTGAGCGGATAGGTAATCTGATCTTCGATGTCTCTTGGGGAGCGTCCATCCCATTTAGTAAAGACAATCTGTTGATTCTCTCCCAAATCGGGAATAGCGTCAATAGCAACCGAATCGGCTCCTATCCAAGAATTCGAGGAAGGAAAAGGGATAACTCTTGCCCCCAAGATGACCAAAACGGCAAAAAGCAGGTAGGCAAATAATTGATTTTGAAGAAAAAATTTAATGCTTTTGTTGAGCATAATTCATTGATTTAATAGGATAATACATGTATTACTCTAGCGCAATTAGCCTAGAGCTCAGTAATACCTATCAATCAAATTAAAAACACCTGAAACATCAGGTGCAATCGCTCGGGAGGGTCAGGAGGATTGGATCTAAAAATTGAGGGTACCTCAGCGGTAATCTCAGTAGGTTTAACAATGGATAAAACGAAAGGATCAACCACTATCGCTACAGGAGCGAAGTCAATAATTACCTCGCTGTGCTTGAGGTCATCCTGGCCTTTTAGCGTATCGGTTTTATGGTCACAACACTTATTGTCTTCACTCATTGCCATACCACAACCGGCGGCTTCAGAGAAGACTGCTGTGCTCACTACACGACCCATGCAGATATGCTGATCTACCGTCCAAGAGACCGTAGAAACAAGGACGAGTAGGCTCATCGCCCATGAAAATATCTGAAGACCAATTCGTTGCATACGAGATCAAAACTACAAAATAATTGTATTTAAAGTTTGTTTATGATTTGGAATGAATCTCAAAGTTGTCGTAAAAAAGATGTACTTAATTGGTTAGAAAACAATCAATAGGATATTAGATCAAATCAGCACACAATAGCCTGCCGATCAAAAAATTATAGATTGGACGATAACTATTTTGATCGGCAGATATAGTGTTGGATAGGGTTCCTTTTGAGAATAGAGAGTATTATTTTCTTTGCCGCAGGTACCTTTTGGTTAGCTCAGTTGCCATGGCTCTGCACATGATTTCTTGAGGGTGATCGTGATATCCGTATTGGACTAATTGTCTTTGATTGGGAAAAAATGTTTCTAAAGTAAGAGCACACGATGCTATTGTAGGTGTCTTGTATTTAATTAGTGCAGGCTTAACGCTATACACATCCAACTTGAACTTTGTGTGGATCGCGGTAGCAGTTGGCGGACTTCAACTTATAAGTCCAATGACAAAATTCTGCCCGGTTTATTTCATCCTTAATAAACTAA
>Ga0209653_1001989_pt1 | contig 15560 bp, 14 predicted proteins | sample SaaInl6LU_22_DNA_FD_184644 | JGI IMG/M metagenome (GOLD analysis project Ga0209653, IMG submission 184644) | Marine microbial communities from expanding oxygen minimum zones in the Saanich Inlet - ESP_116LU_22_DNA (SPAdes) (version 2) | ecosystem: Environmental > Aquatic > Marine > Intertidal... | reverse complement strand
TATTTCACCAATAGTTTACGGAATTTAACACCTGATGCGTTTAAGAACCGCAAGGAGCCTAAGAAATTTTATAAGGTTACTTTTGAAAAGCCAGGTGGTATTCCAATGCCGCTTATTGTCGAGTATGCCTATGCTGATGGCAGCAAAGAGCGCAAGACCTATCCTGCGCAAGTATGGCGCAAAAGTGATCGCGAGGTAAGCAAGTATATTGCTACAGACAAGGAAATCGTCGGCGTGCTGGTTGACCCTGATAATGCCACGGCAGATATCAATAAGGATAACAACGCTTGGCCCAAAATATTGGAAGAAAATGACTTCGAGAAGTTTAAAAAGCAACAGAACTAAAACGAAAACCAGCCTTAGGGCTGGTTTTTTTTTTTTTTGATATAAAATTTTGTTTGTACGCTGAAATGATAGGCTACAAAGCAGCCTTAATCTCTTCCCAATTTAGATTAAAAGGAATTTCTTGAAACGTTTCATCTACTTCATGATTTAAGGATGCTTTAATTCTGGTATTGTTGTGTGGATGCGTCATGACCAATTCAATATTCTCATCATAGGCCAAGTTTTCTCGGTTTAGTTTTCTAAAAAAAGAGGCTATTGATTTTGGTGATATGCTGGCATCTTCTAGCAAGTTTAAGGCAAACTGATCTGCCTCTTTTTCCTGTGACCTGCTAAAGCCAGATGAAATAAGTGTTTGGTATAAATCGGACAAGAGCACGGTATCTCCACCTGTCATGATAGAAAACAAGACCGAAAGACCAAACTCTCTTGCCAATCTGTCAACCGTATGTCGTTTTTCAACGTGTCCCATTTCATGTGCCAATACGGCTGCTAACTGTTCTGGCGATTCGCAAAATGATATCAGTCCACTGAACACATAAATGTTTCCCCCAGGAATGGTAAACGCATTTATCTGAGCGTTGTCCAAAACTATTATGTTATAGTCATATTCCGATGTTGGGATTTGTTCCTGTAAGCGTTTGCCAACAGCCCACATCATGGAGTCTATGGTTTTGTTTGTCAACGGTTTTTTATATTCAGATGAGATGATATACTCGTCAATCAGTTCACCCAAAGCAATTTCTTGTTCGTATGAAAACAGGCTTACTTTTTCGTCCGAATAAAACCATTTGGTTTTTTTGTCTTCGGAGAGTAAGTTTAATCCAACATAAAAGAGGATAAAAATTCCACCGAAAATCCCCAGTGATTTTAAGCCATCGAGAAGTATTTTTTCTTTCATTGAAACGGGGGTGTGTTCACTTTTTGATCTATTTCTGGATTGAAATCTTCATTGTCATAGCTTACGCCGTTCTTTTTTGAATAGACTTGCTCATAAGCGTAAGGACCAAAGAAAATAAAATACATAAAAATGCCTTTACGTGCCCTAACGGCTGCAACGATACTAAAGATAAAATATATCAAGTTGGCTAAAATGCTAAAGCCTAAATAAGCATAGTAGGAGTCGTTTATTTCGTAATTTTTAAAAAAGAAAATTTGTAAGGTCCAGTAAAGCAATACCCAGTTTACTAATGTAGTAGGCAGTTGCGATAGTAAGGATTGCAAACAGTTAAAATGGATAAAGCGTCCTTTTTTTCTATTTACGTAGTAGTAAATTATGGCAGCGATAAGATTTATAACGGGTAAGGGAAGGCTAGTTGCCAAGGACGCAAACATCATAAGATATGCGCCCATGGCATCTTCCTTTTCTCGTTCGCTCAACTCGTGCGGTTGAGGAAGCGCGTAATAAGATTCTGGTGACAATGCTAGATTATTTGCTAGAAAATGGCGGATAAGTATCTGTCATGAAGCTCAAATACAGACTTACTCGATATTGCCAGCGAATGGTTCCAACCAAAAAGTCATGCGCATCTTTCGGAAATTTTCCTGTAAACAGCACAGATATAAAAGCGTATATAGACAGTATAGCACCCCACAATACTCTAAAATAGAGAATGAATCCGTGTGGTAGTATAACATAAAAAGCACCAAAAAGGATTCTAACAATCGTCAACCCTCTACTGATGCGTTCGGGATAAGGTACTTCCAAAGAAGTATGTTCGTCTGTTCCGTCTAGTCCAAAAGCCGGGTAGTCATCAGCTAAATTTGACATCCGCGCAGAAAGCCTAAGATTCCACCGCAGTAGTTTAACTTGATATTCAAACATGCTTTCGGGATAGCGTCCTGTAAATAATATTGTAATTAACGCTACTAATGATAATATAGATCCCCAAAGAGAATAGAAGATCAGTAAAAAAATATGTGGTAGTACGATGTAGAAAATACCAAAGATGCCTCTTAATAATAATTCAGATCTTGAGTAGCTTTCTTGGTGTGTAATGGTTAATTTCATTTTATATAAATTAGGGTTATTGTAGCACTAAAATATAATTTTTTTTTAAATTCATAAAAACAGCTACTTTTCTCTTTTAACTTATCTTTGCGATATGGTTGTTTATTTTATAAGCGGTGTTGAAATCGTATTTATTTTTATGGTTGTGCTTTTGGTCTTTGGTGCCAATCGTATTCCAGACATTGCGCGCACGCTTGCCAAGGGTATTCAACAGGTAAAAACCGCCAGTAGAGATTTTCGTGAAGAAATTGAAAAATCTGCAGAAGCTCAGGGCTTAGACACCAAAGAGCTTCAAAAGGAGGTAAACGACATCAAAAAAGAATTTAATAATATTACGGGTACGGTCAAACGCAAGCGCTAAATCTTGCGCAAGAGCGTTAGCCCATCTCGCACAGCAAGTATTACGGTTTCAACGCGACTGTCCTTTGCTACTTTTTCATTAAAAATTTGAAGTGATTCTGTAGCCTCATCGGTGGCACTCTCCACAACTTTCCCAGACCACAATACATTGTCAGCAATAATCAGCCCTCCTGAACGTACCCGATCTACAATCAAATCAAAATAGCGCGGGTACTGCTCCTTATCGGCATCGATAAATACAAAGTCAAAAGTTCCTTCAATCGTAGGAATAATTTCGGCGGCATTTCCCAAATGCTGAACGATGTGTTTTCCAAAACCAGAGGCATCAAAATATTTTAGTTGCATATCGGTAAGTTCCTCGTCTTTGTCAATGGTGTCAATTTGCCCATCTGCTTGTAGCCCTTCTGCCAAACACAGGGCCGAATAGCCTGTGTAGGTGCCTATTTCCAAGATGCGTTTGGGCGACGTCAATTTGGATAATAACGCCAATAAACGCCCTTGGTAAGCGCCACTTAACATACGGGGCTGCAATACCTTAAGGTGGGTTTCTCGTGCCAGCTTTTGCAGCAATTCGGGCTCTTGCTCAGAGTGTTTTGCTACATATGCTTCTAAACTTGGATCTAAAAAATTCATGCTTTCTTGGGTCTTGCGTATGCGTAGCGGTCTAAAAGCCTCGTTGTGGCGTAGCCGTCTAATCCGTTTATGGCTACGGTATTTGCGTTTTCAAGCTTTAGCCACCCATCTTCTTGTTGTATGTCTTGATCTGCAATAAAAACGTGCTCAACAGCACTTACTAAAAGTAAGGTGTCATTTTCTTTAATTTCATATTCATTTAAGAACCTACACCCCAAACGTATTTTTGCACCTTTCACAAAAGGGGCAGGGAAGTCTCCCAGGAATTCTTCTTCTAAGCCTGTTTTAGTAAATTCCGAAACTTCATCAGGATATTTTGCGGAGGTGTGATGTGCATCTTCAATGATATCGCTGTAGATGTGGTTTACTGTAAATACGCCGGTGTCTTTGATGTTGCGGTAGGTGTCTCTAGGTACAGTGGTAGGGCGTAGAATAAAGCCAATCAATGGCGGATTACTCCCAAGATGTGTAATGCTGCTAAAAACAGCCACATTACTCACGTCATTTAACGATTTAGTTCCCAATAAATTTGCCGACTTAAAGCCTGTGCAACTGTTGATGAGGTTTAACCGAAAGATTTTATCCATCTGGTCAATGTCGGTACGTGAATAATGTATCATAGTGCTTTTGATGCAAACTTACGCAATACGTTGAATTTAGTTACTTTTGTGCTTCCGGGTCATTAACTCAGTTGGTTCAGAGTGTCGCCTTGACAGGGCGGAAGTCATTGGTTCGAATCCAATATGACCCACAAAACATGATTTTTCAAAAAGAAATAAGCCTTCCCCCTTTGCCAAGAGGGTTTCATTTAATCACTTCATATGTTTTAGATGAAATGCCAAAAAAAAGCGGCATCGTTCATGTTTTTATCAAACACACTTCTGCAAGCCTAACCATTAACGAAAACGTTGACCCCAGTGTTAGGGTAGATTTTGAAACACACTTTAATAAAATGGTTTCAGAAGCTGACACGCATTACACCCATACGCTTGAAGGTCCTGATGATATGACTTCACATATTAAAAGCAGTATTTTGGGGTCCTCTGTGAGCTTTCCTGTACAAGATGGGGTGCCCCAATTGGGTATTTGGCAAGGTGTTTATTTATGTGAGCATCGCAATCATGCAGGTTCGAGAAACATTTTCATTACCCTAATAGGACAATAAGGCAAGCGTCATAAAAAGGACAGCACCTTTTCTAAAGTAGCACTTCGCGAACCTTTTATAAGTACCTGATCAGCCTCAATGGGATTGTTTTTTAGAAACATATTGAGTTCACCTACGGTTGAAAAGTAATTTGTAGCTACAATTGATTCATAGGGCTTGCCTACCCAATAACACGTATCAAAGTCATGGTTTGCAACCAAATCAACCAAAGCTTGGTGTTCCGCTGATTCATAGGTTCCCAACTCTGCCATATGTCCCAGTATCACGGCTTTTTTCCCGCTTCTTTTTGCAAATGCTGTAATGGCAGCCTGCATGCTGCTTGGGTTCGCGTTATAAGCATCAAAGGTTAGCGTCTTTCCATTTTGTTTTAGCAGCTGAGAGCGGCTGTTGTTTGGGCTGTATTCACTGATGGCATTGGCAGCCTTTGCTAAGGGAACATCAAAAAAGGCCCCAATGCTAATAGCAGCGACGATATTTTCTTTGTTGTAGGTGCCTACAAGCTGAGTTGGTATTTCAATATTTTGCCGCACTAATTTTAAGGTTGGTTGTTCTTGAACAATGCTATATTCAGATGGTTCAAATGCAATGTGCGCCACATTACTACCTATTGCAAAAAACAGCTTATGGTCATCTTCATTAACAAAAATAAGTCCGTCCTTTTTTTCTATAAAATCGTAAAGTTCTGTTTTGCCTTGAAACACGCCTTCTTCCGATCCAAATCCTTCTAAATGGGCTTTGCCAACGTTGGTTATTAGGCCGTAAGTAGGTTGGGCTAGCTCACATAAAAATGCAATCTCTTTAAGGTGATTGGCTCCCATTTCAATGATGGCATGGCTGTGTGCTCCCGTTAGGCGTAATAATGTTAGCGGTACACCTATGTGATTGTTGCGGTTTCCCTCAGTAGCCAAAACGGTATGGGTGGTGCTTAAAACCGCATGAATAAGTGCTTTAGTCGTGGTTTTGCCATTGCTTCCGGTTAATGCAAGTACGGGAATGTTAAATTGGTTTCTGTGGTGTTGGGCAAGTGCTTGTAGCGTTTTTAGAACATCATCAACCAAATAACAAGCTTGGTTTGCATCAGCTATGGTTTTGTTGTCAACTATGGCAGCTAATGCGCCCTTTTCAATGGCTTGATGCGCAAATGTGTTTGCATCAAAGTTAGGACCATTGAGGGCAAAAAAAAGTTGGTTGGATGTTACCTCTCTGCTATCGGTTTGAACTCCCGAAGATTTTAAAAATAATTGATATACTTCTTGTAGCGAAGTCATGGGTTTAGTCGCGCGGACGTTTCTTTTGTTTACTTTCGCCTAAATAGGACATAGCACAACGGAAGCCTATGAAATCTGCTGCCATAAACTCAGGCAAATAGCGTCTTTGTGCAGGGTCTAGCCAGTATGCGCGATCTTTCCACGAACCTCCTTTGACAACACGTGTCTGGTCAGAAACCAGTGACTTTACTTTTTCTTGTTCTTTAATTTGATCTCCTTTTTCGTCAACTGCAAATTTGTACATTTCATCGGCATCGCCATTCGGGTTTGACTGCACATCTCCATCAAGATAGTCTGTGTTGTATGCTTCATTAAAATTCACACGAAGTTGACTGTCCTTTTCATCAATTTCAGTAAATACCACATCTCCAGGCAAGGCCTTAACAGCAAGTTTGTTGTTAGGCATCGTATCAATGATTACCTGGTCGACAAGTGTCGTTTTTCCGTCATCGTTAATTGCCGGTTTTGTGTAAAGATTGCCTCTGTAATAATTCATATCAGAAACATCGTTGTTTATTATAGGTCGATATACATCAGCTACCCATTCTGCAACATTACCACCCATTCCGTAGACGCCAAAGCTGTTTGGCGGGTATGCACGTACAGGTGCTGTAATATCAGCATTGTCAGAAGACCATCCTGCAACGCCACTGTAATCTCCTTTACCTTGTTTGAAATTCGCAAGTTGATCCCCTTCGTTCTTACGTTTTGTTGATCTGGTCGAAGCACCAGACCAGGGGTATTTCTTTTTCCCACGATAATTATTGTATTCCCTAGATTCATTTAAACCCAAAGCTGCATATTCCCATTCCGCTTCTGTTGGTAATCGATATTCTGGGAGTAAAAGTCCTTTTTCACGCTTGACAAAATTCAATTCAGTCGAGTCTGCATCTCTGCTGCGGGGTTGCGCGCTTCTACCAGCTTTATCAGTAATATCTCCTCCATAGGATTGGTTTGGAGCACGTAAATATGTTTGTGTATTAAATTCTTTCCCTGGAGAAAGACTGTCTATTTGTAGCGATATACCTTTTTCGATATAGCCCTCACGTTCAAGTATGCTCTCATTAACCCGTTCAGTACGCCATTTGGCGTAGCTTGTGGCTTGTTGCCAAGTAACACCAACAACTGGGTAATCTTGAAATGAAGGATGACGCAAGTAGTTGTTCACCATGTCTTCGTTAAATCCAAGTGGACTTCGCCATACCATGGTATCGGGGAGTGCAGCTGTATATACATCTGCGTATGCATCTCCTTGGTTTTTGTATACACGTTCTAACCAATCCAAGTATTCGTTATACATCAAGTTTGTGACTTCAGTTTCATCTAAGTAAAAGGAACGTACCTGAACACGAACAGCTGTGTTATTCCAGTCGCGCATAACATCGTCTTGTACTTTGCCTTTAACAAAAGTTCCTCCTGGGACAAAAACCAATCCAGGACCTGTTTCTTGACCTTTATAACCGGTTTCGTATTGAAAGCCTCCTCTTGATGAATTGATGTCTAATCCTGTTCCTTGCGAAACATTTGAACGGCGTTTGCTTGAGCTGCAACTTGAAAGAAGTGCAATTATTAAAGCGGAAATGAATAGATTTGTGTACGTTTTCATTGTTAATTTTCGATTCATATCAAAGGTGCAATATACGAATAAATAGTGCGTTTATGTACTTACAAAACGAAGTCAAGTTCAAATTAGTATATATTAATCACTATACGAATACATATCCATTATCGTTATAACTATACATGCGTAACAATTTATTAGCTTTTTTCTTCTTTGTTTGTGGATGGAATTCCATTTCTGCACAGCACTTGAACACGCATCCTTTTTTGGACGAAACGATGATTTCGTGGCGTCAATTTAGCGTTGAAGAAACGGGAGTTTATAAAGTATCTAAAGAATTTTTACGCAATCTAGACCTTCCAGTACAAGAAATAGACCCGAGAACAATTCGAATTTTTGGGCGTGGTGGTCAAATGCTTCCATTAAAATTGAGCGATGAGATAGAAACCTTGTATGAGAATGCGCTAATCGTAGTGGGAGAAGAAGACGGTAGTTTTGACGATGCGGATTACATTCTTTTTATGGGGTATGCTAGCGATACTTGGAGTGAAGAAAGTGAAACCTATCTCAATCTTTATCACGATTCCGCACAATATTATATTACCTATGGCACTTCTTTTGGAAAACGTGCCTTGGCTATGGAAGGTACGGATAGTCCTGATACAGATGCGGTTTCCAATGCTGTTTACACTGCTTTTTTAGAGGAGGATAAATACAATTTAGGATCTCTTGGAAGACGTTGGTTTGGTCAGCGTTTTTCTGATGATAAGGAAGAATCATTCACACTTGAAACGCCCAATGTTGCCTCGGGCACTCAAATTGATGTAGCGGCAAGAGTTGCTTCCGACGGCTCAAACACGACCTCATTTAGGTTGACCATTGGCAGTGATGCAGCTGCTAAATCCATTAGTGGTACCAGTAGCACGATAGTTGGTTCAGAGCCTAGTACAAGTTTTAATCAGCTTCGCGGCATGGTTCATTTGCCGCAAAATGCCGCAGAAAGCATTACAGCAAAACTATTATATACTTCAAATGGCGATTTGTCTGCCAATGGATATTTAGATTTTATTATGGCGCAATACCAAAGAAACTTGGACGGCGCTGGAGGTAGTTTTATGTTCTCATTAGCATCCCAAGATGCCGCACAGCAGCTGGCGGTAGCTTCGGCTTCGGCTGAAACCTGTATCTGGGAATTGGATGGTGATGTTGTCCACCTGCCACCTGCTGGCGCAACTACATTTGGCAGCGATGTTATTGTGGACGAAAACAGTAAATTTTATTTGTCAACAGCCTATAAAACACCAACGTACAGACGTAGCACCCGTGTATTGAACCCCTCTTCGGTTTTAAAGAACATAATGGCTTTGCCGCCCACAACTTATTTGTTGATTACATCAGAAGCATTTCGGAAAGAAGCAGAATTATTGGTGAGTCATCGCAAAAATGTAGCGGGATTGTCGGCTCAAGTCGTAACAGTTGAGGAAATTTATGAGGCCTTCTCAACAGGGCAACAAGATATTGCTGCAATTCGAAACTTTGTGCGCTACCTATATTTTTCACAGGGCAAAAAACTCAAATACTTGTGCTTGTTTGGGGACACGAGTTATGACTACAAAAAAAGAACTGCTGCCAATGATATGGTGGTACCGACTTTCCATGCGTTAAATAGTTTTTCATTAACGTATTCGTTTATGTCAGATGATTTTTTCGTCATGTTGGATGAAAATGAAGGAATGCTAACTTCTTTTGACCGTATGGATGTCGCCGTAGGTCGAATGGTTTTTTCCGATGCTTCTCAAGCGCGTGTTTTGGTGAATAAAGTTATAGATTACGAAAGCCCAACAAATAGGGGTAGCTGGAACAATAGTTTTACAATTCTCTCTGATGATGCAGATTTAGGAAGGAATAAAGATGACTTCTCACTTCAAGTTACACTTAATGCTTTGGGTGATGAAATTGTGCGTCAGAAATCGCTGATGAATATTACCAAGATTCACTCAGACGCTTACAAGCAAGTTGCTTCAGCGGGGGGAGACCGTTACCCAGATGTAGAGACCGCTCTAGAAAACAGGTTAGCGCAAGGAACTTTGGTTGTCAATTATTTTGGACACGGAGGTGAAGATGGTTTGGCTCAAGAATTTATTGTGGACAAAGACATGGCCTCAACCTTGTTTCACCCAGGGAAATACCCGCTTTTTATCACGGTTACTTGCGAGTTTTCTCGATTTGACAACCACACAAGACCCACGGCTGGTGAAATGCTTTATCAAAATCCAACAGGCGGTGCCATTGGTATGATTTCGACTACCCGACAGATTTACATTGACAGAGGAGTTGATTATAATAAAATTTTATCCAAGTACTTATTTGCTTACGGAAGTGAAGATTACACCAGTATTGCTGAAGCCTTGCGACTTGCCAAAAATGAATTTTCAGATGCAAACCAAAAACGAGTGCTGTTTTATATTGGTGATCCAGCCCTTAAACTTCACATTCCCAAGCGAGAAATTGCCATATCGCATTTAAATGGCGTTCCTATTGATGAGGTTCCTGTTGCAGACCGTCAATTTAACGCACTTGATAAGATCACTTTGGGTGGAGAAATATTGGGCCCTTCGGGCGTGCTTCAACAAGATTTTAATGGAACAGTTAGCCTTCAGATTTTTGACAAAGAAGTGGAACGTTCAACACTAGGCAATGACCAAGCCAAAACAATGAACTTTCAAACACTTGGCGCGCAGGTTTTTGAAGGACTTGCAACGGTTACCAATGGCCTATTTTCGTCCACTTTTGTTATTCCAAAAGACATCAATCTAGATGTAGATGCTGCTAGAATCAGTTTTATTGCCTTTAATCAGGATAAGACCGAGTCTGTGGGTGGTTATTCAAATCAGTTCGAAATAGGCGGAATAAATACGGCTGCTGCTAGCGATACGCAAGGGCCCACCATAGACGTTTTCTTAGAAAACAGAAGTTTTATAGATGGCGGAAAGGTCTTCAATAGCCCAATGCTCATCGTTGATTTTGAAGATGAAAATGGCATCAATTCATCTAGTGGATTGGGACACGATATCATCGCTACGCTGGACGACAATCAAGCGAGCCCTTATGTGCTGAATGCTTTTTATTCCACAGCATTGGATGATTTCACTAAAGGAACGCTTACGTACCCATTAAATAACCTAGAATTGGGCTTGCATACCCTAACGCTACGCGCATGGGATACTCACAACAATCCAAGTAGTAAGACCATTAGTTTTACGGTTATTGACAGTAGTGAAATTCAAATTGAAAATGTATTCAATTCTCCCAACCCTGTTACAAATCAAACAATATTTTTTGTGCAACACAACAGACCAAGGGAGTTGCTTGACGTGAAAATTTCTATATTTACTGTCGATGGTAAACGCATCTGGCAAAACAGCCAAGAAGTATTCTCATCGAGCTACCTGATCGATAGCTTAACGTGGGATGCAACAACCTACAGCGGTCAAAAAGTAAATAAAGGAACCTATTTATACACGATTGAACTATTTTCTACGTTATCAAGTTCGAGTGACCTATACGCTGGAAAACTTATTGTAAAATAATTATGAAAAAAATACTACTACTTACACTGCTCTTATTAGCAACCCAACTCACTTTTGCCCAAAATAACATTCGTGTGGTTACCACAGCCGTGCCCTTTTTATCCATAGCGCCTGATGCGCGCGCTGCTGCTTTAGGAGATCAAGGTGTGGCAACCTCTTCAGATGCATTTTCAAATCATTGGAATCCTGCAAAATATGCCTTTATAGGGAATGACACGGGTGCTGCAATTAGTTATACGCCTTATTTAAGTAAGCTGGTAAATGATATTTTTTTAGCTGATGTAACATATTACAGGGCAATAGATGACCGTTCTGCTTGGTCTGTTGGTCTGCGTTATTTTAGCCTTGGTGAAATCCAGATTGGGGAAAGGCCTCAAGATTTTATTGTTCCACTTATCGAAAGACCAAACGAATATGTTTTTGATGCTTCTTATGCACTAAAGCTGAGCGATAAGTTCTCTATGGCCATTCAAGGATCGTTTTTGACTTCGGACCTAAAATTAAGATCATCTACAACGAACGACAGTACTTCTGCGAGTACGGTTGCTGTTGGTGTTTCTGGTTTTTACCAGTCTTATGAAGTGCCTTACTCCAGCTTTTCTGGTATGTGGCGTGCAGGTTTCAATATTTCGAACATAGGTCCCAAATTAAAATATGAAGACGAGGGGCAATCGGATTTTTTACCAACAAACTTAAAACTAGGTGGTGGTTTTGATTTTATTTTTGACTCCTACAACAAACTTGCAGTAAGCTTGGAAATCAACAAGCTTTTGGTGCCTTCGCCGAGTGTTCTTGGTACTAATGGAAGTTACAGCCAGCCTGATGACGTGGGCGTTTTGTCTGGTATCTTTAAGTCGTTTGGCGATGCACCCGATGGTTTTAGCGAGGAATTAAAAGAATTTACGTGGTCGCTAGGTGCTGAATTCATGTATGATGAATCATTTGCGTTGCGCGCAGGATACTTTAATGAGCACGAACTAAAAGGGGCTAGAAAATTCTTCACCCTTGGTGCTGGATTTAAATATAATGTTATTGATGTTGATTTGTCCTATTTAATATCTGCCGGCAGGGTCGTAAACCCGCTTGAAAACACCTTGAGGTTCTCCTTGACGTTCAATTTTGGGGCAGAGCGCTATTAAGCCTTAGTTTTCGTTTTTTTGCCAAAGTAAGTTGCCTTATCTTTGCCATTCGCATAACAGACGCGCCTTATGAAAGAAGTCACACGTGACACCTATCTCGATTGGTACAAAAACATGATGTTTTGGCGCAAGTTTGAAGACAAACTTGCCTCAGTATATATCCAACAAAAAGTACGCGGGTTTCTACACCTGTACAATGGACAAGAAGCCATTTTAGCAGGTTCGCTACACGCCATGGACCTTACTAAAGATCGCATGATTACCGCATACCGTAATCACGTACAACCCATAGGAATGGGCGTTGACCCTAAAAGAGTGATGGCTGAGCTATTTGGAAAAGCCACAGGAACATCGAACGGACTGGGTGGTTCGATGCATATTTTCTCAAAAGAACACCGTTTTCACGGAGGTCACGGCATCGTAGGAGGTCAAATACCTCTTGGTGCAGGAATGGCCTTTGGTGATAAATACCATGGAAGCGATGCCGTAACACTTTGTTTTATGGGCGACGGCGCTGTGCGCCAAGGTTCCCTACACGAAACACTTAATTTGGCTATGCTCTGGAAGCTGCCTGTAGTATTTATTGTCGAAAACAACGGATACGCCATGGGTACTTCAGTAGAACGTACAGCCAACCACACGGATATTTGGAAACTTGGACTAGGCTATGAAATGCCTTGTGGTCCTCTTGACGGGATGAATCCTGTTGCTGTTGCTGAAGGTATAGACGAAGCCATTCAACGCGCACGCCGTGGCGATGGCCCTACATTCTTGGAGGCCAAGACCTATCGTTATCGTGGTCACTCCATGTCTGATGCACAACATTACCGTACCAAAGACGAAGTGGAGGAATATCGTAAGATTGACCCCATCACTCAGGTAAAAGACATTATCCTAGCGGAAAACTACGCTACTGAAGAAGAACTGGCAGAAGTGCTTGTAGATGTAAAAGCACGTGTAAAAGAGTGTGAAGCATTTGCAGAGTCCTCGCCATTCCCTGAAAAGAATGTAATGTACGACGCAGTTTACGAACAGGAAGATTATCCATTTATCTCTCACAAACTATAATATGGCTACAATCATCAATATGCCGCGCCTAAGCGACACCATGGAAGAAGGAACCGTAGCTTCATGGCTAAAACAAGTAGGTGACAAAATTGAAGAAGGTGATATTCTTGCCGAAATCGAAACCGATAAGGCCACCATGGAATTTGAGTCTTTTCACGAAGGCACACTCTTACACATTGGCGTTCAAGCTGGTGAAACCGCTCCCGTAGATGTGTTGTTGGCCATCATAGGTGAAGAAGGCGAAGATGTTTCAGCACTGCTCAATGCAGATGCGCCCGCTGAAGAAGTAAAAGCTGAGGCAGCAACAACAGCAGCTCCTGCTGAAGCTGCAGCCATCCCCGAAGGCGTTGAAATCATCAACATGCCGCGCCTAAGCGACACCATGGAAGAAGGAACCGTAGCCTCTTGGCTCAAGCAAGTGGGCGATGCCGTTGAAGAAGGCGATATTCTTGCCGAAATCGAAACGGACAAAGCCACCATGGAATTTGAGTCGTTCTTTTCGGGAGTTTTATTACACATTGGTATTCAAGTGGGTGAAACCGCCGCAGTAGATACCTTACTGGCCATCATTGGCCCAGAAGGCACAGACGTTGCAGCCATTCTTGCTGCTACTGCTGCTGCACCAAAAGCAGCTGCTCCAGAACCAACGCCTGTTACAGCACCCGTACAAACGGAAATACCTGTTGAAACAACTGCAGTTGCTGCAGCTGTTGCACCCCCCGTAGCCGTTACTACAAGTAGTGGAAGAATAATGGCGTCGCCATTAGCCAAAAAAATTGCCAAGGAAAAAGGGATTGACCTTAACCTTGTGACCGGAACTGGAGAATCTGGAAGAATTGTAAAACGCGACGTTGAGCAATTTACCCCAGCAGCTGCTCCAACAGCTCCAGCAGCTTCATCAGCTGCGCCTGCTCAAGCCGCAGTCTTTGTTCCTGCGGGTCAAGAAAAGCAAGAAGAGATTCCCAATTCGCAAATGCGTAAAACCATTGCAAAACGTCTTGGCGCATCTAAATTCAGCGCACCCCACTACTATTTGTCGGTGGAGTTTGATATGGATGCAGCAATTGCTTTTAGAAAACAATACAACTCCATTCCAGACACCAAAATATCATTTAATGATATCGTGGTAAAAGCAGTGGCGCTATCCCTAAAAGCACACCCACAGGTAAATTCACAATGGTATGACGATAAAATGGTGCTCAATCACCACGTGCATGTAGGAGTAGCCGTTGCCGTTGAAGATGGTCTTGTTGTTCCTGTATTGAAGTTTGCTAACGAAATGAACCTCCCGCAAATTGGTTCACAAGTGAGAGATTATGCCGGTAGAGCAAGGAGTAAAAAACTTACGCCACAAGAAATGGATGGCAGTACATTTACCGTATCCAACCTAGGTATGTTCGGTATTGATGAGTTCACATCCATTATCAATCAACCAAATTCCGCGATTCTTTCTGTAGGTGCCATCGTGCAAAAACCTGTAGTAAAAGAAGGAGAAATTGTTGTGGGTAATACAATGAAGCTTACCCTAGCCTGTGACCACAGAACAGTGGATGGGGCAACCGGAGCACTTTTTTTACAAACCCTTAAAGAGTATATCGAAAATCCCATTCGATTGGTCGTTTAATTGTTTTGGATACTTCGAAAAACATTGTGATAACTGGAGCTAGCCGTGGTATTGGTCTAGCACTTGTTAACTGGTTTTCAGCCAATCATCACAAGGTGTGGGCACTCTCTCGCAACACGACACCTATAACGCAGCTAAACTTGCCCAACGTCACAGTCAACGCACTTGATTTAACAGATGAAGATGCCGTAGCAGCATGGTCTCAAAATGAGGCGCCTGACAATATTGATGCCTTGATTAATAACGCAGGAAAGCTGGTTAATAAACCCTTTGCCGAAACCACACAATCTGATTTTGAAGCCGTATTTAAGGTCAATGTTTTTGGCCTTGCCAATATCACACGTGCCTTATTAAAAAAGCTACAGTCAGGAGGGCATGTGGTCAATATCAGCAGCATGGGAGGAATTGGTGGTACATCGAAATTTCCAGGTTTGGCTGCCTACAGCAGCAGCAAAGGAGCTGTTTCCATACTTACAGAGTTACTAGCCGAAGAACTTAAAGAAACGGGTCCTGCCGTAAATGCATTGGCACTTGGCGCTGTGCAAACAGAAATGCTTTCCGATGCTTTCCCAGGCCTTGAAGTACCCATGACCGCAGCCATGATGGCCGATTATATTGCCCAATTTGCGCTTGACGGACATCTTTTCTACAACGGAAAAGTACTGCCGGTATCGAACACAACACCCTAATGTCATCTGATTTTTATTCATATTTACCTAAGCCAGCTGTTGCAAAATGTGCTGCGCTTGTAGCGGGACACAAGGTTGTGATACATGTCGTTCGCAATCGCAAGACCAAG
>Ga0209653_1001984_pt1 | contig 15584 bp, 15 predicted proteins | sample SaaInl6LU_22_DNA_FD_184644 | JGI IMG/M metagenome (GOLD analysis project Ga0209653, IMG submission 184644) | Marine microbial communities from expanding oxygen minimum zones in the Saanich Inlet - ESP_116LU_22_DNA (SPAdes) (version 2) | ecosystem: Environmental > Aquatic > Marine > Intertidal... | reverse complement strand
AATTATCGTTATTTTTTTTTTGTTTGAAAAATTTATTTAATTTATCCATTACTATATGTTTTTTTTCATAATTATTATACTTATTCATATTTGAAGATATCAAAAAAGATGAGCATTTTTTGGGTGCTAATGACAAATTTTTAAATAATTCAATACTATTAAAATATTTATGATATTTAAATAATATCTTTGTTATTACTGTTAATTCTTCACAATACGCTTCTGTAGAGGCAAATATTTTTGATATATGCTTGTTTTCACTTTCATCTTTTTTAAATTCTTTATTCGTTACATCACCTACATAATTAAATGAATATGGTTTATTTTTTATTGATTTATTAATTACACAACCATAACTACCACTTCCTAATAGTTTAATCATTATTAATTTTATTTGATCTGTTTTATATAAGGATTTATTTTTATTTTTTCTTTCCAAATACAAATCTAAAATCTTGATATAATTGTTTAAGATTAGATTTTATTTTATGAATTATTTTATAAGTTTTAGGCAAATATTTTAAATTAGATCTATTATAATTATAGATTGGTTCTGTTTGAATAGCAATATCATTTTTTTTAGTTTGATGTTGATCTGATTGTTTACTTTCAATTACAGGAGTTTTTACAGGAGTTTTTACAGAACTTTTTGGATCTTCTTCCTTATATTGTTGTCTTAGATAGTTATAATTGAATAATTTTTTAAGTTTATCAAGTAATTCATGTTTATTATTATGTATTTTGTATTCTTTTAAAATTGATAACATATTATTAAATGCTTCTGTTCTTATTTTTGGATTAATTAATGCTAGTATATATACAATATGATCATTTATTTGTCTATCAATATATTTAAATGGGATTAATTGAGACATTTGAATCATTAAAAATCCACAAGCATAATAATCAGTTGCATAAAAATAGTTTTTAATAGTATTTTTATTAAAATTTTTTAAAAATGGTAGTTGATTTATTAAATAATCTAAATAAGCATTTGCAGTACCAGTACTTCCTAGATATGCATAAATTAATTCTGTTAATCTTATTCCTAATGTTTGCGGTTTTAATTCATCTATTAATAAATATTCTAATCCACAATTAAACCAAACACGTGGATCATTAGAAATTTGATCTATATTAGAGTTTTCAAAAAAATTGCCATTTAGAACATCTGTTTTATGATATGTTGTCCCGAAATCTATTAATATGAATTTTTGTTTTTTTTGATTATATAATATATTATCAGCTTTTATATCTCTATGTACAAATCCTTTGTCATGAAAGTCTTTTAAATTTATAAAAAAATCAATTAATAAATTAAAATAATAATCAAAATTTTGTCTAAATGTAGATTGTAATTCAGTACCCGCTTTTTCATAAACTATTTCACCAATTATGTTACTACCTCTACTACTAATTTTATTTAAACAATCAAATAATACTGGAATATTTAATTCTTGTAATTGATTTGTTGAATATATTGCACATTTTTTAAAAATAGGTAGAAAACTATTATAATAATTGTTTTTATATTCCGTCATTAATTTTATATTTATATTTAATTCTCCATAAGTAGCAGATTCATCGCGAGATATTTTTGTAATATACAAGTCGGCAAAATCTTCTTTCTTAAAAGTATATTCATCTAAAGTATAAAATGCAGGCATAATTTTAGGATGTACATTATATATACTTCTGTTTATAATACAACCATATCCACCTCGTGACAATAGTTTAACTTGCATTTGTCTATGATCAGTAGCAACATTTTGAAAAGGTTGGTGGTAAGGTTGATAATCATATTGAACAAGTCCTTGATGTATATGTTGATGTCCTCCCTGTTTTTTATTTATTTTTTTTTTAACATTTTTCTTTTTATCAACAGGTTTCTTTTTATCAACAGGTTTCTTTTTATCAACAGGTTTCTTTTTATCAACAGGTTTCTTTTTATCAACAGGTTTCTTTTTATCAACAGGTTTCTTTTTATCAACAAATCTCTTTTTATCAACTGGTTTCTTTTTTTTAACTAGTTTGTTTTCATTTTTCATTTTCTAAATATAATGAATTAAAAAAAAAATTATTTTATAAATAATTCAACGCGCATACTATTTGCATTTTTATCATTTAAATATTTATTACTTATTACTTTATTAAATGTTGTATGTTTATCACTTAAAAGTAAATTTAACCATCTTATTTGATATATTATAGAAAACATACCACATTCTGTATCTCTAAATTGATGTTGTTTTGTATTATATTTAATTTTAAAAATTTTATTTGGATATATAGAATTGCATTGTTTTTTAATATTTAGTAAAAAATCATTTATCATTTTTGGAGTTTTTCGCGAAACACTATCATAATAATATGCTCCATATGATTTAGAAGTATGATCTAAATTAATAAATGTTGATGTCCAATGAGAACCTGGTTCATCATGTTTATCTAAGTTTGTTATAAATCCAATATACTTAATATTTTTCTTTATATAAGAATCTTTAATATTTATATTACAAAAATCAGAATGTAAACAATTACCTAAATTATCTTTTAATGCAAAATCAATGGAAAATGTTCCAATATATTTATAATTGTTTTTTTTACTATTGTTATATTGAGACATTACAGCATCAATATCATAATTTGATAACCATTCTCTATTATTTTTATGCCAAGATTTTGGCATTTGAGGAATAATATTATTTTTTTTAATTAATTTTAAATTATATTTATCAATAGGTGATAGTTTATTAATAATATCAGGCCATAACCAATATTTACCAGAACCATTTGTTAGTTTTTTCATTTTATTATCAAGTTTTTTAAATAAATCTATTTGTTTATAATTATCATAGTAACTAATTTGTTGTTTTTTATTTTTTTTAGATTTATTATATATATCAATAAGCGTTTTCAATGATTCTTTTGACAAACATGTAGGTCCATTATCTTTTGCAGAAGGACTACAGTATTTTTGTTCTATTTTCATCTATTATTATATAGCTTTAAAAATCCATAATACTAAAATTATTAATATAGGATATGATACTCTAATTATTAATTCCTGCGTATTTGTTAAAATATTTTCATTAATATATTTATTTAAGTAATGTCCAAATATTTTATCTGTACCAATTGCTAATACAATTACTAGTGAAAATAAGAATAATTTAAAAACTTCATATTTTTTACTTACAAATCTGTTCCAAAATGTATTTTCATATTCAACTTCTTGAATATTATTACTTTTATTTTGTATATTTTGATTTAATTGCATTTGATTATTCATTTGTGATTGTACTTGATTTGTTTGATATTTTTTATAAACATTTTCTGATATTGTATCATTTAAATTAATAGGAATATTAACATCATTTTGTCTACTTAAAACAGGTCTATCTTCCATATCCATTTTCTTTTTTTTTATTTTTTTCTCTATATTAATATCACTATTTTTTTCCTTTTCAGTTTCCTTAAAATTATTTAGATTAATTTCTGAATTGTAATTATTATCAAACATAGATTCTTCTTGTAATCCATATGCTAGATTTAAATCAGTCATTAATTCACTTACTTCTATATTAATATATTATATTTTTATTTAATTTATATATTATAGTAATGAATTATTGTAAAAATAAATGATTATAACATCATAATGATAATAGTTATAAAAGTTTTTTACATAATACAGGTAAAATATATAAAATAAAAATTGATTATATATATTAAGACAAATACAAATCATTATTTAGAATGGGTATTCAAGAAGATCTAAATTCTATATATACTAAATATAATGTTGTTCAAAAAGGAAAACCATACACTAATACCAGTATGAATCCTAGAAAATCATTATTTATTCCAGATAATGAATATGATGAATTTTTGAGAATTTATGGAATAGCAATTACAAATGGTATTCATTTACATTTTACTGAAAAACCATTAAATCCAAGTCCACTAAGAATAGATTTAGATTTTCGTTTCCCACCCATAAGTACGGAAGATAATAATATTATCAAACGGTATTATACTAATGAAAATATTGATAGGATTATGATGTTTTATAATAAAATATTATGTGAATATTTAGATATTAATGAAGAATATAATTTAGGTTATTTAATGGAAAAATCAAATCCTAGTTTACAAAGAAATAAAATAAAAGATGGTATCCATATAGTTTATCCCTATATTATTTTGACTAATAATGAACAACATTTTATTAGAAAAAAAGTATTAGATATAGCACATGAAATGTTTAGTAATTTATCTGTAACAAATAGTTACGAAGATATTATTGATAAGGCAATTATTGATGTTAATTCTTGGCAAATGTATGGTAGTAGAAAACCAGATTGTGAAGCATATACTGTAACAAAAATTTATAAACAAGGTATTGATCAAAAAAAGAAAATATCAGCACAGAATCATTTAGAATTTATTAAATTATTTTCAATGAGAAATAATAAAATTGATGAAAATATTTGTAAAATTAAAGATAATATTGTAAAAGAAATTGAAGAATATACAAAACATGTTTTACCATCAATTGATCTCAAACAGAAAAGTAAATTACAGAATAACATATTCGCAAAATCATTAAATATTAATAAAAATTATAGTACAGATGATGAATTAATTTTAGCTCGTAAATTAGTATTAGAATGTTTGTCTTATAACAGAGCAGAAAATTATGAAGAATGGATTAATCTTGGTTGGGTTTTAAGAAATATTGATTATCGTTTACTTGATACATGGATTGAATTTTCTAAAATTGGAACTGCTTATATTGAAGGTGAATGTCAAACATTATGGAATAAAATGCGTAAAGATAATATGGGATTAGGAACTTTAAGATGGTGGGCAAAACAAGATAATAAAAACAAATATGAAGAAATAGTAAATGAAACATTATTTCCATGGATAGATAAATGTATTAGAAGTGATGGTGCACATTACGATGTTGCTAAAGTAGTTCAAACATTGAAAAAAGATGATATTCGTGCAATTAGTAAAGTAGTATGGTATTATTATGATAGGGAAAAACATAGATGGAAATCAACAAGTGAAGGTTTATTACTTAGAATTATATTAAGTGAAGATATTTGTAAGAAATTTATGGAAAGAACACAATATTGGAATAATGTTCAAGCGCCATCTAATGATGAACTTTTAGCAGAAGCTAATAAAGAAAAAGCTAAAAAATCTTTGAAAATTGCAAGTCAATTAAAAAATGCAGGTTTTAAAGATAGTGTAATGAAGGAATGTAAAAGTTTATTTATTGATGAAAAATTTGAAGAATTACTAGACAGTCGTTCACATTTAATTGGTTTTATGAATGGTGTATATGATTTAAAAATGCATATTTTTAGAGATGGTATGCCCGATGATTATATTTCGCATTCAAGTAAAATTAATTATATTCCATATAATCCTAATGCTCCTGAAGTTGCTGAAATCAATGATTTCTTTTCAAAAATTTTTGTAAATGAAAATGTTAAAAATTATGTTTTAGATATTATTTCTTGTATTATTGATGGTAGTATAACACAAGAAAGATTTTATGTATTTACTGGAAATGGCAGTAATGGTAAAAGTAGATTGTTAGATTTTATTCAAAAAACTATTGGTGATTATTATTGTATTTTACCAATTGCTTTATTAACACAAAAAAGAGCAGCATCAAATAGTGCTCAAAGTGAACTTGAAAGAACTAAAGGAAGAAGATTCGCAGTAATGCAAGAACCGAGTGAACAAGATAAAATTAATATTGGATTTATGAAAGAATTATCAGGTAATGATAGAATTTTATGTAGAGGATTATATAAAGAACCATTTGAATTTAAACCACAATTCAAAATGATTTTAACTTGTAATGAACTTCCAGAAGTACCTAGTGATGATGGTGGTACCTGGAGAAGAATTAGGGTTATTGAATTTTTATCAAAATTTTGTGAAAATCCAAAAAAACCAAATGAATTCCCAATGGATTTGGAATTATCAGATAAATTTGATAGATGGGCAGAAACATTTATGAGTATGTTGATTGAAAGACACAAACATATTAATCCAAATAATATTCATGAACCAATGGAAGTTAGAATTGCAACAGAAAGTTATAAAAATAATAATGATATTATTGGACAATATAAAAATGAAAGACTTATTATTGATAGTGAAGATACAAATACAAGAACAGGATTAATGACAATTTATAATGATTTCAGATTATGGTGTTATTCAAATATTCCTAAAAGTAAAAAACAACCAGATAGAAATCAATTAAGAGCTTATTTTGAAAAAAGTATTGGTCCTTATCCAATTGATAATAAGGGATGGAAAGGAGTTCGTATTAAAACAGATGATGATATTGAAGAGTAATTATATAAATATTAAAATAATATAATTTTTATTATGGAGAATTTTTATTCACAAAAAGAACGATTAGAAATTGTTTTAAATATAACAAAAAAATTAAAAAATTATGAATTAAAAAATGGTAAAACTATAGATCTTTATAATGAAAATTTATGTGAATTTATAAAAGATTTTAAAGAAATTACTAATAAATATATTAAACAAGATGAAAATAATCTAAAAGAGTTTAAAGGTAAATTAAAATTTACAGAAATAAACAAAACAATTGAATATGTTTTTCCAATAAAAAAAAATATAGAACCATTATTTGTTATAAGAATGAATTAATTTATTTTTTGTTTTAATAAAAAAAAATTGATTAAATTTGCAAAAATTAATGCAATATTGTTATCAAAATGCCAAAACAAAGATCAACTATAGAATATGATTTAAATCAATTAAACATAATTCAAAAAGAAACAAATATATTAGTACAGCAAATTGAAGTTAAATCATTGAAAAATATTAATAAAATACACGAAAATCAAAATAAATGTGGAAGAGCAGTAAGAAATATATTTAATAATCCATCAATAATTAATTGTTTAGTTTATGGAATGACACAAACTGGAAAAACTGGATGTATGACATCAATTATTAATCATTATATATTATCAAATAATATTGAAACAGATAATATATTTATCATAACTGGTTTATCAGATATTCAATGGAAAAATGATACAAAAAATAGAATGCCTGATTCTATTAATTCGCGTGTATTTCATAGAGCAAACTTACCCAAAACATTTGTAGAAGATATTAAATCAAAAAAAAACATATTAATTATAATGGACGAAATACATATAGCATGCACGGATAAACAGACTATTAATAAAATTTTTGAGGAATGTAAATTTTATAATTTAGATTATCTTTTAGAAAATGATATTAAATTTGTGCAGTTTTCAGCAACACCTGATGGAAATATAAATGACATACTTAGTTGGAAACATCATTCAGCAATAGTTAAACTTGATCCAGGACATAATTATTATGGACCTAAACAAGCAATTGAACAAAATAGAGTAAAACAATTCAAAGATCTTACAAATGAAGATAATGTAAAAGAACTTAAATATGTTATTGATAATAACTATACTAGACCTAGATATCATTTAATAAGAGTTCCAAATAAAAAAGAAGATAATGATGGAAATAATAATCAATTAAAAGTAATATCAAATATAAAAAATGTATTCGGAGAAAATTATGTATATAATGAGGAATATCTCAAAGAAAAAAAAGATGATATTAATAACATTTTAAATAAACAACCAGAAAAACATACATTTATATTTTATTGCGAAATATTAAGATGTGCAAAAACACAATATAAAAAATATATAGGTATTTCATATGAAAGATATATAATAAATCCATGTGATTCAAGTATTATTCAGGGTTCTTTTGGTAGACTAACAGGTTATGATGATAATGGTAATAGTATATGTTATACAAATATTCAATCTTTAGAAAATTATATTAAATTATGGGAAAATGATATGTCCTTCAAAGAAGGAATTATATGGAATACAAAAACAACAAAATATTGTAAAAAAGATAATATTACAAACAGTAGTGCTGGAACATTTAATAGTGTTAAATATATAGATCAATTAAATGAAAATTTGCCTTCTGAAAATAATATAGAAACAATAGAACCAATTATTAAAAAATTTTATGGAGAAAAAGGTCAATCTGAAATGATTTCCTGGTTTAAAAATAATCTTAAAAAAAAAATGCCAGAAAAAAGAGGTCCTAATACGAAAAAAATTAATGATGATGGATTTTATCACGGGTCTATTAGAAAAGGTTTAGAAATTTTATCTACTGAAAAAGTTTATAAAGAAAGAAAATGGGGTTTTAGTAACGGAAATGGTATAAGGAGTTATCCTTGTTATTCAAATATAAGTGATAAAAATACACTTGAATGGTGGTTTATATATTATGATAAATAAAAAAATATAGAACCATTATTTGTTATAAGAATGAATTAATTTATTTTTTGTTTTAATAAAAAAAAATTGATTATTTTCTTTCTTAATATTTAGAATATATAGAATGGATTCTACTAAACTTGATTTGACTAATATGGAAGTTAATAAAGTTGATAGTATTATTTCAAGTCTTAACACACAAGTAACATCTTTAAGAGAAAGATTAACTGAAGAAAGAGAAGAACATAGAGAAATTTATGCAAAACAAAAACAAGAAATTGAAATTTTAAAAGAAAAAATAGTTGAATTGGAAAAAGAAGTTTTGACAAATAGACTTAATAAAAAATTTACACTTGATAATAATGAATCATCTCAATGTGATTGTATGTAAATTAACTTAAGAATTAATTAATAATATTAATTAATGAATATTGTTTTTTATATTATATTATATATGATTCATTTTAATGAACAAATCAATTTTAGAAATAAATTTATAAATAGTTATTCTAATTCAACAATTTTACAACTTAAGTAATTTTTTTCTTTTTATTAATTAACAATATTATATGTTTTATATTGCTAATAGTAAATGCAAAAAATGTATAAAAAGAAATAATGAATTTAAATCAACTGTTAATAAATTTTATATTGTTAAATTTATTAAATCAAATAAATTTAAATTAATAATAAAAAGTTATTTAAAATGTTTAAGAAAATATTGTTTTATTAGATATCTTAATTTAATTAAAAAATTAAATTTAATAAAAAAAAATATTAATTTAAATAATCCATTGTTTAAATTTACTAAGGATATTATTTAATCTTCTTCAGAATCTGTTGGTAAACCTTTCTCTCTTCTTTCTTTTCTTTTTTTTTCTAATTTTTTCTTTTCTCTCGCAGTTAAAATTTTTTCCTTTTTAACTTTAATTTCATTTCCTAAAGAATCATAAACTATATCACTTGTTTGATTATTTGTTATATTTATTTTTTCATCATCTAATATTTCTCCTTCTCTAATTAAATGACCTTTTTCCACTATCCATTTTTCTTTACATATATTATCAGTAAAATCCTTATTATGTGATATTAAAACTACACCACCATCATATTTATTTATTGCACCCGCTAGTGCTCCTAATGAATCTCTATCTAAATAGTTTGTAGGTTCGTCCATAACAAGTATATGTGGATTATTCCACATGCATGCTGCTAAAACTACTTTAACTTTTTGTCCACCAGATAATCCTTTTATTCTAGAATGTGTAGCAATTTCAGATTCAATTCCCATTTCATTTAATTGTTTTTCAATTGATTTTGTAGTTAATGTTTTTGTTGCTAAACCACTTCTAAGTGCTTCTTGTTGATCAAGCCTCTGTATTAATTTTTCATATCCCATTTCTTCTAATTTTTCTCTTGATATCCAAGTATTTTTATCAGAATCTTTATTTAACCATTTAACTTCATATTCATATGATCTTTTTGTCTTTCTTCTTGAACATAAATATTCAATTACCCCTTTTTTAATAGTACCATCTTCATTTTTAAAAACTCTTTCTTGATTTAAATCTATTTTATTATCATTTTCATCAATTTTTTCTCTATCTTCACCTGAAGAATATCTCCATTGTATATACTCATTGGGTGTTTTATCTAAATGTTTTTCTAAATGAAAAAATGCATGTTGTGCAATATACGCTACGCGCATGTTCTGATGTCTCCATACTTGACCTATATTAGGTTTTATTTCACCACAAAATATTTTTATAATAGTTGATTTACCTGCACCATTTGGTCCAATAACTGCAACGCGTGAATTTAAAGATGCCTGTAAAGTAATATTAAATACTGTAGGTTCTTCTTTTGTAGGATATTTATATGTACATTTATCCATTTTAATTATTGCTTTGCCTTTAGATTTTATACCATCTAATATACCCGGTGTTGGAAAAGTAAATGATAGATTATCATCAGATAATTCGTAATAAGTTTTTGCTTTAGGAACTCTTTTTACAAATAATTCTAAATTTCCTTTATAATTTTTAAGTTTTCTATTATCTTCGTAATGTATTATATTTGTTGTTACACGATCTAAAAATCCTGTATCATGTGATATGATTAATGATGTTTTAGTTGTTTGTGAAATTAAAAAATCTTCCAACCATTTTACATTATTTACATCTAAATGATTTGTTGGTTCATCTAAAAGTAATATATCTGGATTTTGTAATATAGCACTACATAATGCTAATTTCATTTTCCATCCACCTGATAAATTTGAAATTTTAGAATTTACATAGGCATTAGATTTTTTATCTTCTGAAAATCCAAATTCTAATAATTTATTATATATATTTTCATTATTTATTGTTTTATTATTTATTTTAATATAATCAACCAAATCTAAATCACTATGATCTCCTTGAATATCATGTTCAACATATACTGTTTTAAGTATATCTGGTGGTGGAAAATTATCTACTTGACCATTTGATATTGCTCTTAATAATGTTGATTTACCACAACCATTATAACCACATATACCATATCTTTTTCCTCTTTTTAAATGTAATCTTGTATTATTAAGTAAAATTCTTGCTCCATAACCCAATGAAAATTCACAGTTACATAAATCATCACCATCATCATTTTCATCTTCCTGTACTTCTTTAGGAATACATATTACATAACATTCTTGGTATATGTTATTGTAAATTTCATTATCATTTATATAAGGTGCGAGATAATACATTAAAGTATTTGTCCATTCTTGTTTATCAAATAATGAACCATTGATCATTGATGATAAAATTGATGAAATATGTTCCAAAATAGTAAGATAATTTTCATTTTCATTTTTATTATTTATATATTTATTTATAATTATTTGAATTTCTTTTTTTGATAATTGTTTTATTCCTTCAAAATTATTTATACTATCCTCAATATTTTTCAAAGTTTTTAAACATCTTTTTGCCACATGTCTCGCTTCTGGATCTGATAATTCATCTGATAATTTTTCAATTTTTGGTTTCAATTCAGGTAAAAAAGTTTTAGCATCTTGTGGATAATCTATCAATTTACACATATTATCTGCAATAACACAAACTTGTCGTTTACTTTCAGTTTTCTTTTCTTGACATCCTCGTAATAATAATGGAACAGTTAATGATAATGTTGTATTATCTACCGATTGTACAAAAACAGTTGAAGATAATTTATATAATGTTTCTCCAACATTTTCTGGATTTTCAATACTATCTAATATAACAGGTATCATATCTTTGATATCATTGTTATCACAAGTTTTCATAGATTTTAGTGTAGTTTGTTTTGCAACTTCTTTTACCTCTTTTTTTGTATCCCATATACAATTTGATACTATAGGCATTACATTATGTAATGTTTTAGAAAAAGGTAATTTTGATTTATCAGAAAAATGCCCTAATAATTCTAATGCTAAAATTTTTGTTTGCCAATTTGTATTTGCAATTCCTGCAAATAAATATTCTTGGACTTTATCTGTTGCATACATATTTACAATATTTATTATAGATTTACCAGTTATACACGCTTGGATTCTTACACTTTCTGTTTTTTTATAACTTGCTAAATTTAATATTTTAGGCAAATAATCTATTAATACTGCTTCTAAATATATATTACTGCATTGTTCTTGTATAAATAATAAACCATTTTCTATATTATTTTCATCATTTAATAATGTATTAATTTTCTGAATAATATCTAAATAAATTATATCCTTCTGCATTTCTATAGTAAATATTAGCAAGACTTTTATATAAATTTAATTTTTGTTATAAAATATAGATGATATCTATACATATAATTATTTATATTATCTCTTAATTTTTGATCCAATATTTTATATTTATTAAATAAATTATAAACTAATCTTCCGCTTATATTTTGTGATTTATTGTTAATTATAATATCATAATACCTGCATATAATATTATAGTATTTTAAATCAATCATTATTAATTTAAAATTATCCTTTATTTTTTAAATATATTATTATAAAGTAATGAATATTAAAATACCACCTGCGTATACAAATGTATATATATATCCAGAAGGTAAAAATAATAAAATATTAGCATACGGTTATGATAGCAAAAATAGAAAACAAGTAATTTATAATCCTGAATATGTAAAAAAACAGCATGAAAAAAAATACAAAAAAATTTTAAAATTAAACAAAATATTTAAAACTATATATGAAGATATTAACAAAATAATTGAATCAAACAAATATAATATAAATTATGATATTGCTATTATAATTTATATGATAATAAATTGTGGTTTTAGAATTGGTAACGAAAAATATAAAACTGAAAATAACTCATTTGGAATTACAACATTACTTTTTAAACATTTAAACTTTTACAAAAATGAACTTACAATAGATTTTATAGGTAAGAAAGGTGTTAGAAATATATCCAAATGTTTAAATAATAATATTATTAAATATTTAAAAAGGAAAAAAAAAATAAATTCTAATGAGAATAAAGTTTTTGATATAACTAGTTATGATGTTAATAATTTTTTAAAAAATTATAATGAAAAAATAACTTCTAAAGATTTAAGAACATGGAATGCTAATAATTTATTACTTGAGTATATGAAGTTACCAGAAATAAAAACAGCAAAAAATCCAGTTAAAAAAGCAATTGAAAAAGTAGCAACTAAATTACATAACACATATATGATATGTGTTAAAAGTTATATAAATCCAATATTAATTGAAAAATTAAAAAATAAGTAAATTTTAAATTATTTGGTAGTTTTATACCAAAATAGTTTTGCTTCTTTAAGGGATTATTTATAATAAGGTGCATAATAATCGGTTGGGGAAGGAAGAGGGGGGGAATTGCTTCCGCTTCTGTTTCCACTTCTGCTTCCGCTTCTGTTTCCACTTCTGTTTCCGCTTCTGCGTCTGTTTCTGCCTCTGCTTCTGCTTCTACTTCTGCTTTTTTTTGTGCCATCGTTCTTATATAAAGAAATTAGTCCGTTATCAATTCTTTGTCTTATTGCATCTGCTTTTTCCTTAATTTGTTGTTTTATAGATTTTTTTGGAGATTTTTTTGGAGATTTACCACCACCTCTTTTTTTATGAATTTTTAAGTAATTTCTAAGATTAACCATTCTGCCTTTAGATTTAATATATTCTTTTCTTGAATTTTTTTTGCTATAAATGGTTCTTTTTTTTCCATTTATTAAAAGTTTTCTTTTTTTAATATATGTGCTAACCATTCTATTTATTAGTAATATATTATTTATAAATTGTAAAATCAAATCTATCATCATATAATAAACCATGTATTATCATTGTTACAAGATAACCAGACAAATAATATTTATATTTTTTTAATTTTTTATATTTTTTAATTCTTGTTATAATAATTAAAAAACATAATACAATTAAACAAATTAACCAATGATGCCAATGAATTATAAAATTAATATGATAATTCATGTTTGATTTAGGTATTATTTTAAATCCGAAAAAAATATATATATGTAAAAGCCCTATCAAAGTACCAACTATAAATTTTTCTACTTTTGTTGTCATTATTATTAATAAATATATAAAAATTGATTATTATATTATTATAAATATAAATTAATAATGCATACTGGTATTATTTCATTTGCAGATAGAATTGCTTTTAATATTAAGTCTAATGATTTTAAGGATGTTATATTAAATAAATTATATCAATTATATGGATTAAAAATTATTCAAAAACATTATTATTTATTAAGTGATAATAGTGCAGAATATATTAAAAATAATAAATATCTTTGTTGTTTAAGAAGTAATGGAAATCCATACTATATATTTTTTACAAAATATAACGACATTCCTATAATATATTTTATTGATAAAAAAATACATCCTAATTATCAAAAACCAAGAATAATTTTAGTAAAAGGTTTATTTGATATATCTTTATTTAATAATACATTATTGGATGGTGAAATGATAAAAACTTTTGATAAAAAATGGGTAATGGTATTTAATGATATAATTAGTTATAAAGGAGAACATTTAAAAAATGTAGATTTATCAAAACGATTAAAAATAATATATAATTTATTAGAAAATGATTACACTAAGGATGATGTAATTGATGTTTGTACTTACAAAGTAAAAGTATACTATAATTTACATAAAGATAGTATTAATAATTTATTAGAATTATCTAAAAAACTAGACTATACTAGTCGGGGTATTTATTTATGGAATTACAAAAGTAATTTAAAACCTATATTATTTAATTTTAACGAAGAAAGTATCAAATCTGTTATTAGAGAAGTGAAAGATGAAACAAACTTTAAAGTATTAAATAATAATGATTTTGTAGAATCAAAAGAAAAAAATAATACAAATATTATTGAAAATAAAACAATAGATATATCGGAAAATGAAAAAATTTTATGGCTTAATAAAACATCTGAAGCAGATGTTTATAATTTATTCTTAAAAGAAAATATTCAGAATGAAAAAAGTATTGGTATTGCAAATGTTTCAACATTAACTACAAGCAAACTATTGAGAATTGCATTTAAAAATACAAATGCTTCAACATTACTAAAATTTAAATGCAAATATAATGAAGATTTTAAAAAATGGACACCAATTATACAATTACAATAAAAAAATGAATTATTATTTAGTTTAAAATAAATTATTACATGAAAATAATTGATTATTTTATCATAATAATTAAAATCTTATTATATTTAATTATTTTAATTACAATTATCGGAATAATAATAATAAGAATTACATGTTTTAATAATAAAAACAATTTATTTATTTGTCTATAATTTTAACATTTTTATCAATAAACCATTTTGTTAAATATTCATTAACTTTATCTAAATCAATTTCATCATAAATATTATCATCATCGTTTAGTTCATTAAATTTCCTTTTCATTGCTAAATAAAATTATAAAATGATTTAATCATTTTTTTTTTATTCAAAAAAAAATTAATTTATTGGATTAACATTATATATTTCTTTACAATAATTTTTTGCAAAAGCATAATAAAACCAGAAAAATGGTCCCATAAATATAACTATTAATAATCCAAAAATACTAGTAATATTTACTCCATATCTAAAACAATAAAATGAGGTAATTAAAGCTGCAATATGTAATATTAAAAATGTAATTATCA
>Ga0209653_1001980_pt1 | contig 15610 bp, 13 predicted proteins | sample SaaInl6LU_22_DNA_FD_184644 | JGI IMG/M metagenome (GOLD analysis project Ga0209653, IMG submission 184644) | Marine microbial communities from expanding oxygen minimum zones in the Saanich Inlet - ESP_116LU_22_DNA (SPAdes) (version 2) | ecosystem: Environmental > Aquatic > Marine > Intertidal... | reverse complement strand
TTGGCAATACTAGAAGGCTCATTATGAAGTCGTTTTGGGAGACCAACAACGATCCCATCGACAGATTCCTGGCGCATATATTGTGAGAGATAATCGATGAGGTTGGATGTGGATACCGTATCATGAGGGAAAGCGAAAACCTGACCTTCATCAGAAACCGCAATTCCACTTCGCTTACTCCCGTAATCAATAGCTATCAAACGACCCATGGTTGCAAAAATACACTTATTGTATAGAATTTGTGAACTGCTCTTTTTTTTACCAAAATGAAGTTATCTTTGAAAAAAAATTGCGCAATGAATCAACTCCAAAAAACAATAGAGACCGCTTGGGATAACCGTACATTGTTAGAAGACCCCAACGTACAAGAGTCCATACGATCTGTCATCAATCAACTTGATCAAGGTGACCTTCGGGTTGCTGAGCCAACACAAGATGGGTGGCAAGTGAATGAATGGGTGAAAAAAGCCGTAGTGCTTTACTTTCCCATTCAAGGAATGGAAACCCTGTCGGCAGGTCCTTTAGAATTTCATGATAAAATACCACTAAAAACAGGCTATAAAGAGAAAGGAATACGTGTAGTCCCTCATGCAGTAGCCCGTCATGGCGCCTATATCTCTTCAGGAACTATACTCATGCCGAGCTATGTCAATATTGGAGCTTACGTCGATCACGGAACCATGGTAGACACATGGGCAACCGTTGGTAGTTGTGCCCAAATTGGAAAGGATGTTCATCTCAGTGGTGGCGTCGGAATTGGTGGTGTTTTGGAACCCTTACAAGCTGCGCCCGTAATTATTGAAGACAACGCATTTATTGGATCACGATGTATCGTTGTTGAAGGGGTACGCGTTGAAAAAGAAGCAGTGCTTGGTGCTAATGTTGTGCTAACTGCATCCACAAAAATTATTGATGTAACAGGTGACCAACCCGTTGAATCTCGGGGTGTAGTACCTGCTCGCTCAGTTGTAATTCCCGGAAGTTACACCAAGAAATTCCCCGCAGGTGACTTTCAAGTTCCTTGCGCATTAATCATTGGAAGCCGAAAAGAAAGCACAAACAAGAAGACATCTTTAAACGATGCGCTACGCACCTATGATGTTTCTGCCTAGTAACAACTTTGGCTAACATTTCTCTATAAAAAGTGGTATGGATTTTCAAAAAAGTCTTGACGTATTGGATCGATCGGGAATCCTCTTGTTTCCTTCAGATACGGTCTTGGGCTTGGGATGTGACGCTACTAACGAAAAAGCAGTTGAAAGATTGTTTCGAATTAAAAGTAGACCAAAAGACAAGGCGCTTCTCGCGTTGGTCTCTGATTATTCGATGTTAAAAAAATATGTGCCTTCTGTGCCTTCTTCCGTTTATGATCTTTTAGAACATAGCGAGCGTCCCACGACAATCATTTATCCTAGAGCCAGAAATATCGCAAAAAGTGCAATGGGCAAAGATGGATCAATGGCATTTCGTATCCCAAAAGAAGGCTTTGCGCTTCAATTGGTTCAAGCTTTTGACAAGCCAATCATTGCGACATCTGCGAATATAAGTGGCGAACCCATTCCTGAAAATGAAAAGGAGGTCTCTCCAATTATTTTGAATCAAATCGACTATATTGCACCTTTGCCAATAGCGAAAATATCAACGCAACCATCTCAGATTATTTTACTGAAATCCGATGGAAAAACTGAAATCATACGTCATTGATTAGTAAACAACATATTAACCTAACGCAGCATCATCAACTATTTACTCAGATTGGTGAGGTTGCGCAAGATATGGGTACACGTGCCTTTGTGATCGGGGGCTATGTCCGCGATCTCATCATGGAGAGAAAAGTGTCAAAGGACATTGATATCGTCTGTGAAGGAAGCGGCATAGAACTCGCAAAAGCCGTTTCCAAAAAATTACCAAATACTGGAAAAGTAAACGTGTATAAAACCTACGGCACCGCTATGGTACGCGTTGGCGATAATGAATTGGAATTTGTCGGTGCCCGAAAAGAAAGTTATCAGAAAGACAGCCGTAACCCTATTGTTGAAAGCGGTACTTTGGAGGATGATCAAAAACGTCGTGACTTTACAATTAATGCGTTAGCGATTGCGCTAAACCCCAATGAATTTGGCACACTCATCGATCCGTTTGATGGAGTAGAAGACATCCAGAAACAGCTATTGCGAACGCCCTTAGCACCGGAGCAAACATTCTCTGATGATCCACTACGCATGATGCGTGCGGTTCGATTTGCTACCCAACTAAATTTCACCATTGATCACAAAACACATAAAGCCATTCATCGTATGGCTGATCGGATCGCCATTTTGTCTAAAGAAAGAATCATTGATGAACTGCATAAAATATTGATGGCAACTAAGCCTTCGCTTGGTTTTTTATTGCTTCATGAACTGGATTTATTACATCGAATACTGCCTGAATTGTGTGCACTCAAAGGGATTGAAGAAGTGGAAGGGCAAAAACACAAAGATAACTTCTACCACACTTTTGAAGTCGTAGATAATATTTGTAAAACAACAGATCACTTATGGCTTCGTTGGGCCGCGCTGTTGCATGACATTGGCAAAGCGCCAACAAAACGTTTTAGTAAAAAAGTTGGCTGGACATTTCATGGGCACGAGTTTGTTGGTGCCAAGATGGTGTATGAGCTTTTTAAACGTTTAAAAATGCCTTTAAATGAAAAGATGAAGTATGTCCAGAGGCTTGTTTTTATGAGTTCGCGACCAATTGTGATCGCTGAAGACATTGTAACAGATGCTGCCGTTCGTCGCTTGGTGTTTGATGCAGGTGACCTGATTGATGACTTACTTCTTCTGTGTGAGGCAGATATCACTACCAAAAACCCAAGACGATTTAATACCTACCACAACAATTTTAAAATCGTTCGTCAAAAAATCATTGATGTTGAAGAAAAAGACAGAATTCGAAACTTTCAGCCACCAGTTGATGGGGCAGAGATTATGAAAACGTTTGATGTTGGACCTTGTCGGGAAATCGGACTTATTAAAGACCACATCAAAGAGGCTATTTTGGAAGGTGTGATTCCAAATGAATATGAAGCGGCATATGCAATGATGCTCGAAAAAGCCGCTGAGCTTGGATTGGATAAAAACAAAAAAACAGATGCATAACTCTTTACTCAATTGGTCAAAGTGGGCATTAATATCTGTCTATCTCGTCATCTTTGCCGGATCAGTCGTTCGGATGACAGGAAGCGGCATGGGCTGTCCGGATTGGCCCAAGTGTTTTGGCTACTTGATTCCACCAACCGAAAGAGAGCAACTCGACTGGAAAACCAATAATTTTTATGAAGAAGGAAATGTTATCATTCTCGACAACACCCTACAAGTTGCAACAAAAAACTTTCAAAGTGGTGAACAGATCAACATGAAAAATTGGGAACAATACACCAAACACGACTACACGACATTCAACACAACGCACACTTGGGTAGAGTTTATTAATCGGTTGCTAGGTGCTATTGCTGGACTTGTTGTCTTGGGCCTTTTTGTGAGAAGCTTTTGGTGGATTCGAAGAAACCCTATCCTCCCCATCCTTGCGTTTTTAGCTGTTCTAGGAATGGGTGTGCAGGCATGGCTGGGAAAAACGGTTGTTGATTCAAATCTGTTGCCAAGTAAAATTTCTCTCCACATGATTATGGCTTTAATCATTGTAGGTTTATTACTGCTTATTCGCGTAAAAAGTCATGCCAGTGGCTTGCAAAAGAACCCATCAAAAGTTCTTTTTAGACTTATCCTTTTCTCATTTGTTCTCACACTTATTCAGTTTGCTTTAGGGATTGATGTACGACAGTATATTGACCTTCAAATTGAAACCTTTGGGTATAATTTGCCATCGCAATGGTTGCAAAACCCGGAAAAGTCGTTTTATATCCATCGCTCACTTTCCCTAGTTGTAGTGATTGTTAATTTTTGGATTTATTTGCGTGTTCAAAAAGAGAGATTGGCAAAAAAATATATACACATTATTATTGCATGCATTTTTTCAGAAATCGCACTGGGAATTGCCATGTATTATGTTAATTTTCCCTGGGGAACCCAACCTTTGCATTTGATCATTGCAGCCTTGTTATTCAGTGTGCAATTGTATTGGTTATTACGAATTAAAATAAAAACACAATGATCTATAGGTTTAGAGTTGTTTTAGACGCAGAAGAAGATATTTTTAGAGATATCGAACTCGAAAATCAATCTACTTTTGAAGACTTTCACAACACGATTATTCAGTCTTTTGGGCTCAGCGGGCATGAAATGGCCACTTTTTACTTAACAGATGATGATTGGAATCAAGGCGAAGCTATTTCTCAAACAGATATGTTTGACGAGCCAAATCGATTAATGGAAGAAACCAAACTCTCAGATGTCATTAATGAAGAACAACAAACCGCACTTTATATCTATGATTTTTTAGAAATGTGGACTTTTTTTGTGACCTGTGTCGAAGAAGCAGAGGTCGTTTCGGGGCTTAGCTATCCAAACCTAGTATTTAGTCACGGTGTGTTACCCGCAGAAGCGCCACCAAAGCAATTTAAAGGCAGTAGCGGAAGTGAAGAGGAAGAAGATGGTGAAGAGGAAGACGATTGGGACGATGATGCTTTTTACTAGCATTACCGCTCTCTCAACATCTCGTGATTTTCATAATTTCTTTTGACAAACTCAAAAGCAGCACGCACGATTCCACCCATATTATAACTGTTTTTGAAGTTTTTATCAGGGATATAATCGTAGATTTCTGATTTTAACTGTTGGATATTCTCAGTAGTCGACAACTCATCTTTGAGCATGCATTTCAACAACTGGGTGAGGCGACTTTCGGAACTCAAAATTCGCTTGGCAATAATTGCACGTTCTTCAATTTTGTATTGGTTGACGGCATTTTTATCCAAATGGTTTTTTACCAATTCAACCATCGGGAAGTTTTCCTTAAAAAACTGCGGACGATAGACTTTTAGTCTTGCTTCATAAGACTGTTGATCAAAGTCAATTGCGCGAATTTTATAAACCACTTGATCAAAGTCATGCGTAGGCACAATCACATAATTGTAGGCCCGCATATCACCCAACAAACGAATCAAACAACGCTCATTGAATTTGACAAACTGCTTGGCAATTTGACTCTTTTCGCTTTGGCTACACTTTGGTAGGTATTCAGCAATAAATTCATCTCCAGGAATACCCGCAATATGCTCCTCCACCAAAGTGTTTTCACAAACTAAAAAATTGAGATTATACGGCGACAGCATGTGTTCGAGTTCGAGACCATATGCCCGTGAAGCATCTGCCTTTTTGATGTAGAAATAGGTGAAATTATCATTCAAAATATTTCGGATTTTGATCCGAAATGGTTTTGAATTCCCAAAGGTGCAATAATCAACAGCGTCAACATTTAAAAACCGCAATACGTCTGTGCTACCATCCGATAGCAAGAGGGTATAAATCCGTTTTAGGTTGTCTTCAATTTCAGTGCGTTCGTTGTCATTAAAAAAAACGCGAACCCACAATGTGTCCTTGTCATTCGCGTCTAAAACAGCCACTGAACCTGAAAACCGCAACAAGTCATCATAAAAAATAGGTAACGAGGCAGTACGATTGTAATGTGTTAAATAATCACGTAAAAAGGGGCTAATGCGATAACTCGGTTTCTTTTTCGTAATCAATTTGTCTTCAGCTGCCATAAGGCAAAAGTAAGGGCTTTTGTGCCATTTCCTAAAAAAACCAATTTTTGATTTTATACGATATTATCGTGAATTGATTTTGCTCGTTGTAAGTCTTGAGACTTTTTATGGTATTTTTGTGACGCTATGAAGTTTCGTGTTGTTTCTGATTTTGTGCCAACTGGTGATCAACCCAAGGCCATTCAACAATTGGTTGAAGGGGTGAAAAAAAGTGAGAAATTTCAAACGCTCCTCGGCGTTACAGGGTCTGGAAAGACCTTTACCGTAGCCAATGTCGTGGAACAAGTGCAACGACCAACCTTGGTCCTTGCTCATAACAAAACCTTAGCCGCACAGTTATATGCGGAATTTAAACAGTTTTTTCCAGATAATGCGGTGGAGTATTTTGTTTCCTATTACGACTACTATCAGCCCGAAGCCTACATTCCTACAACAGGAACTTATATCGAAAAAGATCTGTCGATCAATGAGGAAATCGAAAAACTACGACTCAGCACTACGTCCTCCCTATTGTCTGGTCGCAGAGATGTGTTAGTGGTAGCATCTGTCTCTTGTCTGTATGGGATTGGCAACCCTGTTGAGTTTCGAAAAAATGTCATCAATGTAGAAGAAGGGCAGATCATTGCCAGAACTGCTTTTTTACATCAACTAGTTCAGAGTTTATATGCGAGAACCACAGCTGAATTTCTGCATGGTATGTTCCGTGTAAAAGGAGACATTGTCGATATTTTTCCAAGTTACGCTGACCATGCTTTCAAAATTCATTTTTTTGGTGATGAAATCGAAGCCATTGAAGTCTTTGACCCTGTGTCTAATGAAATCAAAGAAAAGTTTGATAAGCTAACGCTTTATCCTGCCAATATGTTTGTGACTTCTCCTGACGTATTGCAAAATGCCATTCATCAAATTCAAGAGGATATGGTTGCACAGGTAAGTTATTTTAAAGAGATCGGGAAGCATTTGGAAGCCACACGTTTAGAGGAAAGAACAAATTTTGATCTTGAAATGATTCGGGAATTAGGCTATTGCTCTGGAATCGAAAACTACTCGCGTTACATAGACGGAAGAGCACCAGGCACGCGTCCCTTTTGTTTGCTCGACTTCTTTCCTGATGACTTTTTAATGGTCGTGGATGAGAGTCACGTTACCCTATCACAAGTACACGCCATGTATGGTGGTGACAGAAGTCGAAAAGAAAACCTTGTCGAATATGGTTTTCGGCTACCTGCTGCCATGGATAACAGACCATTAAAGTACGAGGAATTTGAAGCATTACAAAACCAGGTTCTCTATGTGAGTGCAACGCCATCTGACTATGAGCTAGAAAAAACAGAGGGCGTCTATGTCGAACAAATCATAAGACCAACAGGGTTATTAGACCCTGTCATTGAGGTTCGTCCAAGTGTAAACCAAATCGACGATTTGGTAGAAGAAATCCAATTGCGTGCAGAAGCGGATGAGCGTGTGCTAGTCACGACGCTGACCAAGCGAATGGCTGAAGAGCTGACCAAATACTTATCTCGTATTTCGATTCGATGCCGCTATATACATAGTGACATTGACACCTTAGAGCGAGTGGAGATCATGCAAGAACTCCGTCGTGGGCTTTTCGATGTATTGGTAGGGGTTAACCTATTACGAGAAGGACTTGATCTTCCTGAGGTATCGCTTGTAGCAATTATAGATGCGGATAAAGAAGGGTTTTTGAGATCTGCTCGTTCATTGACACAAACTGTTGGGCGTGCTGCTCGAAATCTTAACGGAAAAGCAATCATGTATGCTGACAAGGTGACCAAAAGCATGAAAAAGACAATCGATGAAACGGCTTACCGCAGAGAAAAACAGCTCGCATACAATGAAAAAAACGGAATCTCTCCAAAGGCGTTAAATAAGAAAGTGGATAGCATATTTTCAAATGGCGAACAAGCCAGAGAAGAGGTAAGTATAGCCGCAGAACCAGATATTGCATATATGACGACGGATGAACTTCAACTAAATATTCGAAAAACCCGTAAAGCGATGGAAAAAGCGGCGAAAGAACTTGATTTCATAGAAGCTGCTCGACTCCGAGATTTTCTCAAAAAGCTCCAAGTAAAAAAGGGAAACTAAGCACTAAAGCTCTTTGTGAATTCGTTTTTTATTCATGAACGGAATCTCCAATAATTGATTTTGAACTTGTTTTTTTTGAAATTTGGAAAATAACCAAATCTTAATGTCATGAAAGAAAACGTCAAAAACAACGACGCGCTTATCTTAGTTCCTGTAGACAGTATTGTGGAAGGTTATCTCAAATCCATAAAATCCATACGACTAGAGTGTAATTTTAACGGCACCATTTTAACCAAGAAAAAAGTTATCATAGATAAAGCTTCAATTGTAAAAGGAGATGTTATCTGTGAGGAAATGATCTTGTTTGGACAGCTCAATGGGAATGTGTTTTTCACTGGTAGAATCACAATGCATGAAGGGTCAACTTTAAATGGAAAGGTATATGCTTCTACGTTTACAAGTTTATCAGAAACAAACTCAGACTACATTGTTCAAGTCCCTAAAAAAGCAGTCTTGGAGAAAGTGAGAAATCATTTAAATGAAGTGACCATTGAAGTTGGGCTTTCCAAAGATGTGTTATTAACCACACTTCGGCAGTGCTTTTACGATAATGTTTACTCAAAAAAGAAAAAAGTATATCATAAAAAAAACCAGCCGTTAGGCTGGTTTTTATGGTTACTTGATTTCAACATACTTCTTCGGTTCAGGGATCGCTTCCTTGCGTTTTGGAATTGAGATATGAAGCAGGCCATTGTCATAACTTGCCTTAATTTTGGTTGTGTCAACCGTTTTTGGTAAGCGAAAGCTACGCTGAAAAGCATCATAACTAAATTCTCTACGTGAATAATCATCGTCCGTTGACTCCTGAGTACTTTGATTTTCCGTTGAAATCGTTAAAACATGATTGTCAACTTCGACTTGAAAATCTTCCCGTTTTTTACCGGGAGCAGCGAGATCTAACGCAAATCCTTCGCTCTTTTCAATGATGTTGACAGATGGCACATCGATTGTGCGTGTTGGGTGTTCTATTCCAAAATCTCTAGTGAAAAATTCTTCCAATAAAGATGGAAACCAAGGGGATGTTCTACGTACTAAGTTCATATTATTATTGATTTAAAGATGAATATACTACGTCATATTGCAAAATATAAACCAAATAATTTAATATGCCATAATGACATACATATTGGAAAAAATAGCGACATAATGTCACTCTATCGAAGAGCCTCTTGCACCTTGTCGGCTGCCTCTTGGAACAATACTGCGCTTTGCACCTCAAGGCCAGAGTTGTCAATAAGCTCTTTGGCAACATCTGCATTAGTTCCTTGCAAACGAACAATAATTGGTACTTGAATGGCATCGCCCATGTTTTTGTAAGCATCAACAATTCCTTGTGCAACGCGATCACAACGCACAATACCTCCAAAGATATTGACCAAAATCGCCTTTACATTCGGGTCCTTGAGGATCAAACGGAAAGCGGTTTCCACACGAGCTGCATCTGCAGTACCACCCACGTCTAAGAAATTTGCAGGATCTCCACCCGCTTGTTTAATCAAGTCCATCGTCGCCATTGCCAGACCTGCACCATTGACCATACAACCCACATTCCCATCAAGAGCTACATAACTAAGCCCAACTTCTTTTGCTTCAACTTCTATAGGATTTTCTTCACGCAAGTCGCGTAATTCTTGATAATCCTTATGACGAAAAAGCGCATTGTCGTCTATGGATACTTTTGCATCAACAGCAAGAATTTTATCATCAGACGTTTTGAGCACTGGATTGATCTCAAATAAGGAAGAATCCGATTTGACATAAGCTGTGTAAAGCGAGCTCACGAAACGAACCATTTCTTTAAATGCATTTCCACTCAATCCCAAATTAAATGCAACACGACGCGCCTGAAAAGGCATCAGTCCAACCGAAGGATCAACATCTTCAGTGAAAATTAAATGGGGGGTCTCTTCGGCTACGGTTTCAATATCCATACCTCCTTCAGTCGAATACATGATCATATTACGACCAGTCGCTCGGTTGAGCAAAACAGAAATGTAATATTCCTCAGGTTCGGAATCCCCAGGATAATAAACATCCTCTGCGATTAACACTTGGTGCACACGCTTTCCTTCTGGTGGCGTTTGTGGAGTAACCAAATCCATTCCGAGTATGCTTCCCGAAACCTCTTCAATTTTATCAATGCCTTTTGCAAGCTTAACGCCTCCACCTTTTCCACGACCACCCGCATGAATTTGCGCTTTGACGACAAACCAAGAAGTGCCCGTTTCACTGGTCAATTCCTTGGCTACAGATAGTGCTTCTGCAGTGTTCTGAGCAACTTTTCCACGTTGGATGCGAACGCCAAAAGAAGATAAAATTTCCTTGGCTTGGTATTCATGTACATTCATAGTGCTGTTTATTTTCTACAAAAATAGAAAACATGATCCTTTCTCAATCGAGAAATCAAAGATACTTTTGTTACAATTATAACAATTTGTTGTATTTTTATATATTTACTATAGCTGTTTTTGATATGAACCTGAACAAAATTAAATTTGCAGCAAAATATATATAATGAAAGCCTCTACTTTAACGTCAATTGCAAAGGAGCACGGAAGTCCAATTTATGTCTATGATGCAGAAAAAATTGAGAGTCAATACAATCGACTAACAAATGCTTTTAAAAACGTTGGCAGTCTACGCATTAACTATGCCGTTAAGGCACTCTCCAATGTGAACATTTTGAGTCTTATGCATTCACTAGGTGCTGGCTTGGATACCGTTTCTATTCAAGAGGTCAAACTGGGGCTATACGCAGGTGTTCCTGCTGAGATGATCATATTCACGCCCAATGGTGTTTCGATTGAAGAAATCGAAGAAGCAGCTACTCTTGGCGTGCAAATCAATATTGATAATCTTTCTGTGCTAGAGCAATTTGGCAATAAGCACCCTAAAGTTCCTGTTTGTATTCGAATCAATCCGCACGTAATGGCTGGCGGCAACGCAAACATATCTGTTGGACACATCGATTCGAAATTTGGAATAAGCATTCATCAGTTGCCACACATTGTCAGAATTGTTGATAATACAGGAATGCGCATCAATGGGATTCACATGCACACAGGGAGTGATATCCTAGATATTGATGTGTTTTTACATGCCGCAGAAATTCTATTCAGCACTGCACACTCCTTTTCTGATTTAGAATTCTTAGATTTTGGAAGTGGCTTTAAAGTCCCTTATCACCCAAATGATATAGAAACAAACATCGAAGAATTGGGAGAAAAGCTCGGCGATCGTTTTGCTGCTTTTTGTCAAGACTACGGCAAAGAACTCACTTTGACTTTTGAGCCAGGCAAATTTTTGGTCAGCGAATCTGGCTATTTCCTCTCTAAAGTGAATGTGGTCAAGCAAACAACTTCAACCGTTTTTGCGCAAGTCAATAGCGGCTTCAACCACCTTATTCGCCCCATGCTTTATGGCGCACAACACCATATTGAAAACATCTCAAACTCCAAAGGACGTGAACGATTCTACTCTGTTGTGGGCTATATCTGTGAAACAGACACTTTCGCCAATAACCGCAGAATCAATGAAATTTCGGAAGGAGACATTCTTTGTTTTCACAACGCAGGCGCCTATTGTTTCTCGATGGCCAGCAATTACAATGCTCGTTTTCGACCTGCCGAGATCCTATGGCACGAAGGTGAGGCAAAACTCATTCGTAAGGAAGAACAGTTTGACGATTTGCTTCACAACCAAGTTGTCCTAGACATGGCTGCAGTGAAGGTATAGTAAGAATTCACTTATGCGATTTTTTTCTTTTTTGCACGTAAACGTGCAAAAAAAACGATGGTTCGCGTTGATTTATTGACAGTTGGCGACAAATTTTAGGAATTTGTTGAACACTTTACCAACTTGTACAAAAACCAAATCTCTGTGCACCATGAAGTTGTTTTACTACCCCCTATCCCTTTTTTTCGTTTCTCTATGGGTATTCCCACAAGATTCTGATTTAATTTGTAACCACCAACTTGAAGTCGCTGGCGAGTACCTTCGTGATTTTGGGTTTGCTTCCCATACTCTTGTCGATGAAATTCATGAGGCAGTAAAGGATTGTGATTCCGATTCGGCAAATACAGACTATGTGTTTGGTATGCTTGGGCGGTTTTATGCAGAAAGTGAAGAAGAACTACGGCAAGCGTTTAGCCGTATTCAACGTGCCGCAACCAATCACCACAGGGAAGCAACCAAAACACTTGCTCTTATGCTTAAAGAAGGTGAGGGATGTTTGCTTGACCTTGATGACTCTGTTGAATGGCTAGAAAAAGCGCATGAACTTGGCGATGTGGAAGCTGCCTATATCTTGGGGTATTACTATCTCAAGGGTCTAGGAACTGTCCGCCAAAGCTATTCCAAAGCGGTAAAGTGGTTTTCGGATAGTCACTATCCCATGGCAAAGCATTGGTTGGCGGTTTGCCAATACCACGGCTTTGGTATGCAACAGAATAAGGAACAAGCTCTAGCAATCTTAAAAGAGAATCGGATTGACAACAGTTTATATCTGTATGAGTATTATATAAGCCATGAAAACGACTCTCTTGCAGAAAATCAACAGATCCCTCCACTGATCGATGATATTGCCAATTGGAACTACCAAAGAAAATATGTGAACACCCAAAATTTGGGCGAACCAAAAACCGCTTATCTTCTGGTTTGGGATTGGTCTAAAAGAGACATTCTGCAAATCACACCTATTTCTTTGAATTTTGATAGTGATGTGAGTGATTTAATCCCTTTTGTCTTAGAAAACAATGGGGAAATCATTGAAGGAAAAGCCACCCCTTTTGATAATCAGATGGGTTTTACAGATTTTTCGGTTGTGATTCCCAATCACTTCCCCGATCATGAAGCTGAAACAGAATTGTTTATCGAAATATACACCGCACAATTTGTGCAGTCGATCAGCAAGGGCATCCCCTTTATGCTTGGTGAGCTTGAGGGTTGGGTTGCTAATTTTAACGAACCCGCCCCGCCCATGTCTTTGCTATTGGTGGACCCTTGGAATGGTCTCCAGCAAGAAGAGCAAGAAGCACTAGACGCTGACAGAGGAAATATCATTGCCAACTACCCCAACCAATTCACCAACGACCTTGTTGTTCGTTTTACATTGGAAAACGAAGAAACTGTACAGGCAAGCATACGCCACTTTAACCTGCAAGATCAGTTTGAACTGCTCTCGCGACAACTGCGCGAAGAGGGTGAGCATATCATCCGACAAGACACCACCGATTGGCCAGGTGGATTGTATGTCATTCAGCTTCAAGCAGGAACTCAAATCTATCATAAACTCATCGTCAAAAAACAATAGTCATGCGCTCCAAACTTCTCCTTTTATTATTAGTGATTTGTTCCCTTAGTAGTCTTTCTGCTCAACTTTACGACAGCAGAGGCAGGTATCTGCAACGAAAAGCTGATGATTTTGAAAAGATTTATAAGCCAAGAACGCTCAACTCTCACTCATCGACAACAAGGTCGAGTACCATTCCCAGAAGCTACTCTAGGTACCGTGCCAAAACAAGCAACTATAACAGACGAGGCTTGTCTTCCGATCGGTTTTATGATAAGTTTCGTGATCCAGAAATTTATAATCGCTACAATTACAATAGAGATAATAATACATACGGAAATGAGAAATTCAAGTTTCAATGTTTTTGTTCTTTTCCTATAGATATTGCTTCATTAATCAATTGGTTTGGATCAGAAAAAGACGAGATTGCAAAGGTCAGACAAGAAATAATCAATGGTTATGAAAATGAATACCTCAAAGAGATGAACAAGCGCTATCCAAGCTACCCAAGAAAGAGCAACTTTAAGGATGCCCAAAAAGATTTCTTTGAAAGATTTAGTAAACGTTTTAATTACAGATACCAAAGCGGTAAAAGAGTAACCTATGGCGATGACCAAATGCGATTTACTCAAAGTCTGTCAGAAAGAATTCGTTCGGCTGAAACAGCACTAAAACCTTATCTAGCTTCAAGTAAAGTGGTTTCTAAGCTAAATGAATATAGAAGTCAGTCAGGTGCAAATCTGAAAAAACGATTCGGTCATTTAAAAATCAATGGTACAAATGTTCGAGATTTAACATCTATCCAACATTACGACTTTGTTTATCGTGCAGCTACCTCACAAAGTTTACGTGGGTTGCTTGATCGACTCCAAGATCTAGCAATTGAAAAGCAGGTTTATGAAAAATTTAATCGCTCCTTATATAATATAAACGACTACGTGGCACAACAATACATCAATCAATACAATAATGAATACAATTTAGAAAAACGTTTTGCACTCATGAGTGCCTACTTGGTAGATATGAACGGCCAAGGAGGAGCTTATAGACCACCCAGCAACAAAACTCCTCCAGTAGGATATAAATTCACCATACCGTATGACTATAACGATATCTATAAGTACTATCGTAGTAAGAGTACTGGTTATAACTCCTCTAGATCTTTATCCTCATTTGCAAATTCATTAATTTCCTTTGAAAAGGCAAAAGCCCTAGTAGCGATTGATGGGTATGGTAACCAAGTTAAGCAAATCATCAATGGCAGCAGTGCCTTAAAACAAAGCACTATTGACTATTTAAAAAGTGCAATCCCAGTCAACTACGAACTCAACACGATAAAAGATGCTGTTGAAGCTCGCATTCAAAATCGTGCTTTTCAGTGGAGCGAACTCAACTATATGCCATCATACCAGCATCAGTCTAGCGAAAACCCCGAAGTAATCATGACCCTTGATCTAGAAAAACGTACATTGTATTCGTTTATGGATGCCCAGTTTATCGACATGGACATGGGGTGGCACAACGGTCTCACAGTTGCCGAGTACAAAATGCACAAGGGCATTGGAGAAGTGCTTAAAGACCTTTATTCGAGCGATAGATATTGGGTTTCAGAGGGCGCAACCATGCGTTATTTTTTACAGCAAAAGGGGGTAAACGTTCCCAGCAGTCTCAGCAACTACAATCTTGGCAAACTCTTTGATTTTGGTGGGGGAAACACAAACACCCTGACCATAGAATTTTCGGACTTTGCCAAAAAATACATAACTAACTTTCACCATGGGGATGGAAACTATGGGAAATCTCTATTTACAGACATCGTAAAATTTGCACTGCTTAAGCTGATTGCTGATCGAATCCCTGTAAATTTTGCACAAGCCACCAAACCCTGCCCTGGAGACCCCGTGCCTAATCCAGAGATTGCGCCGCAAACCAACTCTGGCATGCAAGGAGGACTTTTCGGAACGTGTACAAGAGATTCTGACAACTCAGTTTGTGCCCCAAAAAAACGCTATCACGGAGGCGTTGACCTTAAAAACCCTTATGGAGCACCTGTATATGCCATGTTTGACGGTGTAGCTAGGAAGCAAGAACAAGAAGGAGGTGCTGGTCATCATGTGTCTGTTAGCTCTACTGTTAATGGGAAAACCGTTCGCCATATCTATTTCCATTTACAAGAAGGAGGCAGAGCTTCTGGAACAGTAAAAGCTGGCGATATCATCGGGTATCAAGGGGTTTCTGGGAATTTATCGGATGCACTTGAAGATAATCTAACAGTATCTCACGTCCATATCAAAGTAGAAGAAAATGGAAAAAAAGTTGATCCCTTGACTTATCTTACCACCAAAATTGATCCAAACACAGGACGAGTCACCAAACCATGTAAATAACCAATTAAACACGACATCATGAAAAAAACATATCTGTTTGTAATAACCACCGTTTTGACTGTTGCCTTTTCCGCAAAGGCGCAACTCAATGAATTAAGTGACAACGAATTATTTGGA
>Ga0209653_1001976_pt1 | contig 15643 bp, 12 predicted proteins | sample SaaInl6LU_22_DNA_FD_184644 | JGI IMG/M metagenome (GOLD analysis project Ga0209653, IMG submission 184644) | Marine microbial communities from expanding oxygen minimum zones in the Saanich Inlet - ESP_116LU_22_DNA (SPAdes) (version 2) | ecosystem: Environmental > Aquatic > Marine > Intertidal... | reverse complement strand
TTTTGCGACAATCAAAATCGTACCAATGAAAAAGATCACGAAAGAAACCTACATGCAGTGGTATGAAGACATGCTCTTCTGGAGAAAGTTTGAAGACAAACTAGCTGCTGTATATATCCAACAGAAAGTAAGAGGGTTCTTACACCTTTACAACGGTCAAGAGGCAGTGTTAGCGGGTTCGCTTCACGCGATGGACTTGTCAAAGGATAAAATGATCACAGCTTATCGTAATCACGTTCAGCCCATTGGTATGGGAGTTGATCCTAAAAAGGTTATGGCCGAGCTTTACGGTAAGGTTACAGGAACTTCTAAAGGTATGGGGGGTTCGATGCACATTTTCTCTAAGGAACATAGATTTTACGGTGGTCACGGAATCGTTGGAGGGCAAATTCCTTTAGGTGCCGGTCTTGCGTTCGCTGACAAGTATTTCAATCGTGATGCAGTTACCCTTACTTACATGGGTGATGGTGCGGTACGTCAAGGATCCTTACACGAGACGTTCAACCTAGCTATGCTGTGGCAGCTTCCTGTAGTGTTTATTTGTGAGAACAACGGATACGCCATGGGAACTTCAGTAGCAAGAACCGCTTATGATACAGATATTTACAAGCTTGGTTTAGGTTACGGTATGCCATGTAGTGCCTTTGACGGAATGGACCCTGCAGCAAGTGCAGAAGCCATCAGTGAGGCGATCGAGAGAGCACGTTCAGGCGGAGGACCAACCTTCCTTGAAGCAAAGACCTACCGTTATAGAGGTCACTCGATGTCGGATGCACAGCATTATAGAACAAAAGAAGAGGTAAAAGAATACCAAAAAATTGACCCTATCTCTCAAGTTAAGGAGCTAATTCTTGATAAGAAATGGGCGTCAGAAGACGATATCAAAGTAATCGATGCGCGCGTTAGAGATCTAGTTGCGGAGTGTGAGAAGTTTGCTGAAGAGTCAGATTTTCCACCAATCGAACAACTTTACGATACCGTATACGAGCAAAAGGATTATCCATTTTTATCTCATAAATTATAATAATGGCAGAAGTAGTTACCATGCCACGACTGAGCGACACCATGGAAGAGGGGACTGTCGCGAAGTGGTTGAAGAAAGTAGGAGACAAGGTAGAAGAAGGTGAGATCTTAGCAGAGATTGAAACCGACAAGGCAACCATGGAGTTTGAATCCTTTTATAACGGAACGCTTTTACATATTGGTATTCCTGAAGGAGATGGTGCTCCCGTTGATGCATTACTCGCTATTATTGGGGATGAAGGAGAGGATATATCTGCACTTTTAGGGGGAGCAGCAGCGCCAGCCGCCGCATCTTCTGAAGAAGTGAAACCAGTTGAGGCTGCTTCAGCTCCAGCAAATGAAACGAAAGCAGTCGCTGCTATCCCAGCGGGTGTGGAGATCGTTACTATGCCGCGTCTTAGTGATACCATGGAAGAAGGTACCGTGGCAAGCTGGTTAAAGAAAGTTGGAGACGCTGTTGAAGAAGGAGATATCCTTGCCGAAATCGAAACGGATAAGGCAACGATGGAATTTGAATCGTTCTATTCAGGTACTTTATTGCATATTGGTATCGATGAGGGTGGGTCAGCTCCGGTTGATTCAGTACTAGCAATTATTGGGCCTGCTGGAACTGATGTTTCTTCTGTTCTAGGTGCTGCCGCTCCAGCCGCTCCAGCCGCTGCTGCTCCAGTTGCTCCCAAAGAAGCAGTTGAAGTAAAAAGCGAGGCACCCGCTGCTGCCCCAGCCTCTGCTGCTCCAGTTACGCAAGCCACTGAAGTTACTCCTTCAAATACAAGAATATTTGCCTCTCCATTGGCTAAAAAATTAGCCAAAGAGAAGGGTCTAGATTTATCTACGGTAAAAGGTTCTGGAGAACACGGTAGAATCATTCGCCGTGACGTAGAGCAAGCACAAGTCGTTGCCGCTCCGGCAGCTTCAGCTAAAGCTCAACCAGCAGCTGCACCTGTAGTTGCTGCTTCAGGAGTAGAAAATAAAGAGTCAGTTAAGAATTCTCAAATGCGTAAGGTGATAGCCAAGCGTCTTTCAGAGTCTAAATTTACGGCTCCTCATTATTACTTGACGGTTGAGGTTGAAATGGACGAAGCTAAAGCTGCTCGTCAGCAAATCAACCAACTTCCTGACACTAAGGTTTCATTCAATGATATGGTTTTAAAGGCTTCTGCTATGGCATTGCTTAAGCATAAGCAAGTGAATACCACTTGGAGCGAAGAAGCTACGATCATTAATCACCATGTACACCTTGGGGTTGCCGTAGCTGTTGAAGACGGACTGGTTGTTCCTGTTATCAAGCACGCTGATCAATTATCTTTCACTCAGTTGGGTGCCACTGTAAAAGATATGGCTGGAAGAGCGCGTAACAAGAAGCTTACTCCAGTAGAGATGGAAGGAAGCACCTTTACAGTTTCTAATTTAGGAATGTTTGGTATTGAGGAATTTACTTCAATTATCAATCAACCGAATTCAGCGATACTTTCAGTAGGAGCAATTATTGAAAAGGCTGTTGTACGTGATGGAGCAATCGTACCTAGAAGCATGATGAAGTTAACCTTAGCTTGTGATCATCGAACCATTGATGGAGCTACAGGAGCACAATTCTTACAAACCTTAAAGATGTATTTAGAGCATCCAGTTACCTTACTGGCATAGTCTAAATTTCATAGATCTGTATTAAAAGCATTCCTTCTCAGGAATGCTTTTTTGTATCTTTTTAATTCAATTATAAACCATGGCGAAAATTATTGTTACGGGCGCTAGTAGAGGTATTGGTCTTGAAGCGGTTCGATTTTTATTAGAAGAAGGACATGAAGTAGTGGCAATTTCTCGTACTGAAAGCCCATTGCAGGGAGCTGATTTACCTTTGCTTAGATCGGTATGTATAGACCTAGCTAATTCTAATTTTGAGCTATTACACGAAATAATCAAAGATTGGAGCCATGTGGATGCCTTGATTCATAACGCTGGTGCCTTTTTGAATAAACCGTTTAGCGAAACCAGTATTGAAGATTTTGAATCCATTTATCGGGTAAATGTTTTTGGGGTAGCAAGACTTACGCAAGCTTTAGCGAATAAATTAGTTTCAGGCTCTCATGTGTTAGGTATCAGTTCTATGGGAGGTATCCAAGGAAGTGCTAAATTTCCTGGTCTTTCGGCATATAGTTCAAGTAAGGGTGCATTAATTACTTTATTTGAATTATTAGCTGAAGAGTACAAGAGCGTAGGTGTGGCTTTTAACACCCTTGCTTTAGGAGCTGTAAATACTGAAATGCTTGCTAAGGCATTTCCTGACTTCGTAGCCAACGTATCTGCACGGCAGATGGGTGAATACGTTGCCAAGTTTGCACTCACCGGTCATGAATTGTATAATGGTAAGGTGCTACAAGTCAGTAGTAGTACCCCTTAAAGTTGTGGTTGATGATTGATATTCTTGCTCCTTATGTACCTGAAAAGGCTTTGATGCCTTGTTTTGAACTCATTCAGACCCATGGGGTACATCTCAAGATTGTTAATCAAAGAAAAACTAGACACGGCGACTATCGTTTGCTTCCTAGTGGCAATCATCAAATTACAATAAATGCTACTGAGAATCAATATCGTTTTCTAATTACTCTCATTCATGAAATAGCTCATTTGGTCGCTTTTACCGAATTCGGAAGAAAAATAAAACCCCACGGAATAGAATGGAAAAGTGTTTTTAAGCATTTGATGTTACCTTTCTTAAATCCTGAGATTTTTCCCTCTGACTTACTGCCTGTCCTCGCAAGACATTTCAAAAGTCCGAAGGCTTCAAGCAGTTCAGATGCACTTCTTGATCGTGCGTTAGCGCAATATGACGGCGCTGATGACACCCTTTTATTTGTTGTTGATTTAGCAGAAGGAAATCATTTTTATTTCGGGAACTCGCGTATATTTGAACGCGGATCTGTACGACGCAAACGTATTGAATGCGTGGAAGTTAAGACCGGAAAACGCTATTTATTTCAACCTAATGCTAGAGTGCTAGCGACCGAAAAAAATGAACAACACTCCTGAACTTAAACAGTCTGCTAAGGGACTGTTTGAAATTCTAAGAAGCTTTTTAAGTGAGCTTCTTAACATCCGTACCAATACGGACATGCAAGCCACTAAAGATTCAATTATTGCAGATATCCCGTTCAAAGGGCATACCTCATGGATCTTAATCTGCTCCATCTTTATTGCCTCTATTGGATTAAATGCAAACTCTACTGCGGTAGTTATTGGAGCCATGTTAATCTCTCCACTAATGGGTCCTATTTTAGGTTTAGGGTTTTCACTGGCAACCAACGATATTGATCTACTCAATCGCTCATTAAAGAATTTTATGGTGATGGTTGGTTTGTCTGTGGTTACGGCATTTCTATTCTTTTGGATTTTTCCTCTTCGAGATGAATCTTCAGAGCTGCTAGCACGCGTAAAGCCCGATATCAGAGATGTTCTCATTGCCTTTTTTGGAGGGACAGCATTGGTGGTAGCTAGAGCAAGAAAGGGAACGATGGCGAGTGTCATCTTCGGGGTGGCTATTGCTACGGCACTGATGCCTCCACTTTGTACGGTTGGTTTTGGACTGGCTATTGGTAATGCTAGCTATGCATTGGGAGCTTTGTATCTCTTTTTGATCAATACCATTTTTATTGCGATCGCAACCTTTTTAGTGATCAAGTACTTGGGCTTTCCTATGGAACGCTATGCGAATTCGGCTAGAAGAAGAACCATTGCTAGAATCGCCTCTATTTCGGGAATTGTAGTAATGATTCCAGCTACTTATACTTTCTACGGAGTGTTACAAGAATCCTTATTCAGACGAGATGCTCAGGCTTTTCTAAGAGAAACTGTAGAAAGTTATCCTTTCGAAAACGGGGGAGTATATCGCAAAGAATTTGCAACCCTTGACTATAATAAAGGGGACAATTCTGAGATTAGTGTGATGCTATTGGGTGCAGCCACCGTTCCTGAAGAAGTAATTACGACTTGGCGTATACGTCTTCAATCGTTCGATCGATTAAAGGAAACAGCCTTTGAAGTGATTCAATCATCAGATGCAGACGATCCGAATTCAATGCAATATGTACTTGAACTTTACGAGAATAAGAAGAGTGAACTATCTTCAAAAGAAGATCAAATTAAGCTCTTAGAGAATGAAATTATTCGTCTAAAAGAGTCTATGAATTTTGCGATTCCATTTACTGCGGTAAGTACGGAGTTAGTAGCTGCATTTCCCGAAGTCAATAAGGTAGGTTATTCAGCCAGAGTTCAAACCGACTTCAGCACTCAGGATACGTTACCCGTTTTTGAAATAGATTATCACTCTGCACTTCAATCAACCAAGAAGGCAGAATTAAATCCTAGAATTGAGAATTGGTTAAAGGTGCGTTTACAATTAGATACGCTACTGATTAGATCTAACTAACGATTCTTCTTGTCTATGTATACCGAGCGAACATTCTTAAAGAGTTCTGAGGCATAGACAAAATCACCCACAGCCTGGTTGTCGGTAATGAAGATTTCTTCTTTGCTACCTTCCCAGGCTAATTCTCCTTCCTTTAAGAAGACGATCTTTTCTCCAATTTCCATCACTGAATTCATATCATGGGTATTGATAAGGGTCGTGATGTCGTATTCTTGAGTGATTTCTTGAATTAAATTATCGATTAGAATAGCTGTTTTCGGATCGAGACCTGAGTTGGGTTCATCGCAAAACAAGTATTTGGGGTTAAGGACGATTGCTCGGGCAATAGCAACTCTCTTCATCATACCCCCTGAAATTTCTGATGGATACTTGTGATGTGCATCAATGAGATTTACGCGATGTAGCACCGAATCGATGCGATCTTTTTTCTCTCCTTTAGATAGTTTTGTGAACATCTCTAAAGGGAATCCTACATTCTCTTCAACGGTCATTGAATCGAAAAGCGCACTTCCTTGAAACACCATTCCCATGGCTTTTCTAAGTTCCCGTTGTTCGTCTCTTTCAAGTTCTAATAGGCATACCCCGTCATAGGCTATTTTGCCCTGTTCTGGAGTGATTAGTCCGATAAGAGATTTTAGAAATACGGTTTTTCCCGATCCACTCTGCCCAATGATTAGATTCGTTTTTCCTCGCTCAAAAGTGGTGGTAATATTTTTTAGTACCGCCTTTCCTTCAAATGATTTATGTAGACCTTGAACTTCAATCATTATCCGAGTAGTAATTGAGTGAGTACATAATTGAGTATGATCAGAACTACACTAGTCCATATAAAAGAGGTTGTTGCGGCTTTACCGACCTCTAAAGCGCCGCCTTTCAAATAGTATCCGTGATAGGCGGGGAGTGTAGCGATTACTATGGCAAAAACAAGACTCTTTATAAAGGCATAAACGACGTGAAAAACTACAAAGTCTTCTTGTATTCCAGCGATGAATTCAGAAGTAGGTGCATAGCCCCCGAAAACCGCTGCAGACCAGCCCCCGAATATCCCTACATACATCGAAATGGCAATCGCAAAGGGGTAAAACAACATGGCGATTAGCTTTGGGAATATCAAGTAGTTCAAAGAATTCACTCCCATTACTTCTAATGCATCAATCTGCTCAGTAACTCGCATGGATCCTATAGAAGAGGTAATATAGGAGCCCACCTTTCCAACCATGATGATCGAAGTAAAGGTTGGTGCGAATTCTAGAATTACCGATTGTCTAGTAGCAAACCCGATCAGACTTTTTGGTAAAAACGGGCTCGTTAAGTTTAATGCAGTTTGAATGGTAACTACTCCGCCGATGAAAAAGGAAATGAATATGATAATACCTAAGGAGCTAAAAATAAGCTCGTCAATTTCTTTTAGGATCAGTTTTTTCATTACCCCCCATTTGGTAGGTTTTTTAAACATCTCCAATAACATAAGGCCATAACGGCCGATGTTAGCTAGGTAAGTCATATTTCAAAATTACGCTTTTTGAAAGCATTTAACATTGATTTATCCTTTGAACTGATCGCTTGTATTAGATTTGTGGTATAAACCTTTTACAATGAAAAGAGCCGTCCTTATTCTTTTGGCAATAACTACTGTAGTTCAACTACAAGCACAAGAAGAAAAGCCTTATACTCAACCAAAACTTGTAGTGGGTGTAGTGGTCGATCAAATGAGATTCGATTACTTAACACGATTCTGGGATCGATTTGGAGAAGGGGGATTTAAGCGACTCGTCAATGAAGGATTTGAGGCAAAGAATCATCACTTCAATTATGTTCCGACGGCCACTGGCCCTGGGCATACTTCAGTTTATACCGGAACCACTCCGGCAGTACACGGTATTCTAGGAAATAACTGGTATGATAAATTTCTTCAAGAGTCGGTGTATTGTGCAGCTGATGAGAATTATCCAGATCTAGGAACCGAGAATACAGGGGGGATGGCCCCGACGCGTTTACTGACGACTACAATTACCGATCAGTTGAGATTACATTACCAATTTCGCTCAAAAGTGGTGGGTATAGCGATTAAAGACAGAGGTGCAATCTTACCCGTAGGGCATACGGCTAACGCAGCTTATTGGTTCGAAGGTCGCTCAACAGGAAATTGGATTAGTTCAAAGTACTACTTTGAGTCACTTCCAAATTGGGTAAATAAATACAATAAGAAACACTCTGTTGATCAGTACCGAAAAACTTGGGAAACGCTTAAGCCCTTAGAGTCATATGTTGAAAGCGGAAGCGATGTAAATAATTATGAAGGTTTGTCTAATGGAGAGAAACATTCGGGCTTTCCTCATCAAATCGACAAGTTGTGGGACCAGAACGGGCAGTACAGCAGTTTAGCTGCGACACCATTCGGTAACAGTCTCACTACCGATTTTGCCTTCGAAGTAATCGATCAGGAGCAGATGGGGGCCGATGAGATACCCGATTTCTTGGCGATTAGCTATTCTTCACCGGATTATATAGGACACAAATACGGTGTAAATTCAGTAGAGGTTCAGGATAACTACATGCGATTAGACCTTGAATTAGAGCGCTTGTTAGAATACCTAGACGCTAAGGTGGGAGAAGGCGAATATACTTTGTTTTTAACTGCAGATCACGGAGCGATTCATGTACCTGCTTTTCTGAACGATCAAAAAATTCCATCAGGTTATCTAGATAGTAAGGCGATGGCAGAACGTTTGTATCAAGAAGTAGAAGAGCGATTTGGTGACCGTTCACTTATTGAATCTATTTCTTACAATGAAGTCTATCTAAACAAGGTAATTTTAAAAGTATTAGAAAAGGAAGGATTTACCTCAGCCTCAGTACGCACAGCTATTGCTAATATGCTTTACGATTTTGATCATGTAGAACGAGTTTATACCTCAGATCAACTTAGAAATTTTGGCGCTACTTCAGGTTTTGATCGAATTATCTATAATGGGTACCATCCGAAGCGATCAGGGGATATTGTATTTGTACAAAGTCCTGGATACGTATCCTACTCTCGTACGGGTTCAACGCATGGTTCTGCCATGATTTACGATACTCATGTGCCCCTTTTATTTTTCGGAAAGGGAATCCCCATGGGATCAACTGCAGAGCGAACAGAGATTCCTGATATTGCTCCTACTTTAGCCGTGCTGTTAGGAATTGGTATGCCAAACGGAACCACTGGTACGCCTATCGAAGACTTACTAGAAGATTAAGTTTACGAGCCATTTTGCGATAGCGCACCCTGCAGATCGATTTGGCGCTTGTATCATTAACGAGTCTTTGATCGTTACTTCTAGATTTAAAATAGCCCTGTAGAAGTGCTATAAGTATGCGTAGGCTTTTCTTTTTAAAAGCCAGTTTTAGGGCGCTTAAAAGGCTGATTGTAAGATCGTAACCTAAGAGGTGATAACTTGCTCCTCTACTTTTGAAATAATCCAGATTCGTATAGTCCTTATTGGTTGGCCTTAGGTGTTTTACATTCAAGGTAGCCTCAGTCTGAAGGTCAAATCCATTGGCCTCAGCAAGTAGAGTATCTATACTGTCCCAACCTAAGGCAGGGATGAGCCCATCAATCGCATTAAAGCACTCTTTACGGTACAACTTGATGGGTCCACGAATATGGTTTTTGTCGGCCACGGCCTCATATACCCAACGATCGTGTTGCCTTATATAAAGGTGTCCTGAAAACATACCGAGGTTGGGATGATTGTGGAAGGCTTTAATCGCCTCTTCAAAATAATGAGGTGGCAGAACAACATCGGCATCGAATTTTCCAATGAGGTCGAAATCCTTCACCGCCTCTAAACCGTGATAAAATGCATGGATATGTTTTGCTCCAGGAATTCGGCCTGGGTCACTTTGCTTTCTATAGTAATGAATAAATGAGTGGGTAGCCGCTAATTCTTTTGCTATATCTGCCCCATTGTCGGTACTCGAATCATCGACTAATACTAGGAGATCAGGCCTGCGAGTTTGAATCGTAAAGCTATTTATGCACTCGGCAAGATAGTTTTCTTCGTTATAAAATGGGATTATAACGACGAGTTTCATGGCTTCATTAGTATCGATAAACGATGCAGTTTAAATTCATTCCGGCCCCTACACTTGCAAATAGAATAACATCACCTTTATTCAGTTCGTGCTCAGGCATTTGTTTTCTGCGAACCATATCAAAAAGAACGGGTACTGTTGCAACCGAGTTATTACCCACTTCTTTTATATTCATTGGCATGACCCCATCGGGAGCATCAGCTTTGAACTTGCGGTAAAGTCTTTTTACCATCGCTTCATCCATTTTTTCATTGGCTTGATGTAAAAACACTTTCTTTACCTCTGATATGGACACCCCTGCCTCTTCTATGGCTTCAGCCATGGCGCTAGGAACATGTACTACGGCTAGTTCGTAGACTTTACGTCCGAGCATTTTAATGTAACGAGTTTGATCCTTGTCGGATGCTTTGTTTCCTTTTCCGAAATAGAGATAGTAGGCCTCATCGTTGGCTAGTGTAGTAGTGACATTAGCAAGAATATTGCCTCCATCATTCGTTGCACTTACAATAGTAGCTCCGGCACCATCGGCAAAAATCATACTATCCCGATCGTTTATATCTACCACTCTAGAGAGTGCTTCGGCTCCAATAACCAAGCAATTCTTGGCCATACCACTTTTAATAAATGCCTTGGCTTGAATGACTCCTTCTACCCATCCAGGACAACCAAAGATCATGTCGTAAGCAACGCACTTTGGATTTTGTATGCCTAGTTTATTCTTTACTCTAGAAGCTAAACTAGGTAATAAGTCAGTTTGAATTTCTCCATGACGAACATCACCGAAGTTGTGGGCAAAGATGATGTAATCAATTTCTTCAGCAGATATTTTTGCATTTTCGATGGCTTTTTGTGCCGCGAAAAAGCCCATATCTGAAGTATTAAGGTGGGGCTCTAGGTAACGTCTACTCTCAATCCCTGTAATGGCTTGAAATTTTTCAATGATTTCCTTGTTATCCGCCTCAAAGGCCTTTCCGTTTTCATCGATGAATTCGCTTTTTTCGAATTGGCTGTTCGGCTGGATGATTTCGGGAAGGTAATGCCCCGTACCTATAAAACTTATATTCATGAAGTCTGTTTATAGCGGACTAAGTTAAAAAAAAAGGGACGTCTAGTGTGAAATCTAGTTCGTCCCTTTATTTGAGGGTTAAATTCTATTAACTCTGGTAGGCTTCTATGGGTGCGCAACTGCAAATTAGATTGCGGTCTCCAAAGGCCTCATCTGCTCTTCTCACTGAAGGCCAGAATTTACTTTCTTCTACAAAGGGTAGCGGATAAGCAGCCTGTCTTCTAGAATATGGAAATTCCCATTTATCTGTGGTAAGCATTGCTAGGGTGTGCGGTGCATTTTTCAAAACGTTCACAGGATCGTTTGCATCGCAGTGATCGATTTCATCCTTAATAGCGAGCATTGCCTCACAGAATCTATCGATTTCTTCTAGCCCCTCACTTTCTGTTGGCTCAATCATCATGGTGCCGGCAACAGGGAATGAGACCGTAGGAGCGTGGAAGCCGTAATCCATTAATCGTTTTGCGATATCTGTTACTTCGATTCCTTTTTCTTTAAAAGGTCTACAATCAATAATTAATTCGTGAGCAGCTCTCCCTTTTTCTCCGGTGTAAAGCACAGGATAACTAGATTCTAAACGCGCCTTGATATAATTCGCATTGAGTATCGCGTACCTGGTAGAGTCAGTAAGACCCTCGCTCCCTAACATTCGGATGTAAGCGTATGAAATAAGGCAGGCTAATGCGCTACCGAACGGGGCTGCAGAAATAGCGGTAATGGCTTCAGAGCCACCTGTTGGTATGATCGGGTTGCCTGGTAGGTATGGGGCCAGTTGAGAGGCTACACAAATAGGACCTACGCCGGGACCTCCACCACCATGTGGTATAGCGAAAGTTTTATGCAAATTAAGGTGACAAACATCTGCGCCAATGGTAGCCGGGTTCGTTAACCCTACTTGAGCATTCATGTTTGCCCCATCCATATAGACTTGTCCACCATGCTCATGAATGAGTGCCGTGATTTGTCGAATCGAAGACTCGAACACACCGTGAGTTGAAGGATAAGTGACCATTAATGCAGCCAGTTCATTCGAGTGCTGAACGACTTTTTCTTCTAAGTCGGTTAGGTCTATATTTCCTTTTTCATCGGTTTTAGTAACGACTACCTTCATTCCGGCCATAACCGCAGAAGCTGGGTTGGTGCCGTGAGCAGAAGCTGGAATAATACAAATAGTTCTATGCTGATCTCCTCTGGCATGGTGATAAGCTCTGATGGTCATAAGACCTGCATACTCACCTTGGGCTCCTGAGTTGGGTTGCAGAGAAGTGGCCGCGAATCCGGTAACCTCATTTAGGTACTGAGTTAACGCTTCAAGAATGATGCGGTAACCCTCAGCCTGTGCTACTGGAACGAAGGGGTGCAAATTCGCAAATCGAGACCAGCTTAGCGGCAACATTTCAGTCGCTGCATTTAGTTTCATGGTACAGCTACCTAAGGCAATCATTGAGTGATTAAGTGCCAAATCCTTCTTTTCGAGTTTTTTAATGTAGCGCATAAGCTCGGTTTCGCTTCGATAGCGCTGAAAAACTTCGTGTTCTAGGTAGCTGCTTGTTCTTGTATTTACTTCTTTTAATGAAGGGGCAGATGCCAGTTGAAGTCTTGAGTTTAATTCATCGATAGAAACTGTGTTGCCTGTCAGAACTTCGATAAGTTTTTGTAAATCTTGGGTTGAGGTGGCTTCATTCAATGAAATACTAACTTCATCGGTTGATGGATAGTATAGGTTGATTGAAGCTGCTTCTGCTCTTTGCTTAAGGACTTCAGCATCTACACCTTTGAAATATAAGGTGTCAAAGTATTCCTCGTTTATTGAGGTCATACCTGCTTTAGCCGCTTCTTCTGCCACTATTTGGGTTTTTCTGTGGATGAGTGCAGCAATTGATTTTAGTCCGTCAGGACCATGATATACCGCATACATACCCGCCATAACCGCTAATAGTACCTGTGCTGTACAGATATTCGAGGTTGCTTTATCTCTCTTTATGTGCTGCTCTCTCGTTTGAAGAGCCATTCTGAGTGCAGGGTTTCCGTCGGTATCTACGGTTTTACCTATAATTCTACCAGGAACGTTTCTGCGATAGTCGTGTTTGGTAGCGAAAAAAGCGGCGTGAGGACCTCCATATCCTAGTGGAATTCCAAAGCGCTGTGTCGTTCCAACCACGGCATCAACACCGTAGCTTCCTGGTTCTTTAAGTAAGGTTAGGCTCAGTAGATCTGCTGCTACCGCAACCTTAATATCGAGTTCTTTCGATTTAGCAACTAAATCGCCTAGATCGCAAATATCTCCGTATTTGCCTGGGTACTGCGCAATTACCCCGAAATACGAATCAGTGGGATTAAAATCTTCAATCGGCCCTTGAACCAATTCAATTTCAAGAGGAGTTGCTCTGGTTTGTAGCAGGGAATAGGTTTGAGGTAAAATCTCAGAGTCAACATAGAATTTCAGAGCTCCTCTCTTTTTCTGATCTCTACTTCGAAGATCAAAAAGCATCGTCATGGCTTCAGCGGCAGCCGTACTTTCATCAAGCAATGAGGCATTAGCAATTTCCATTCCTGTTAGTTCGATAACCATGGTCTGGTAGTTGAGAAGTGCCTCAAGTCTTCCTTGTGCAATTTCTGCTTGGTAAGGAGTATAGGCAGTGTACCAGCCCGGATTCTCTAGAATATTTCTTTTAATCACTGATGGGGTGATTGAAGGGTGATATCCCAATCCTATGTATTGACTGAAGAGTTGATTCTTTTGAGAAACCTCTTCAAGATGAGTCAGAAGTTCATTTTCAGACATTGCCTTAGGCAAGTTCATCTCTTTCTTCAGGCGAATATCTTCTGGAATGGTTTCATCGATTAAAGTGGCTATCGAAGAAATGCCAATCGTCTTGAGCATAGTGGTTAATTCACTGCTTTGAACACCGATGTGTCTTTGTGCAAAAGGAGTACTCATCAATCATCAATTTTAGGAGTGTAAAATTACCGAATAAACTCCTTTTTGGAGTGTTGTGACTCACTATAATTCAGTCATTTATTAAAAAGTGTTGAGAAGTGCTACTTTTGTTTAATGAAGTGGATAAAGCTATTGTTAGATATCTATGTAAAAGGTAGTATTCATGTGGCTTTATCTGTTTTTTCGATGAGTGCTTTAAGTCTTTTGAGCTTAAACAAAAACATCCCTGAACCACAGCTTTTGATCGTGTTTTTTGCGAGCTATGTTTATTACAATTTGATCAAGTTTGCTCCGGTAGGTTTTAAGGGAACGAATCAGCCAACTATTTTCTGGAACTGGTTGAAGTTGTCGACGCTGATATCTCTTTTGATCTTACTGTATCTGGTGAAGGATTTATCGAAGGACTCGTGGTTTATTCTCGCTTTATCTTCGTTTTTTGGGGTGCTCTATGTTCAAAAAGAGCTGCTTCCCATTTCAAGAGAAAATGGATGGATTAAGGCCTTCTTAGTTAGCCTAGTTTGGGCCCTCATCACAGCAGTTTTGCCATTTACCTTATTACACGAGGATTGGTTCGGTTTAGAGATAATTTTGTTGTTTTTCTCTCATTTTTTTCTGGTACTTGCTTTACTTGTTCCCTTTGAGATCAGGGATATGAGCGTCGATCAGTTAATGATGCCCAACCTAGCTCAGCAGTTGGGTATTCAGAAAATAAAATGGGTCGGATATCTTTCATTAATTCTATCGATCATCCTTTGGATCTTGGCAACAGACCTTGGGGTTTATTTCCAATCGGCTTATTTCCTTTTCTATTTTATTACTGCAGCCTTAACTGCCGGTGCTAAAATAGATCGACCACAGAGTTATACCTCACTTTGGGTTGAGGCAATACCTATATTTTTATCAGTAAGTGTTTGGCTGTTAGGCTTTCTTTAGCTCTTCAGCACCTTTAATCACCTTGTCTTTTAAAGATTCTTTAAATTCGATGATTTTTTCGAGCAAGTCGGGATCAGAGCTTGCAATGATTTGAGCAGCAAGAATTCCAGCGTTCTGAGCTCCGTCTAAGGCAACTGTGGCTACAGGAACTCCTCCTGGCATTTGGAGAATAGAAAGAACAGAATCCCATCCGTCAATTGAATTTCGGCTTTTTACAGGGACACCGATTACGGGTAATGGACTCAATGAGGCGACCATCCCCGGTAAATGAGCAGCACCACCAGCTCCAGCGATGATTACCTTGATACCTCTTCGGTGAGCATTCCTTGAAAATTCAAATAGCTTTTCAGGAGTTCTGTGAGCAGAAACGATATCTACTTCAGTTTCTACCCCAAGTTTTTCTAAAACAGCTACCGCGTCGTTCATTACAACGAGGTCACTAGTACTTCCCATGACAATGGCTACACTCATCGAGATATGACTTTAATTAAATCTTTCACTTTTCTTGCTCTAAGATACACTTCTTCGAGTTCTTCACCTACAATGGTTACATGTCCCATCTTTCTAAAGGGTCTGGTTTCGGCTTTTCCGTAAATATGTGGAGATACACCTTCTATGGCTAAAGCTTCATCAAGGCCTTGGTAGTGCACGGGGCCCGTGTGTGATTCTTCCCCTACGAGGTTGACCATTACCGCGGCCACTTTTGAATCGGTAGCTCCTAATGGTAAGTCTAAGATCGCTCTTATATGTTGCTCGAATTGATCGGTATAACTACCTTCTAAACTGTAGTGTCCACTATTATGAGGTCTTGGGGCAACCTCATTGACATAGATTGATCCGTCCTTTGCTAAGAAAAGTTCTACAGCTAAAAGACCGGTAACTCCGAGACTCTTGGCTACTGTTAGCGCAAGTTCTCTTGCTTTATTGGCGATAGTATCGTCAATGTTTGCAGGGCAAACCACGAATTCAACTTGATTTGCTTCAGGGTGAAAGTCCATTCCGACTACAGGGTAGCTTTTCTGTTCTCCAGAGGCTGAAGAGGCTACGATCACTGCCAGTTCTTTTTCAAAATCGATTAATTCCTCGATAAGACAAGGAACATTAGGCAGCTCGTTGAAGTCTTCGATTGATTTTAAAATCTTAACTCCTTTGCCGTCATATCCGCCTGTTGCAGACT
>Ga0209653_1001975_pt1 | contig 15646 bp, 12 predicted proteins | sample SaaInl6LU_22_DNA_FD_184644 | JGI IMG/M metagenome (GOLD analysis project Ga0209653, IMG submission 184644) | Marine microbial communities from expanding oxygen minimum zones in the Saanich Inlet - ESP_116LU_22_DNA (SPAdes) (version 2) | ecosystem: Environmental > Aquatic > Marine > Intertidal... | reverse complement strand
TCATAGATGATTTAGATTCTGATTACATTTTAACTATTGGCGCTGTTGACGATATGGATGAGACATATGTAAACGGCCATAAAATAGGAGGTTTAACTGGTATGGGATATTGGAATAAAAAAAGAGTGTTTGAAATACCAAAGTCAATTTTAAAAAAAGGGGTTAACTCAATTGCATTTAGAGCAATAGACTTAGAGGGCAGAGGTAAGATCTTAGCCCCAATGACATTAAGTGCTAACAATAATATTAAAATCTCATTAAGTGGTGATTGGAAATATAAGATAGTTGCGGAATTACGTAACAAAAAGTTTCATGTATATGGTTTTGATGTAATGGATTTCGGTACTAGGATTGTTACTAAAAAACTAAACCCAGGAGTCCCAACAGTTCTTTATAATGGAATGATAAATCCCTTAGTACCCTATACCATTAAAGGAGCAATATGGTATCAGGGAGAATCAAATGTTGGGCGGGCAGATCAATATCAAAAACTGTTTCCAGCTATGATTAAAGATTGGCGGGAAAAATGGAATTATGACTTTCCTTTTTATTATGTTCAAATTGCACCTTTCCAATACAACATCAATAAAGATCCATTTTCTGATAAATCCCAAAAGTTAAGAGAAGCACAAAGACACACCTTAAAGTTGAAAAACACAGGAATGGTTGTTACTCTTGATATAGGTAACTTTAACAACATACACCCATCTAACAAACAAGAAGTTGGAAATAGATTAGCGAGATTAGCCCTATACAACGATTATGATATTGACATCATCCCGTCTGGACCAATATTTCAAGGACTTAAAGCAGATGGAGACAAATTAATTCTAGAGTTTTTAAATCCTGGCAGTAAACTTGTGTCAAAAGGAGATTTGTTGGGATTTGAAATAGCTGGTTTGGACAAAAAATATGTTTTTGCCAATGCTCAAATAATTGATAATACCGTTGAGCTAAAAAATGATAGTATTAAAAACCCCGTATATGCGCGTTATGGATGGAGAGACAAGGCGGTGCCAAGTCTTTTTAATCTAGAGGGTCTTCCTGCATCTTCTTTCATACATGAAGAATAAAAATGCAAATCAGACAATAATCAAACTTGGTTATTATAAGTTTTTTTGTAAAATATCCCTAAAAGTTTGATTAAACTCTTCTCCAGTTATTTTACTGTAGTTTACAACAAAATAATTAAAATACTTTTTCGCCTTCCCGCTCATTTTCATTTTCATCAAAGAATGTATTTTATATAAAAACGCATCCATATTTAAGGGGTCTATGTTTAGCAAAATTTCTGTAAGTGGAATAACGTCTGAGTATTCTTTGCTGTCATAAAACTTTTTCATTTCGTTTGGAATTATTCCAAGAACTTCAAACTCAAAATTTCTTTTAAATGAATCAAAATGCTCGTCATTTATAAACTCCAAAAATTTACCTCTATTTAAAGTTGTTACCATCCTTGATAACGATTTTTCATCAACAAGGTTATTTTTATAAAATTCTAATTCTGAAATAAATGCGAAATAATCACAATAAAACTCATCGCTATATTCAAGAATAAATTTCCTATTGGAATAAATAATATCTAAGCCCTCAAAATCACTCAAAATATTTCTCAGTTGATTCAGCGCTACATTTTTCAGGTTTTTAGCGTTTTTGTCGGTGCTATCAGGCCACAATATAGAGTGAATTTGCTCGGATGAAATACCATTAGACTTAAGTTTAGTACTGTTAAAAACGAGTAAGAGGAAAAGTTTCAAAATTTTAGGGCTGAATAGGTGTGTAATATCTTTTCCCTTTGAATCGATCGAACTAAAAACACCAAACAGGTATATTGCATTTGGCTTGGAAACACTTACCTCTCTTTGACTTTCATATTTTAACGTTTTTTCAATTTGCTTTTCGATTTTAATTTTGCTTTTCCTTTTAATTATATAAATGAGGATAAGAAAGAGCATTAACAATAAAAAAGCATAGATTATTGTTTTATTGAAAATGACAGAACTAGCTCTGTTGCTTGTTTGTTGAATATCATTTTTTGAAACTGGAGGAGAGCTTAAAGAGTATATTTTAACCGAGCTCGACCCATCATCATTAAACTCTTGCGTTGACGCATATAACTCATTGGTTGCATTGTCAAAATAGAGGTTGGCGTTTGTGCGGATGCTTTCTGAATTCATTGGAATGGAATCTCCTAACTTGCTGTAAGCGCCATTTTTTATTGAATACTTATACAAATGCAGTGAAGTTGAAGAAATATATTCTGAGTAGCTTAAATTATAGAATGCAGAGGCATCACTGTTAATTACAAGGTTTCTAGAAGAAACCATATTTTTCCCATCTCTATTGACGTCCCACAACTTTTTAATTTCCTGCTCTTTAAAGTCAATCGAATAACAATCGTAATAATACGTTTTACCAACACTTTGGTCTCCAGTTTTATTACCTTGACCCCCAAACAATAAGGCTTTGTCATCATTTAACTTTACAATACCTGAAAAGAACCTGGGGTCTATTATATCACCTTTAAAACTTATCTCCTCCCAAGTATTAGTTTTAATGTCATAGGAATTAAATTTATTTGAAAATTTGAAATACCCATAGCCACCAAAAATCATAATTTTTTTATTCTTTTGATCGAACATGGCGTTATGGTGGTGCGTGTATTTTGAACGCTCCGAAGTGCTTAAGGATTTCCAGTTATTGGGATTTTCCATATCTATCTCCACAATGGAAGATGTACCTTTAGGTATATCAAACAACTCATATACATAAAGCTTGTTGTCAGCACTGTCAAACAAACTATTACCAAGGCGCATAGATATGTCTAGCTTGTTTTTAAAGCTAACATCACTAGTAACTTCATTTTTATAGTTATATAATTTTAAGCTATCCTTATTCTGAAATATAAATCTGTGCTGATTTTGATCAAAAGAAATAGAGGTTACTTGCTTAAAGTCAAAAGAATTTCTAAGTTTCCAAAAATAAGACTCTTTAATAAGCCAGTTTCCGTTTTTAACATTCCCATAAACATATCCTTTCGAATCATATACCTTTTCTCCTTCACTCTCACTAAAGCCAAAAAAATAAATACTTTTATTGTTTTCGATATTTAAATCTCTAATTGCCATGGCAGGCACATCTATGACGCTGAGGTGTTTGCCAAAGTATATCTCAGGCTCAATAATAGGGTCAAACAAGTATTCATTTGTGGAATCTTTATTATCGTCTATTTCTAAAAATATTTTTTTCGACACATAACTAAAATGAAGGCTCACATTTAACCACCTCTTGGTGCTTAAGACTTCTTTTAGCAAAGGAATAGCTATGAGAGTATTTACTCCCTCTAAGTTTAATTTTAGCTCCCCATAATTTTCGTCATTACCAACATATACAAGAGAGTATGAAATCGAATTATTAAGGTCTTTTACGTTTAATATATATCCAAACGTGTCCAAGTTTTGAATAGATAACTTAAACTTGATTTTAAAGTCATTTTTAAATGTTGGCTGCTTGTATCTAAACACATTATAGGATGTTCTATCCATTATAGCTTGATCACTTGAATTAAAACTAATTCCTTGTGCACTAACTAAAAAAAGGTGAAGTAATAAAATTACAGATAGAATAGATGTGGTTTTGTTTCTTAAATGGAAAGCCATAGGCATTAAGAATTGATACATAACACTAATTTCAAATTAATATTGGTTAATTTTAGATAAATTTAGCATTAAATATTTAAACCGCTAAATTAGTTTGGAATTAGTGTTGGATTAAGTACAACATTAATTAGTTAATTTAAACTAATAATTCTAAAAAGAAGTATAATTAGCTCTTTTACTTAATTTTCTTGTATTAATTTTAGTGAACTTAATTAACTGTTAATGAACAAAACAGCTCTATTTATTATTACTTTTTTAATCCCATTTTTTGTGTTTGCGTCAACTGCTGACACGATAAGGGTTTACAGTAAATCCATGGATAAGTTCATTCCGAATATTGTTGTTCTACCCGAAAGCTACTCACCCTCACAGCAATATCCAACTTTATACCTACTTCATGGGGCAGACGGAGACTATACCGATTGGCTTTTCTTAGTCCCACAGATAAAATATTATGCTGATTTGTACAACATCTTAATTGTTTGTCCAGATGGAGCATCAACAAGCTGGTATTTTGACAGTCCCATTGACGAAACATTTAGATATGAAACCTATATATCACAAGAACTTACTGGATTTATTGACGATAATTACAATACTATTCCACACAAATCAGCTAGGGCTATTACTGGCTTAAGTATGGGAGGTCACGGTGCGTTTTATCTTGCCTTCAAACATCAAGACATATGGGGAGCAGCAGGAAGTATGAGCGGAGGAGTAGACATACGCCCTTTTCCAAATAATTGGGACTTACCTAAACGATTAGGCAATTACGAGAACCACAAAGATTTTTGGGAACAAAACACGGTGTTAAACCTTGTACATAAACTACGAGGAGACAACTTGAAACTCATCTTTGATTGTGGTGTTGATGATTTTTTCTTGGACGTTAATAAAAAGCTTCACAAAAAATTGATAGAAAAAAACATACCCCATGATTACATAGAACGTCCAGGCGGACACAGCTGGGAATACTGGGCAAATGCACTTAAATATCAACTTCTTTTTTTTAACGACTTTTTCAAAAATCAAAATACTAATTAAATACTTTTATAATGTCAAAAAATTATACTCGCAGAGAAACATTTAAGACACTAGGTTTAGCGCTTGGGTCAGTCCTGCCACTTTCCCTATTAGCCCAAGACGAAAACGGAAATACCCTTCACCTTCCTTCAAAGGAGAGCATAAAGACTACAAAGACTATTACAGCAATTACCCTTGGTGCTGGAGATAGAGGTAATATTTATGGGAATTACGCCCTAGCTTACCCTGATCAGCTTGACATTGTTGGCGTAGCAGAGCCAATGAATATCCGTAATGAACGCTATGCTGCCGCGCACAACATTAAGGACAAGTACCGCTTTGACACTTGGGAAGATGTTTTCGAGCGCCCAAAGTTTGCCGATGCTATTATTATTACTACGCCAGATGTTTTGCACTACGGCCCATGCATGAAAGCCCTTGAAATGGGCTATGATGTATTGCTTGAAAAACCCATTGCTCCCACAGAAAAAGAGTGTAAGGATATTTTACAATTAGCCCAAAAAACGAATCGAATTGTAGCAGTATGTCACGTGCTTCGGTACGCTCCCTATTTTCAAAAATTACATTCATTAATACAAGATGGTGCTATTGGTAAACTGGTGTCACTCCAACATTTTGAGCCCATTCAGCATGTGCATATGAGTCATAGTTATGTGCGTGGAAACTGGCACGATAGTAAAGCCACAACACCCATTATTCTAGCAAAGAGCTGCCATGATCTTGATATCATGCGTTGGTTGGTAGATAGTCCCTGCGAACAAATTAATGCCTTTGGAGATTTGACTTGGTTTAAGATGGAAAATGCTCCTGAAGGTAGCACAGAACTCTGCATTGATGGTTGTGCCGTAGAAAAACAATGCCCTTATTCAGCCAAACGTATTTATTACGATAAACAAACTTGGTTGCATCACTTTGATTTGCCAGAAAATCCTGACTTGCACCCAGAGGCTATAATGGAATACTTACGGACATCCAATTATGGGCGTTGTGTTTATAGAATGGAAAACGACCAGCCTGATCATTATACTATGAATCTTAAATTTAAGAATGGGGTCACAGCTACTTTCAATATGGAGGCTTTTACTTCTTATCACGGTCGCCGTACAAGAGTTATGGGTTCCATGGGTGATATTGTTGGAGATATGGAGTCATTCACGTACACAGATTTCCGTACAGCTAAACAACAGCGTTGGTCTCATAGTTCCGATTCACATGGAGGAGGTGATTGGCGATTGGTGTCCGATTTCCTTGCTGCTGTGGACTCACGTGACCCTAACATGCTAACGAGCACCATTGATGCTTCGGTAGAAAGTCATCTAATGGGCTTTGAAGCAGAGAAATCAAGGCTGAACTCCTAGGGCAGGCAAACACACGAAAAAAGTCATTGACTGCAGGTATGCATCAACAATTTGCAATGACCCTAGAAGCCCTCAAGCTGTCAAAAAGTTTCCAAAAGCTTTTTTCAAAACAACTTGAAAAGATAATAGAAAGTGAAATTTCATCCATCAGTGACATAAAAAGACAGCTGAGTTCGGAAATCAATAAGCTACAGAAACAATACGACAAAATGGAATTCAGATATGCAACGGATGAAATATCTAAGGAGATTTTTGAAAAACACGGTTCAAGGTTGAAAGAGCAGATTGAAATAAAAAAGAGATCGATGCTTACTCTACCAACAAAAATGTCGAACCATAAAAAAGTCATGAAAGAATTCCTAAAAATATCTGAAAACCCTGGTCAATTCTACGAATCACTCGAATACCAGAACAAAAGGGTGTTCCAGAATATACTATTTCCCGAAGGCTTTAGATTTTCAATGAAAAACAAGGAATGTCGAACCAGTAAATTAAACATTTTATTCGACTTAACCAGTTCTTTTTCAAAAACTTACGACACTAAAAAAGAAAAGACCCAAACACAAAAAGTGCTTGAGTCTCATTTAGTAGCGGGAGCTGGACTCGAACCAGCGACCTTCGGGTTATGAGCCCGACGAGCTACCTACTGCTCTATCCCGCGTTGTGGACGGCAAAAATACAAAACTTCTCTGATATAGCAATAGCTCTTCGGCAATCCTTACCTTTGTACCATGCATAAAGCAGGTTTTGTCAATATTATCGGAAGTCCTAACGTGGGAAAGTCTACCCTTATAAATGCTATATTGGGAGAAAAGCTTGTCATTACCAATGCCAAAGCACAAACCACACGCCACAGAATTCTCGGCATGTTAAATGCAAAGGACTACCAGCTTATCCTATCTGATACACCCGGGATTATTCAACCTGCATACAAGTTGCAAGAGAGTATGATGGATGCCATGCAGTCTGTTTTTGATGATGCTGATGTATTGATTTATATGGTAGAGATAGGTGAGAAAAAAGGGAAAGTCGAAAGTGTTATCCAACGCTTGGCTAAAACAGACAAACCACTATTCCTAGTCATTAATAAAATAGATAAAGGCAATCAAGCGCTGCTTGAAGATACCATTGATGCTTGGAAAGAACAGCTGCCCAATGCACAAATAAGAAGTATTTCGGCACTTGAAAAATTTCAAATTGAAGAATTAGTAGCGCAAATGGTAGCACTGTTGCCCGAGCATCAACCCTATTTCCCAAAAGATCAGCTTACCGATAAGTCCGAACGCTTTGTGGTGAATGAAGTCATAAGAGATAAGATATTGTCTAACTATGACAAAGAAATTCCGTATTCGGTTGAGGTTGCAACAGAATCTTTTAAGGTTGAGGATAGTATTATAAAGATCAGCGCAGTTATATTTGTAGAGCGCAATTCTCAAAAAGGAATTTTAATCGGACACAAGGGGGCAGCTCTAAAAAAAGTAGGAACACAAGCCCGTCGTGATTTAGAACGATTTTTTGAAAAAAAAGTGCATCTTGAGCTCTTTGTTAAAGTAAACAAGGATTGGCGCTCAAATGCGAATGCCCTAAAACGTTTTGGATATTAAAAGCCATACACTTAACCTGTAAAAATTAATTATGCGAAACCTAGTTGCTATTGTTGGAAGACCTAATGTTGGTAAATCTACCCTGTTTAATCGCATGGTACAGCGACGTGAAGCTATCGTAGATGCCACAAGTGGCGTTACCCGCGACAGACAATACGGTAAAGCCGACTGGAATGGGTGTGAATTTACACTTATTGACACCGGTGGTTATGTGGTAGGTGGTGATGATACCTATGAGAAAGAAATTGACCAGCAAGTTGAAATTGCCATTTCGGAAGCAGATGCCATCATTTTTATGGTTGATGTAGAAACAGGCATCAACATCATGGATGAAGAAGTGGCCAAATTGCTTCGCAAATCTGATAAGCCTGTTTTTCTTGTGGTGAATAAGGTAGACAACGCCAAGCGCGTCATGATATCTGTCGAGTTTTATGCTTTGGGTATCGATAGCTTATTTCATATCTCTGCCATGAACGGTGGAGGTACAGGTGATTTATTGGATGCATTGGTCTCCGCACTACCAGACAAGAGTGCAACCATGGTTGATGGATTGCCCCGCTTTGCAGTGGTAGGTAGGCCCAATGCCGGTAAATCTTCTTTTGTGAATGCACTTATTGGTGAGCCTAGGAATATTGTTAAAGATGAAGCGGGTACCACTCGTGACAGTATCGATACGGTTTATAACCGATTTGGTTTTGAGTTTTGCCTCGTAGACACAGCCGGTATCCGTAGAAAAACCAAAGTAAAAGCGAATATTGAGTTTTACTCTGTTATGCGTGCCTTGCGATCTATTGAATTTTCGGATGTATGCATGCTTGTTTTTGATGCGACCAGATCTTTTGATTCGCAGGTTAAAAATATTTTTTGGTTGGCCGCCCGAAACCACAAAGGGATTGTAATATTGGTAAATAAGTGGGATTTGGTTGACAAAGACACCAGCAGCACCAAAAAAGTTGAAGAACACATACGCGAGGAGATTTCGCCTTTTGTAGATGTGCCCATAGTATTTGTTTCTTCCCTTACCAAGCAGCGTGTCTTCAAGGCCATAGAAACGGCAGTTGATGTGTATAAGCGTCGTTCACAACGCATCCCAACGCGGAAACTGAACGATTATATACTTCCCATCATTGAAAAAAATCCACCACCAGCGTTAAAGGGTAAGTATGTCAAAATAAAGTTTGTGACCCAATTACATTCCCCACATCCACAGTTTGCTTTTTTCTGCAATCTCCCTCAATACGTTAAAGACCCATACAAGCGATTTTTGGAAAATAAACTCCGCGCAGAATATGATTTTAGCGGGGTAACAATCGATATTTTTATTAGGAAGAAGTAATTAAAGCTCTGCTTTTATGCGCAGTAACTCCTGACGAATTTTCTGCAGTTTTTTTAAAACGCTCAAGTTCCCTTTTTTTTCTCTGTTGAGTTCTTTTTTGGCGCCTTCAAGTGTAAATCCACGCTCCTTTACCAAGCTGAATATCAACTCAAACTTTTCAATATCCTTTGCTGAAAACTTGCGGGTTCCGCTTTGGTTTTTCTTTGGATTGATGATTTGGAATTCTTTTTCCCAAAAGCGTATCAAAGAAGGTTTTACCTCAAAGGCTTCGGCCACCTCGCCTATGCTGTAATACAATTTTTCAGGTAAACGATGTCGCATTAGTCAAGCGATTGGTTCTCGCGGTTGGCAGCCTCTAGCATGGCCTCAAATTCTTCTGGATTAAGATCACCAGAAAAGAAATTAATAGGGTTGATTGCCTTGCCGTCTTTGAGTATCTCATAATGAAGGTGTGGCGCTTGCGACCGCCCCGTATTGCCCACATACCCAATGATATCACCACGCTTGACACGATTACCGCGCTTTACGTTATAATCACTCAGGTGGGCGTATAATGTTACATAACCATAGCCGTGGTCTATACGTATGTGTTTTCCATAACCAAATGCTTTATTGTCTGCTCTGGTGACTTTACCGTTGCTTGTCGCGTAAATAGGCGTTCCTCTTGGAGATGTAAAATCCATCCCCTTGTGCTTGCGACGGGCTTTGGTAAAGGGGTCTGTACGCCATCCATAACCAGACGCCATACGTTTTAAATCATCGTTTTTAATGGGTTGAATAGATGGAATTGCAGCCAATAATTTTTCTTTGTCAAGTGCCAATCGCTGCACTTCATCAAATGACTTGGATTGAACAACCATTTGTTTGGATAAAATGTCCAGTTGTTTTGTGGCGCTGATAATCAAGTCTGAATTGGCATAGCCCTCCAGGTTTTTATATCGGTTTGCACCACCAAAACCGGCTTTCCTAACGTCATCGGGTACTGGGTTGGTTTCAAACACCACGCGGTAAATCTGGTTATCACGCTCCTGTAAGTGATCAAGGACATCTTCGACCTTGTTCATCTTTCGTTGTAATTGCTCGTAGTTGAGTTTGTAGTTTTCGAGTTCGCGTGCTTGCGCAATCTCAGTGGGAGTACTGATGGCAGGTGTGGAAAGTAAAAAGAATACAAAGGCTATACCGAAAAGGGCAGAAGCCGTTAGGAACGCCAAGACATTACGTACTTTTCGACGATTTCTAACTTCTATTTTCCGATATGATAGACTCTCTTGGTCGTAGTAATACTTAACCTTTGCCATTCCGTAAAATGTACTATTTTTACTCCGCTGAATCAGCGTTCACTACAAAGATACGTAATTCGGACTAACCATTAAACGGTTTCATGAAAGCACTAGACATTCGCGCAAAGTTTTTAGACTTTTTTACTGATAAAGAACACAAGATTGTAGCCTCTGCACCCATGGTTATGAAAAATGACCCGACGCTTATGTTTACCAATGCCGGTATGAACCAGTTCAAGGAATATTTTCTGGGAAACAAAGCCGCTGCTGACAAAAGAGTTGCCGATACCCAGAAGTGTCTACGCGTATCTGGCAAGCACAACGATCTTGAAGAAGTTGGGAAAGACACCTACCACCACACCATGTTTGAGATGCTCGGAAACTGGAGTTTTGGAGACTACTTTAAAAAAGAAGCCATTGCCTATGCCTGGGAGTTTCTTACCGAAGTGATGCAAATCGATAAAAACGATTTGTATGTAACCGTATTTGAAGGGGACGATACTGAAGGGCTTTCAAAAGACGACGAAGCCATTTCTTTTTGGGAATCACATATTGCATCCGAACGTATTCTGATGGGTTCCAAGGCAGATAATTTTTGGGAAATGGGCGATCAAGGGCCTTGTGGTCCCTGCTCTGAAATTCACGTGGACATAAGGTCTGCAGAGGACAAAGCCAAAGTTGACGGTGCCACGCTTGTCAATATGGATCACCCGCAAGTGGTTGAAGTGTGGAATTTGGTATTTATTGAGTTTAACAGAAAAGCCAACGGCTCCCTTGAAAAATTACCCGAAAAGCACGTGGACACGGGCATGGGCTTCGAACGCCTTTGCATGGTCGTTCAAGGCGTACAGTCCAACTACGATACCGATGTGTTTACACCACTTATTCGTGAGATTGAAACCCGTACAGCTACCGATTACGGCAAAAAAGAAGAGGTCGATATTGCCATTCGCGTTATTGCCGATCACCTCAGAGCGGTTTCTTTTTCCATTGCCGACGGCCAATTGCCTTCCAACAACGGAGCAGGTTATGTCATACGACGTATTCTACGGCGTGCCATCCGCTATGGCTACACTTTCTTGGAGCAAAAAGAACCTTTTATTTATGCATTGGTTAAAACCTTATCCGATCAAATGGGAGATGCCTTTCCCGAGCTTAAAGACCAACAAGATCTTATTCGAAATGTCATTAAGGAAGAGGAGCAATCCTTCTTAAAAACCTTATCGCAAGGCTTGGTAATGCTTGAGCAGCTCATGAAATCCAACGCTGGAAAACAACTCTCGGGAGCAAAGGCTTTTGAGTTGTACGACACTTTTGGTTTCCCCGTTGATTTGACAGCGCTTATTTTGTCTGAAAACAACATGACCCTAGACGAGGATGCATTTGCAACCGAAATGGCGCAACAAAAAGCACGCTCTAGAGCAGCAGCACAAGTTGAAACCGAAGATTGGATCGATATTCGAGAAGACGATGAACAAGAATTTGTGGGCTATGACATACTCACAACACCTGTTAAAATTGTCAGGTACAGAAAGGTAACTACTAAAAATGGCAGCTTATTCCAGTTGGTTTTTAACCTTACGCCTTTTTATCCTGAAGGGGGTGGTCAAGTAGGCGACAAGGGCTATTTGGAAGCGCCAAATGGAAATGTTACCTATATCACCGACACCAAAAAAGAAAACAACCTTATTATTCACGTTGCCAATCAATTGCCAACAGACCTCAACGGTACTTTTACTGCCGTTGTCGATGCGCAAAAGCGTAATGCTACTGCTGCCAACCATACGGCTACACACTTGCTTCATCAAGGGTTACGTTCGGTACTTGGCGCACATGTTGCGCAAAAAGGATCTATGGTACGCTCAGGATATTTACGTTTCGATTTTTCGCATTTCGCCAAGCTAACCACAGATGAGCTGAATGCTGTAGAAGCGTTTGTAAATGCCCGAATTCAAGAACAAATTGATTTAGATGAAAAACGTAATACGCCTTTTCAACAAGCCATAGACAATGGTGCGCTTGCCCTGTTTGGTGAGAAATATGGCGATACGGTTCGCAGTATTCGCTTTGGCGAATCTGTTGAGCTATGTGGTGGTACGCATGTGGCAAATACAGCTGCACTTTGGCACTTTACCATAACAGCTGAAACAGCGGTTGCATCAGGTATTAGACGCATAGAAGCCGTTACGGCTAATGAAGCCAAAAAACGGGTTTACAATCAGGCAGACACCTTCGGAAAATTAAAAAACCAGCTTAAAAACCCACAAGATGTTATTGCATCTGTTGCGGCCTTGCAGGATGAAAACGGCAAGCTTAAAAAGGAACTCGAAACACTTAACAAGCAATTGGTAGCGCAGCTCATAACGGAATTGCAGAACAGCAGCCTAACGCAAGGAGAAATGTCTATTATTATTGCGGAGGTTGATTTGGATGGCGCCGGTCTCAAAGATGCCCTTTTTAAACTTGGTCAAAACCACCAAAATTTAATTGCCGTGCTGGGAAGTAAGAAAGGGAATAAACCGCTATTATCTTGTTATGTCTCCAAAGCACTTGCTGAAAAGGGCACATGGCAAGCCAATGCTATCATCAAAGAAATCAGTCCCCATATTCAAGGGGGAGGTGGCGGACAGCCATTTTTTGCAACAGCAGGAGGAAAGAACCCAAGCGGAATTGCAGCTGCCTTGTCAGCAGCAAAGGGTTTACTACTCAGCTAGTTTGATGGTGGATAAGCTGCTAAAATATCAGTCACAAACGCATTGATTTTTGCTTCGCGTTCTTGTGGTGTTCCACCACTCAATCTGCCAACGCCTTTTCCTTGCCAAATTAATTTTTTGGAAGCCGCATCAATAAGGTCAATATAGAGCACACCGCTCGTTGTGGTATTTACATTGTAAGGACGATTGAATCCCCAGCCCCAACCCATGCCGCCATAAGGACCATAGAAAGGACCGCCCCAGCCGAAATAGCTTTCGCTGACTTGTACATTTTTCTCTGCCTTGGTGTGAAAACTAACCAAAACATTGGGTGTTTCTGAAGCAACAAAGCCTTTTTCTGTAAGTGTATTTTCAAGGGCTTTTAAGATCCGTCTTTTGTCTAGGTCTGAGATTTTAGCATCGTCAATGCCGGGTTTGAAAAAAGCAAAAGCATCATAAGAGCTAAAATCAACGCTAGTGTCATAATCTGTGCTAACGCGGATGGATGCACAAGAAGTGAGCAAAATTGCCGCTGTAATATATAAAAACCGTTTCATAATTGAATTTTTCTAAAATTAAACAAAAAACATGCCGAATGTATATTTAAATATAAATACATAGAATCACGTATTTTTGAATGTGCACAAACCAACCGCCATAAACGAATTCTTGCCACTTCCCGAATTTGAGGAGAACGGAATGTCGGTATATCTCAAAAGGGAAGATCTGGTTTTTCCACTGGCTTCTGGCAACAAATGGCGTAAACTCAAGTATAATTTTAAAGCCTTAAAAGCTTCTTCTGCCAAAGGAATGCTCACGTTTGGTGGCGCTTACTCCAATCACCTTGCTGCAGCTGCTGCGCTTGCCGATCAGGAACAAATTCCCATTGTCGGAATCGTTAGGGGAGAAGAACTTGCAAACAAACCTTTGAACCCCACGTTGTCTCAGTGTAAGGTCAATGGTATGCAGTTGGTTTTTGTGACAAGAGCCGAATACAAACTAAAAGCGCTTGGTGAAACGGTAAGTCAGCTTGTTGCTGCGAAAAATTTGTTTGTAGTGCCCGAGGGTGGCACCAACAAACTTGCGGTTAAGGGGTGTATGGAAATTTTGACAAATGACGATATGCGTTTTGATGTTATCGGTTGTGCTGTAGGGACAGGGGGTACCTTAGCGGGTTTGGCGGCGTCGGCTGCTGCGCATCAAAAAGTTGTGGGTTTTCAAATGGTAGATGATGCTACAATCCCGGACCGTATTCGTACCTTTGTAGCACGTGATAATTGGGAACTCATACGGCACCCATCCTATGCGGGCTACGCCAATGCTGATAATAGACTTGTTGCATTTGCCAACGATCTAAACAAAAAAACAGGCGTGCTATTGGATCCCATTTACACGGCACCTATGCTGTTTCAGTTGGTGCAAATGATAAAAGACAACACATGGTCGTTTGGAACAACTATTTTACTCATTCACACCGGCGGAACGCAGGGAATCGCTGGCTACAATTATCAGTATCAAGCGCAATGGCCAGAACCCTAGTCTTTTTTCTTACCGCACTACTGCTTACTTCCTGTGGCTCAAAAAAAGTGATCTATAATAGCGAGGTCAAGCGCAACGCTAAAAAAATAGAAAACAAATCCCCCAAGCAAACGGCAAAAAAACGTGCCAATTTGGATGCCCACATGCGCATGAAGGTATATGTTATGCAATATGCACCACTCGCGCAAAAGGAGATGAAAAAATTTGGAATACCCGCAAGTATCACCCTAGCGCAAGGGCTATTGGAATCGCAAGCCGGCGTTGGGAAGTTGGCACTTAAGTCCAACAACCACTTCGGCATCAAATGCCACAAAGGTTGGCGCGGACCCAGCGTTTCTCACGATGATGACGCAAAAGGCGAGTGCTTTCGTAAGTACAAAAAAGTAGATCAATCCTATCGGGATCATTCCGAGTTTTTGCGTTACAGAGATCGATACAGCAAGCTATTCAAAATGAAAAAAACGGACTATGTCAGCTGGGCACACGGGCTAAAGAAAGCAGGCTACGCGACAGATCCGCAATATGCCTACAAGCTGATATCGCTTATTGAGCGCTACGAACTTTGGCAATTTGACGGCAGTAAGGAGCCCATCAAAACAAAAAAAGCCAAAAAGAATAAGGCCCAAATCGACAAGGCCACAACCACTCAAAATTATGTGGTAAAACAAGGGGATACCTTGTATGCCATTGCCAAGGAATTTGACACTTCAGTACAAGCGCTTAAGGATCTTAACGGATTGCGCTCAAACGAACTGGCTATTGGCCAACAACTCAAAGTAAAATGATGCAATACCAACGTAGTAGCGCCTTGTTCAATGAGGCAAAGAAAGTAATTCCAGGGGGGGTAAACTCCCCAGTACGCGCCTTTAACGCTGTTGGTGGAACGCCTATTTTCCTCACCCACGCAAAGGGTGCTTACCTCTATGACGAGGACCAAAACCGCTATATAGACTTTATCGCATCTTGGGGCCCCATGATTTTAGGGCATGCACACCCCAAAGTGGTCGCTGCTATTCAAGCTCGTGCCGAAAAAGGAACTTCCTATGGCATTCCAACAGCATTGGAAACCGAAATTGCCAAACGTGCGCTTTCCATGGTGCCGCATATGGATCAAATCCGTTTTGTGAACTCAG
>Ga0209653_1001974_pt1 | contig 15647 bp, 17 predicted proteins | sample SaaInl6LU_22_DNA_FD_184644 | JGI IMG/M metagenome (GOLD analysis project Ga0209653, IMG submission 184644) | Marine microbial communities from expanding oxygen minimum zones in the Saanich Inlet - ESP_116LU_22_DNA (SPAdes) (version 2) | ecosystem: Environmental > Aquatic > Marine > Intertidal... | reverse complement strand
TGTTTGGTTTCTGGGGCTGGTTGTTTGGTTTTGGTGTCTGGTTGTTTGGTTTCTGGGGCTGGGGCTGGGTGTTTGGTTTCGGGGGCTGGGTGTTTGGTTTCGGGGGTTTTGGTTTAGACCTTCCACGTCTCTTAGCCTCACGGACCTTCCTGAACAATTTGTCGTACTTGTAGTTTTCGTTTATGGCGTCAAACTCCTCCTCGAAAGCCTCGATGTTCTCTTCCGTAAAGGGTGACTCCTCCTCACCACCGAAAAAAGATTTCTTGGGTTTCAAGAGCTCCTGGAACTCCCTGTATTTCTTACGTTTGATATCATTTTTAGTTTCCTCCTTCTTGACGTTCTGTGCACGATTGACGACCACCTTCACGTCAGTCTTCATCTCGGGGGTACCCCTACTGGCAACCTTACCAGCCAGATTTCTCGCCTGTGACTCTAGACCGGAAATCTTATCCTTGAGTTCCTTCTCTCTCCGTTCCTGATCTTCCATGAATTTCTTGAGTTGTGCGTTTGCCTCTCTGACCTGATCCACGGGTGCGTTTTCACTCTTCTTCTGTTCCAGGAGTTTCTTCTGTTCCTCGATGAGTGATTGGTGCATGGACACGACTCGCTTCTCGGCGGATATGACGTTCGCATTCTTTTCAATCTGAGACTTTGCGTACACGTACTGTGCGTTAACCGCGGCTTTATTTATGTTACGGTTATTCGTCTCGGCCGCCTTCTTCACGGCTACGTTTCGTTTTTCGTTGAGTTCTTTCATATCGGCCATCGATTTAATTTTAAGATTCTTCGCGGCTGTCTCGGCATTTTTAATTTTTTCTAAGAGTGTCTTTTTTTTTAATTCTTGATTGTTGTTGTTGTTTTTTTGGGTCTTGTTGTTGTTGTTTTTTTGGGTCTTGTTGTTGTTTTTTTGGGTCTTATTATTGTTTTTTTGGGGTTGGACCACGGGCTTATTGTTTCTTTGGGGTTGGACCACGGGTCTACTGTTCCTCTGAGGTTGGACCACGGGCTTATTGTTTCTTTGGGGTTGGACCACGGGTCTACTGTTCCTCTGAGGTTGGACCACGGGTCTACTGTTTCTTTGGGGTTGGACCACGGGCTTATTGTTTCTTTGGGGCTGGACCACGGGCTTGTTGTTTCTCTGAGGTTGGACCACGGGCTTGTTGTTTCTCTGAGGTTTAGGTATCTTCGACGGTGAACTAAATCTCTTCATTCGTTCTAAATGTCTCTTACGAGCTAACTGTTGTGATAATTTACTACCTACACGCCGCGTAGATACATTGGGGGTCCTCGAGTTACCAGGGGTCCTCGAGTTACCAGGGGTCCTCGAGTTACCAGGGGTCCTCAGGTTGTTGTTGTTGCTAGGGGTCCTCAGGTTGTTGTTGTTGCTAGGGGTCCTCAGGTTGTTGTTGTTGCTAGGGATCCCCGAGTTGTTGCTAGGGGTCCTCAGGTTGTTGTTGTTGTTGCTAGGGGTCCTCAGGTTGTTATTGTTTCCCGGGGTCATGGAGACGATCACGTCACGTTTCGAATGAAGTTGCACGGGTTCCCTGACGTTCATACTCCTGAGACGTCTACCCACCGCGTTCTTCAGTTCAGATATAGTCTTGTCGACTTCTGTGAGTCCAGTTTTACGCGCTATGCGTTTCATCTCATCGGATTTCACGGAAGAACTAAACAACCGTTCGTAATCCTTCTGCGTCAGTGGGGACTTACTGTCGATCATGTACTTCTTATCTCTGGATAACACGAGTGGGGGCAAAGGTAATCTATCCATCTTTATGTTTCGACTAATCTCACACAACTTTTTCCTGGATATTTTGGGTCTTCGACCCGTGTGAAATTTTATAAAGTCCCCTATGTCGGTATCGGGGTCACATGCATCCATATTGATATATGGGCATAAAAAAATTAGGAAACTGTACCTTTCATAAACATGACGAGTTTCTCATCGTGTGTCATGGTAAAGTTGAGCATGTCGGCGCTGTCTATGTCCAAGTCTATCATCTTACCCACTCGAAGAGTGTTCGTGTCGACCACCTGCATGGCCGACGCGATGAGAGCCTTGAGGTACTGTTTGATGTTCTTTATGTCATCTATGAACACATCTCTGTGTTTCGTGCGTATACACATTATTTTTTCGGGTTTTTTATCCATGAATGGTGTGATGGGATAACATTCCTTCGTACCTCCATCCATGTATATCATCCCGTTATGTCTCACGGTGGAGAATATGAGAGGCACAGCCAGGCTCATGCACACCGCGTCCACCACCTTCATGTGTGGATGTGTGTCCACCGAAAAATATTCCGTCCTGGCTCTGTTCATGCAATATGAAGAGATGTACACCTTCTTCTTGAGTTCGGAAAACGTTGGATCACACCCGTACGCCTTGACGAGAGTTTTACGCACGGGTGCCATGTCCACGAAACCAAACGTAGATACGAAGCTTTTAATTTTAAATTTCGTGAGATTCGCGATGTCTAGATCCAACAGTCTATCGAGAACATCATGTAAAGGCATGGATAAAGCGAGTGCTACGGCGAGTATAGCACCGGCTGATGCACCGGAAATTTCTTTTATATGTGTCAATTCATCTTCATATTTCATGAGGCTACCTACTATTGTGAATATACCCATCCCGGCTGGACCGAGAACGAGGTACTCCATTTAATAAAACTTAGGAAATTGCTTGCGCAAAAGAGCGAACACGAGGGCAAACACCACGGTGTGCGTGAGAATGGCAGCCTGGCTGGTCCTGCCAGACATAAACTCACCCGGGGGGATGGTCAAGAGGAGACCGGGGCTGAGGGCGATGAAAAGGGTGGTGGTGACGAGGAGATCCGTCTTGGTGAGCGCGATGCCCATGGCCTTGGCGATGAGCGAGTACACGAGGAAAAAGACGAGGGCGTGGAAAAAGATGGACATCTGATCGGTACCCACCTTGCCGAAAGACACGCTGGAACCGTTCGTCTTGAGAATCATACCCGGGCTGAGGGCGAGGAAAAGAGCGGCGGGGATGGCAACCTTCTGGGACGTGATGTCGGCAATCATTTTTATTATGTGACAATATTTTTATTTAACACACAGTATGTCTCTCGAAAATTGCATGAAATTCCAGAAGGTCACCCCCCTTAACAGCTCTTCGTGAAGACCATTCGTATCCACGATCCGCCTGATATTCTTCCATACGTGCATCAATCTTGGTTCGAACCAGTTCGTTTGCTCCTGGTACTCGAAGCACACCCGCTTGACCAGTGGATCATGTTCCGTGTAACAAAACCGAGTAAAGTCGTTCACGTCACCAGAGTACGTAATGTGTGCGTCGTGCAAGAGTGTGCGTGTCGTATTCCACATCATGTGAAGAACGTCGGAATACTGTAATTCCCAATCTTCAAATGATAACGGATCTGTGTCCTGGTCATTTTCATCGTCACTCACAGAGGCTTCGTTGCCCGTGGTGGCTTCCCACACGTACTGATACCAAACCATTATTCTTTGAGTCCAGTGAGAGAGAGGGTAGAAGATTCCTTTGTTGGTAAAGTCTCGAGTATAACCTTTAAGGCCGTTTCTGCCTGATCCTGGTTTCCGTCGAAGAATCGATTCAGTCCCTCCTTCACCGAGGCTTTATTCAGACCACCCTTCCTGACACTTTTCTTCACGGAAATCTTCCCCTTCTTGAGATTGATGACGTCGAGACCATTATCGATCATCAACTTTTTGATGTGTGACTTAAGTGCTTTTTCTGCATCTACGAGGACCTTGATATCCGAACGGGCTTCTGTAATCTGCTTATTCAGTTCAACCAGTTTAGAGACGCTGTTTGAAAGTTCGTCGGAAGACATTTGCTATATAAAGGGTCTTTTCCTTTAAGTTATTTACATAAGAGGGCGCTGCATCAGGTCAGGAACGATGGTGGAGTTGTTCCACGTGAAGGGTTCCTTGGGGTTAGGAGGCTCGGCGCGGAGCTGCTGGTTGGCGTTGCGAAGGGCGCCACCGACGCTCTCGGGGAGACCGATCTGGTTGCGGGGCTCGAGGAAATTCTGACCGGCGAGGACATCCTCTGGGGCAAACTGACCGAAGTCCTCCTGGGAAGCCACCTCACGGGGGAGGAGGGAAGAAGCGAGGCCGGTGCCAGCCTTCATCTCGCACTGAGACGTGGGCATCTCACCGGGACCCATGGAGGGGCCCGCGGGCATCTCAGGGGCACCACTGGGAGCGTACATGCGCTCGTGAATAGAGTAGGTGGACTTCTTGCGCATGGGAGCGGGGGGCTTGCAGAGCATGTAGACCACGACCACCACGGCGAGAGCAATGAAAACCTGGCGCGCGGAAATCTTCTTGAACATCTTCATCTTTATATACTGTGGATACTTTTTTTTTACTCTTCAAACATGTAATCCTCTGGGTACGACTCGTCGAACGTCTCCTCCGGCTGACGCTTCCTCACCTGCACGAGGTTCCAGCTGGGGCCGAAAGCCTTCTTGGCGAACCAGAGTCCGGCAAACTCTACGATGACCGAACACACCTCACCTGGTGCGAGCGTCTCGAAGTCGACCGGGGACTTGTCGTGATCGAAAATCTTGGTACCCGGGATGCGCTCCGCTGAGAGTGTCTCCTCCCTGGTGTAAGCGCTTCGGAGGGTCTTCTCTTGGAGTTTCTTTCCGAACCACGCCTCACTGTTTTCGATGGCGTTCTGGATGTTCAGTTCGTGGATGGCATCCACCTTGTCAGACGACACCTCCAGGACCACCTCACCTGACAGGTCCGTGATGGTGACATCATCGAGCTGGACGAAATATCTCTTGCGTTCATCGGTGAAAGCGCGGACGTGGTACAGGCCATCTTCTCCTTTGGTGAGTTTATCGTAAATCATGTACTTACGATACGTGTCAATTCTTTAAACCAACGAATGGTATCTGGGCTGCGCGTTGAAGGAGAGGTTTGGGTACCCAACCATCTCTTCTGGGTCTGAAACCGTAGAGGGTCTCCTGGACGTTCAGATTGTTGGGGATGTTCATGGGTTCCTTGGGTCGCATGGTGAACTCGTTCTTGACGTACTCGTTCGTGTCGTTCTTCTTCCAGAGATAGGAGTCCAGGTTCAGCCTCTGGTTCCCGTGGGTCTTTTCGAAGCCGCTCACGTTCGTGCTGGGGGTCGCGGTCCTGATACCGTGCACGATCTGCTTTGACAATCGTGACTTCGAGGGGGTAGTCGTGAACTCCTCGAACTTGTATGGATTTACCCTGGTGGCTTTCTTCATGGACAACGATGTGGTTTTCTTGGGGACACTCCTGGTCCGCTTGGAAATCTTGGGGTACACCTTCTGGAAGATGCTCTCCATGCTGTCCGTGGACTTCACGGTCTTCGTGTACAGCTTGGCCAGTCTGAAGAGTCGCTGACGATCCTTGTCCTTCTTCTCGGGTCGAAGGTTGAGCTTCTGCATGAGATAGATGTCCTCTATCAAAAACTCCTTGCTGGCCACCATCACCTTGTCGCTGACTTTCATGTTACCGGTGTTCATGTTCCTGTAACTTATCTTGGGCCTGGTGGCGTCCTTCACAACCTCGTATCCAAATTCTTTGGGACGCATGAAAGGTATGTCGAGGATGCCTCCGAGAGTGAAGTCCTCCATCTTACCCGACGAGGGACAGAAGTATCTCAGATTCATGTCGAGCGCGAACAATTCCACGTCTATGAAGACATCCTCCTTCGACGGCTTGTTGGTGTTGCCACCCTTCTTCTTCTTGATGAGGGTGTACCTCCTGGTGACGTAGGGCCCCTTCTTCTTGAACCCGAGACCTATGAATTTGAAAATCTTACCCTTCCTGGAGAGAATCCTTCGTTTCAATCTGATGTTCAGACGCTTCGAAATCTTTCCGAGCTTGTCCCACAGGATGAGCTTGATGGCTTGGAGTTTACCGAAAAACCGGGCGTTCCTCTTGAGTCTCGGAACAAACTTGGCGTCAATGTCCGTGGTCACGATCCTGTCCTTGTAGGTCATGTACATGTTGAACGCCTCGCCCCCACTGATGATCAGGTCTCCCATGGACTTCATGAAAACGGTGAGCTCACCCACTGTGTCCAACACTATGTCCCTGATCGAATCCGTCACGAGGGCGTAGACCAACTTGGTGAACTGCTTATCTGAATACTTTCGGTGCACGCGGCTCCTGAACTTCTTCACGTCACCCTGGTCGTAGTACCTTTTCAGGAGAGGGTCGTTGAAGAACAAGTTAGACTGTAAGAACCGGTTTATCACCGGTTTGGAATAACTCTTTTCATCCATTATTATATATGTATATAATATTATCATGACCTGTAGATGCTACGAGGACGTGACGTTCGGTCACCGCGCGTGCGGCGTCAAGAAAGGAGACCTCGTGATACCCTCTCCACCCGACTGTTGCCCGGGTGGGTGCGAAGGGGACACCCCGGTGGAACTCGGTAAGATGTATAACATTCGAATACTCACGAGACTCGCGCTATGTATGTTCATAATTGGTGTACTGCTATTAATCTACTTAAAGACATTCAGCGTATCAAAGGTATAATATGTCTACTGAATCTATTCTCGCTGAAATCACCGCCATCCGCAACGACATCAAGTCTCTCGCCAAGATTGTTCGCAAGATCAGGGCCACCCAGGAGGATCCCACCGGTGAGAAGTCTGCCAATCGTGCGAAGAACAACGGTTTCAACCGCGAGCAGAAGATTTCCGAAGAGCTTCGTATTTTCCTGGGTCTTCCCGAGGGGCAGCTCGTCTCCCGTAGTCAGGTGACGCGCTCCGTGAACAAGTACGTGAAGGACAACGGTCTCAAGCACCCCGACAACGGTCGCGTGCTCATCCTCGACCAGAAGCTCAAGGATCTCCTCAAGCCACCCAAGGATGTCGAGATTACGTACCTCAATCTCCAGAAGTACCTGAGTCCTCACTATGTCAAGGCTTAAAAAATAAAATCTACACACATATAAATGATCGATAGGGTCTCTCTCGAAAACCTTGTTGGTACAAAAGTATCTAACATAGCTTTGTACCAAAAAGCCTTTACTCATAAATCCGCACTGAAGGAAAATGAACATTTGTCTGGGTCTTTCGAAACGTTAGAATTTATAGGTGATTCTGTTCTGGGTTTTGTCATCACAAAGTTCTTGTATGACAAATTCGAGGAGAGACAGGAAGGTTTCCTGACAAAAGCGCGCACGAAACTCGTGAGGGGCGAGACCCTCGCCGGAATAGCTTCCAAGCTGGGACTTCATCAGTGGATCGTCATGGACGAGAAGGGGATGCGAAACGAGTGGAACCGTAACCCAAAGATACTCGAGGATGCCTTCGAAGCACTGGTGGGTGCCATATACATGGACATGGGTCTCCTGCACGCCAAGGAATTTATCCTCAGAATATACAACGATACGTCATTCGTCAATCTCGACATGATCATGGTGGACGATAACTTCAAAGACCAATTAATGCGCACGTGTCAAACAAATGGATTCGAACTCCCCGTGTACACCACGATGTCCCACGAGAATGGTATCTTTTACGTGGCTGTGTACGTGAACAACGCGTGCGTGGGACAGGGGTTTGCGAAGAATAAGAAGCAGGCTGAACAGAACGCCGCACGATCATTCTTTTACCCCATGAGCTTAAACACAACACGTCCAAACTATTAAATGCACCCGACGGTACAAAAACTCATCGAACGCGAGTACGCCCCACAGCGCTCACAGGAATGGCTGGACCTCCGCGAGAACATGCTCACGGCCAGTGATTGCGCCACGGCCATAGGTGAGAATAAATACGAGACACCCAGGGGACTCCTCCTCAAGAAGTGTGGGTACAACAAGTTTACGGGGAACGCCGCGACGGCCCACGGGAACAAGTACGAGGACGAGGCGAGAATCATCTACGAAGAGCGACACGGTGAGGTGGTCCACGAGATTGGTCTGTGCCCCCACCCCAAGTATCCGTGGTTGGGTGGAAGCCCAGATGGTGTCAGTGAATCGGGTAAGCTCGTGGAGATTAAGTGTCCCATGTCTCGCACCATCACGCCCGAGGTACCCCAGCACTACATGCCCCAGCTTCAACTGTGCATGGAAGTCCTCGATCTCGAAGAGTGTGATTTCATTCAGTACAAGGCGGCGGAATTTAACTGGCCCAAGCCAGAAGAGTTTGTCGTCACCAGGGTGGCCAGAGACCGCGGATGGTTCGAAAAGTACCTGCCCGTCATGGAAGAGTTCTGGCAGAAGGTGCTGTACCATCGGGAACACGGTATAGAACCACCCAAGCCGAGGAAACCACGGAAGCCCAAGGAGCCGGCGGCGTGTGAGATTGTCACTGATTCCGAAGACGACGCGTTCACAGAGGATTGAGTTAAAGATAGCATCCTATATACACATAATGGACATCAGACACTGCGACGGGTTAAAGCTTCTCGAGACGATCGACGACGGTGCGATCGATCTCATCCTGACCGACCCCCCGTACATCATATCACACGAGACTGGCATGAACTCCCTCAGAAACGCCATAGACTCGGGTGAGGATCTCACGAAGACTGAGGATGAGTGGACCGCGTACACGTCCGAGAACCCCGCGGCCCTCACGACACCCCACGCGAAGGAGAATTACATGAAGTACGGAACCATCTACGGTAAGAAGTACAGCGTGAAGACCAACTATGGAAAGTGGGATGAACAGTTTACGATGGAAAATCTCGAGCAGTTTATCAAATCCTACTATAAAAAACTGAGGGACGGTGGCACGTGTATCATATTTTTCGACATATGGAAGCTCTCGTACGTCAAGGAACTCATGGAAAAGTACAAGTTTAAACAGATTAGATTCATAGAGTGGGTCAAGACCAACCCCCAACCCATCAATTCGCGCGTCAACTATCTGACGAACGCACGTGAGATTGCCCTCCTGGGGGTCAAAAAGGGGAAACCCACGTTCAACGGTGAGTACGACAACGGGATTTATAGGTATCCCATTCAGGGTGGTAAGAGTAGAAGACACCCCACACAAAAGAACTTAAAATTATTCGAAGATATAATACAAAAGCACTCCAACGAGGGTGATCTCGTCGTGGATACATTCTTAGGAGGAGGCACGACAGCCTTTGCAGCGAAGAACACGGGCAGACGATTCATAGGATCCGAACTCGACGAGACGTACTACAAGAACCTACTCGATGAATCCAAGACTTCTGGTGATTGACAAACTCTTCTCACCGAATGTTCACGGGGTGAGCAGATGGGTGACCATAGAGGAGTGCATGCGGGCGGGGCTTCCGTGGAGCACGAACGGAAACACGAGGAATAACATCGTGTGGAACGATGATCGGTACGTGTGGAAATTTGACAGGGGGTACTCCCGAAAAATACTCGCCATCAAGATGAATGGACTGAGCGAAGAAAATGCGAAAATACACAGACCCATCAGGATGGAGATACGAAAGGCGTTGAAAGATAAATCGTGCGTGGTGTGCGGGTCACACTCGGACATCGTGATTGATCATAAGAATGACCTGTACAATGATCCCAGAGTACTCGACGTGAAGACACAGGTCATCGAAGACTTTCAGCCCCTATGCAATCACTGTAACCTTCAGAAAAGATCCGTGGCTGTCAAGACACGCCAGACGGGCAGACGTTACCCAGCCACGAATATACCCTCCATGGCGGTGTTCGGTGTCGATTTTACATCAGGGGACGAGACATACGACCTAAGTGATGTGAATGCCATGGTGGGAACGTTTTGGCATGACCCCGTGAAATTTGCAGAAAATATTTTGTTGCAAAAATAAAAATGTCCATCAGACTGGTGACCTTCGTCGTCAGGAGGTCGATACGACTCAGGCCGGGAAAACTCACCAGGGTTATCCCACTGTTAGTTGAATTATCTGATAATATAAACATAGATCACGTGTATTCCATGTGCACCACGATGATGGAGACCGAAGCCGCCACTCTCGCCGTGCAGATGGTGTTGGTCCTCATCAGGTTGGGGAAGTTAAGACCGAAGTGATGTCGATGCCGTACTTTTCCAGAGTAGATTGCTTCGGGGGCTTTCCAGTTTTTTTCATGCGGTTGATGACTTCCGCCCGTGCCTTGTTTTTTAAAAATTCGTCACGTGTCGGAAATAATGCATTATTTAAACATCTCGTGAGACCCTCACGGCTTTTAACAAGTTTCTTGAATATTTCATCGACGGGTTGATTTTCATCGAACACATGTAGTACACTCAAGGTCGACACATCCCCAACACCATTCCATCCGGCCATGAGGAGCTCTTTAAGTTCTCGATACTTTTCAGGTTCTTTATTAATGATGTATTCTACTTTGGACAACCATCTTTCCACACCGTAGCACGCTACCCATCCCCTGTTTAGATGGGACAATGTTAAATAAGCATTTGGAAAATGTTCATACTTTTCTTGTAGTTTGTTATACAGTTCATCTTGAGTCACGGAGCGATAAGAAGGCCATCCATCTACAAGGTTGATAGCCATCTTACCTACCCACCATGTACCCAAGTTGGAATTTTCCAATATATAAAAAATGGTTGGTCCACCCATCTACTATACCATGAGAAAATAATTTCGCGAAAAATAACGTTTGTCCTGGGGTTTTCAAAAAATCCATGTCAACAAAATGTCTTGTCACTTGTAGGCTACCACCCATGAAGTCCTCGGAGTATCATGACAACTATCTTCATTAACATGTTTCTGAGGATTCAAACTTCATGGGTGGTAGCCTACAAGTGACAAGACATTTTCAAAATCCATGTCAACAAAATCTGGCATTTTCTAGACTACCCCTCATGAAGTCCTCGGAGTATCATGACAATTATCTTCATTAACATGTTTCTGAGGATTCAAACTTCATGAGGGGTAGTCTAGAAAATGCCAGATTTTCAAAAATCCATGTCAACAAAATCTGGCATTTTCTAGACTACCCCTCATGAAGTCCTCGGAGTATCATGACAATTATCTTCATTAACATGTTTCTGAGGATTCAAACTTCATGAGGGGTAGTCTAGAAAATGCCAGATTTTCAAAAATCCATGTCAACAAAATGTCTTGTCACTTGTAGGCTACCACCCATGGGATCATATATTTTTTTTGGGAAACAAAAAATCATAATGTCGTTAGATAAAGAAAAAAAATCAAATATATATATGGAACAGATCACCTTACCAATACCACCAGAAGGGTATGAATACATATTGAGAAAGAAGGTCTTTATTAGAAATAAAGATCCTTCGCAATTGACAAGTAAACAAAGGAGTGATCTGAAGTACCGTGAAAAAAACAGGGAGAGAATTTTGGAACAAAAACGTGAGAAGTACAGAAAACAGAAACAAATCAACCTAAGTAAAGAAGAAACTTCTGAAACAACCAAGTCAGAATGAAGTACACACTCAACGGTACGCTCTACGCTCCCTACCAGGTCAACGGTGTCGAATGGATGTCTGCCCAGGAGAAGATCACCCAGGGTCCCAAGGGTGGTTTTCTCTGTGACGAGATGGGGCTGGGCAAGACGATTCAGATCATCGCCACCATCCTCAAGAACCCCAAGAAGCACACCCTCATCGTGGTCCCCAAGACGATCGTGACCCAGTGGTCCAAGGAACTCAAGAGGTTTGCCCCGGGTCTCAATGTTCACGTGTACGACGGACCGAAAAGAACCAAGGAGCCGAAAGATCTCGATGACCCCGACATCGTGCTCTGCCCTTACAGCGTGGTGCACAGCAAGACGTCGGTACTCGGTTTCATTCACTGGGACCGCATCGTTCTCGATGAGGCTCACGAGATTCGAAACAGACAGACGCGCACCTTCAAGGCTCTGAATGTCCTCAGGGCGGATATCCGATGGATGGTGACCGGCACACCAGTGTTTAACTCGATGGAGGACTTTGTGAACCTCTGTGCCTTTTTGGGTATTTCCAAGCAGATTGTTCAGGCGATGCACAAGGAGATTAAGAATAAGTACATCCTCAGGCGGACCAAGGCGGATAGTTCGTTGGATCTTCCCTACTGTCACTTTGAGAATGTGGAACTGGACATGTACGACGAGGAGCGCAAGTTGTACGACTGTGTGTTCACTGAGTGCCAGGAGAGCATCAAACAGGTGATGCGCACCACCACCTCCACGGAGGCGAGGAACATGCACATTCTCGAGTGTCTCCTCAGGGTGCGACAGACGATGATTTGGCCCCAGCTCTACATGGATGGTGTGGCGAAGAAGAATGAACAGCCCGCGCAATCGTGGGGGCACAAGGGGCACAAGATGGACAAACTCATGATGCACATCAACAGTCACCCGGATGAAAAGACGGTGGTGTTTTGTCAGTACAAGGGTGAGATGGATCACATCGAGAAGTCGCTCATGTGTACGGTGTTTCGCATAGACGGAAACGTGGAGAAGGATGAGCGCCACAGGCGGATCGAACTCTTCTCGGCGGCCCCCTCCAACAGTGTGCTCATCGTGCAGATCAAGTGCGGCGGTGTGGGTCTGAACATCCAGTGTGCCACCAGGGTGTACATCATGTCTCCCTCTTGGAACCCCTCGACGGAACTCCAGGCCATCGCCCGGTGCCATAGGTCTGGACAGACGAACGAAGTGTACGTGAAGAAGTTTGTGTACAACGATACCCAAAAGTGTCGAAGCGTCGATCTGGCCATGATGTCTCTCCAGGGGCACAAGTCTGTCCTGTGTGCCGACGTGCTCAACGATAAGCGCATCGAGTTTCAACTGCCCATGAAGCAGGCTAAATCGATGGATGCCATCAGGAACATCTTCAGATGAGTTTTTTTCGCCGAGTACTATAAAATGACTGTTGGTTCTCGTGCGCAAGTTTTCCATGGTAACGCTGACATGACCGCCGGTGGTCTTCGCAAGGCTGACCTCGTTCAGGGTGCCGACGGTGCCATCAAGAGCAAGACTGCTGTCGCCGCCGCCAAGAAGCGCATGAAGGAAGAGGGTAAGACTGCGATGGTCAAGGTGTTCAAGGCGAAGAAGGGTACCTTCAAGCTGCAGCCCAAGAAGGGTACCGCGGCCTACAAGAAGCTCATCAAAAAAATGTAAAGATACAGTAAATGACGCTCGCCAAATGGGAAGAGTCTGTGAAGATGGCCAAGATAAAGATGAATGTCGATCCCAATAGTTATACCGTGATTAAAGGTAAACTGTTGAAAGAGGCGCAAAAAATATACATCATGTTATTGTCTACAGAATAAATTGAAACCCTTTGAGTTGTTGAGGTTCATAGACGGCGAGTTGGTGAAGTTTCCACGTGACGCCAAACTTCCTATTCAAGAAATACATACTGTTCATCTCTACGATGGCGACACCTGAATTTCTTGCGTATAGTTTTTCTTTTAGTTCCGATGTAATGCTATTTTTATCCTTGTCAAACACACTCGCCTTCATCTCTCCACCCATCGTGGTGTCTACGCGCACGCGAAACTTTGGTTCCCGATCGGGTGAATGTTTGATGTTTGAATTGAACATCTCCAAGAGTTCCTCCGTGGTCTTCTCCTCTCCGAATATGTCTGGACTCTGTTGACGCACGGCTTCTACTATGGCCGCCTCCGTCTTCTGAAGCGTATCGTAAAACTCCTTGACGTAGTTGCCCTCCTCGTCGTGTCCTTTCAGGGCAAAGTCTATGTTCCACTTTGTGTTTCCCACGGCTGGTGTGAACCCAGAGATGCCGAAGGGCATGTAAAGACGAGGGGTTTGGATCCGCATGGGTTTTCCATCCTTAGTGCTCAACGTTATTTTTTGGTTATCCTTGTACTGAGAAATCTCTAAGTTGTCGAGGAGCGTTTGAAATTTGGCCATGATGTATAAATAACCACACAAACCTTTAAGCCGAGCAGGCTGTGCATTCCGCTTCCAGACTGAATTGGATCGGTCGCGCCTTCGCCTTACTTCTCAGATAATACATGCCCGTCTTGAGTCCGGACTTCCACGAGTACATGTGCATCGATGAGAGTTTGGACAGGGTGGGACTCTCCACGAAAAGATTCATGCTCTGACTCTGATCGACAAAGACACCTCGATCGGCAGCCATGTCTATGATGACCTTCTGACTGATTTCCCACACAGTCTTGTAGAGATCCTTGATGTCCTGTGGGATATCCGTGATGTTCTGGACGGACCCACCCGCCTTGATCATGAGGTCCTTCATCTCCTTGGACCAGAGACCCAGTGCCTGAAGATCCTTGACCAGGTGTTTATTGACCACCACGAACTCTCCCGCCAGGGTTCTTCGAAGATAGATGTTCGTCGTGTAGGGCTCGAAGCACTCGTTATTGCCCAGGATCTGTGAGGTACTCGCGGTGGGCATGGGTGCCAGGAGGAGACTGTTCCTCAGACCCTTCTTGACCCTCTGACGCATGGCGTCCCAATCGTACCTTCCGCTCAGTTTGGGTTCGCGGTCCCACATGTCAAACTGGAGAACCCCCTGACTGGCCGGGGAACCCTCGAACGTCTCGTAGGCGCCATCCACCTCCGCCAACTCACAACTCGCCTCCAGCCCCGCGTGATACATGGTCTCGAAGATATGGGCGTTGAGTTCACGGGAAGCCTCCGACCCGAAGGGCATCCTACACATGATGAACACATCCGCCAATCCCTGGACACCTATGCCGATGGGCCTGTGTCGCATGTTGGAACGCTTGGCAGCCTCCGTGGGGTAAAAGTTTCTGTCTATGACACGGTTGAGATTCTTGGTGATCATCTTGGTGACGGCGTGGAGTCTTTGGTGATCAAACTCGCGATCCTTCACGAAGGTTGGAAGGGCGATGGAGGACAGGTTACACACGGCGGTTTCATCTGCGTTTGAGTACTCTACGATTTCCGAACAGTTTCCAGTGAGAATACCGTTGAAGATGCCACGATGCTTCAATGGTTCGTTGAAACAGAAGGTGTCCGCGCGCTCACCGAGGTCCTCTACCGATGCGATGGTGTCACCTTGTATGATAATCTCCGCACCCATCTCGAGATGCTGTGCCTCCACGGGTTCCTCATGACCAACAATCCAGAACTTATGATACGGTGTGCATCTGAGTGACAATCCTCTACTCGTCCTGACAGTCAAAAGTTTTTGGTCTTCCCCAGTCTGTATCACGGTCACGTTGGAAAACTCATCACCGTTCCAAACCTCCACCTCCTGATCCTTGAGTTCTGATATGACCCGCTGTCCATCCTTCGTGAGTACCTTGGTCTCTGGAGCCACACACAAATTTGAACTCTTGATGGTACCGAGGTTCTTCTGATTGGATTTCTTGTTGCACGCATCCTTGTAGAGCATGTAGGGTGTCCCCGTCTCGCTCTGTGACTTGATGATGGACTTCCAGATGTCCAGGGCGGGCACTGTGGCGTCGGCCAGACCTTCGCGCTCGTACTTTTCGTAGAGAGTCTCAAACGCATCACCGTAGACGTCGGCCAGACCCTTCGCCTTGTTGGGGCAGAAGAGGGACCAGGTACCCCCTTCCTCCACGCGCTTCATGAACAGGTCTGGAATCCACAGGGCCGAGAAGAGGTCTCTGCACCTGGCCTCCTCGTCTCCCTGGTTCAATCGGATGTCCAAAAAGTCCATGATATCCGCGTGCCACGGCTCGATGTACATGGCTATCGAGCCCTT
>Ga0209653_1001971_pt1 | contig 15665 bp, 12 predicted proteins | sample SaaInl6LU_22_DNA_FD_184644 | JGI IMG/M metagenome (GOLD analysis project Ga0209653, IMG submission 184644) | Marine microbial communities from expanding oxygen minimum zones in the Saanich Inlet - ESP_116LU_22_DNA (SPAdes) (version 2) | ecosystem: Environmental > Aquatic > Marine > Intertidal... | reverse complement strand
GATGATGGATCCTTTTAGTGAACAAGATGGGAACCCAAATCAACGAGGTGGAGATTTATACTTTAATATTGGTAGTATAAGTGAGGATATACTAAAAGATGGTAGACTGATGTTTGAAAACGGTTTGCCTGCTGATGGAACCAATCAGAATACCGCAAATGTTATTTGGGGTAGAATTCCAACTGTTACTTATATCATCAATGCATTTGATAATAATCCCAATGCAAGAGATAATCAAGATTTAGGATTAGATGGGTTAAGCAATGAACAAGAGAGGCAAAAATTTACAGATTACTTAACCCAACTGCAAAGCGTTTTAGATGCAAATGCTTTTAATGATTTTAGTTCCGACCCTTCAAAAGATGATTATCATTACTACAGGGGATCTGATTACGATAGTCAACAACTGTCAATTTTAGAAAGATATAAGAAATTTAATGGTACTCAAGGTAACTCACCTGCTCAATCAGCAAGTGCAAGTTTCGCTACTTCGTCTACCACACTGCCCGATAACGAAGATTTAAATGGGAATTTTAGTTTAGATAGAACTGAGGCTTACTATCAATACAAAGTTAATTTATCACCACAAGCCCTGCAAGAGGGTAACGTTGGAACCAATTACATTACTGATGTGCTTACGGGATCTGTTACCATTAATGGAGAGTCAAAGCGTGTTAAGTGGTATCAATTTAAAATTCCTATTAGACAACCAGATCAGGTGGTTGGAAATATTCGTGACTTTAAGTCTATTCGATTTATGAGAATGTTCTTAAAGGGATTTGATGAGAGCGTCGTGGTTAGATTTGCTCAACTTGGCCTAGTAAGAGGAGAATGGAGAAAATACTCGAACGATCAACTGATACCCGGTGACACACATAATGATGAAGAAGGAACAACTACCTTTAGTGTTTCTGCAGTAAACGTAGAAGAGAACTCAAATAGAGTTCCAATTAACTATTCAATTCCTCCTGGTATTGAACGAGAAGTAGATTTTGGTTCAACAAATCTTAGACAGATTAATGAGCAGTCATTAGTTTTAAATGTTTGTAATTTAAATGATGGGTATTCTAGATCTGCATTTAGAGCGCTAGATCTTGATATTCGTCAATACAAAAGATTAAAAATGTATGCCCACGCCGAGGCTTCAGGAAATGAAAATGGATTAAGGGATAATGACATCGCCGTAGTTTTAAGATTAGGTATAGATTTTGAAGAAAACTACTACGAATATGAAGTTCCTCTTCAGGTAACACCTTATGGTACGACTAGTTTTAATAACGAGGTTATTTGGCCTGAATATAACAATATCAACTTAGAGTTCGATCGTTTACTTCAAGTAAAGAAGAACAGGAATATTCGAATGTTAGATCCTGCAACCGGTATAAGTATAAGTAAGCCTTATGCAGAAACTGATGCAGGTAAGAATACCATTCGGGTTAAAGGGAATCCAAACTTAGCGGAAGTTAAAGTGGTTATGATTGGTGTGAAAAATCTTCGAACAGGTGAAACTTCCTTTAATGATGATGGACTGCCTAAATGTGCTGAGGTTTGGGTGAATGAATTAAGATTGTCTGATTTTGATAATGAAGGTGGCTGGGCCGCAACTGCCCGAGCTACTGCTCAAATCGCCGATTTAGGTGCAGTTACACTTTCGGGAGCGATGAGCACACCTGGTTGGGGTAGTTTAGAGCAGAAACTTAATGAACGACAGCGAGAAACTCGCATGCAATACGATTTATCTACCTCGGTTGAACTTGGAAAATTGCTGCCTGAGCAAGTAAAATTAAGTATACCAATGTATTTTGGGGTTTCTGAAAATATTATCAGACCGGAGTATAATCCACTTGATCCAGATTTGCAGTTGAATGATATTATTAGGAATGAAGATTTTACGAAAAATTATAGAGATTCAATAAGAAGGCAATCAGATGATTATACGAAAACAAAAAGTATAAATTTCACTAATGTAAGAAGAGAGAAATCCGCAACTAAAGAAGCAGCCACTCCATTTGATATCTCAAATTTTGCCGTTTCCTATGCTTACACTGAAACATTTAAACGAGATATAAATACGGAATATGATAATCGTAAAACCCATCGTGGAGGGCTAAATTATAGCTTTACCGCTAAGCCATTAACGATAGAACCATTCAAAAATATAGACTTCTTTAAAACACGCAAGGCATTTACGCTAATTAAAGACTTTAACTTTAATCTTTACCCTACCCAATACGCTTTTCAAACTCAAGTAAACAGATCGTATAACTCCAGACAGGTGAGAAATAATATATCAGCTGCTTTTAATTTTGATCCATTTTATCAAAAGACCTTTACTTGGAGTAGAATCTATTCTTTGAGGTATAACTTGACTAAAAGCCTAATCATGGATTTTAGTGCAAATAATATGGCTCAGATAGGTGAGCCAGAGGGAAGAGTTGATAGCAAGTATAAGGATGAATATACGGAGTTTAAAAAAGAAGTTTGGAATAATGTACAGCGTTTCGGGGATAATACGCAGTACGGTCAAAATATCAATTTAACCTATACATTACCTTTTTCTAAAATCCCATATTTTGAGTGGATATCTGCAAATGCAACTTATGCAGGTAATTTCAATTGGGCTTTAAATGGAGATATCGATGCGGATTCATTAGGTGCAACAATTAAAAATTCAGGAAATTACGCCTTAAATACAAATTTCAATATGACAGCTTTATACAATAAGTTCGATTATTTTAAAGAGTTAAGTAGACCAAAGCCTAAGAAAAAGGAAGTTGGTAGATTGACGTTGGCAGATAAAACGTATCGGAAAAAGGTAGAGGCAGGTGAAATAGAAGATACAACAGATGAAGAGGGTCCAAGCTTTTTTAGAGAATATATTATTGATAATGTTGGTCGACTCGCAATGAGTCTTAAAACGGTTTCAGGTAGTTATAGTGTGACCGAAGGAACGGTATTACCAAACTATAACAGAGGGATGAATGTGTTAGGTTTTGATCGTGGCTTTAACGCTCCTGGTGTAGGTTTTGCTTTTGGATTACAAGAACCTGGTACTGATTATTTTGATCGTGCTATGCGAGAAGGTTGGACGCTGCAAGGAACAGAGACCCTCTTTATCTCGGGAAATTTTTCTAAAACCTATTCCGAAAATTTAAACCTGAGAGCCAGTTTTCAGCCTATAAAAGATTTGAGAATTGAGCTTACCGCCAATAGAACTTATTCAGAGAATACTTCACGTTATTATATTTGGAATGATACTTTGTCAGGAGGACCTGGTTATGATTTTGGACCCACTCAGATAAATGGAAGCTTTAGCATGAGTTTTATCAGTTGGAAAACCGCTTTTGTTAAAGATGATGAGGATACTTATCGAAATGATGCATTTGATGATTTTTTAGCTAATAGAAGTATTATTTCTCAACGATTGGGAGCAAAGAATGAATACTCCAGAACGGTAAACCCAGATTCTCTAGGGGTGCTTTATGCTGATGGTTATAGTGGTACTTCACAAGAGGTTTTAATAAATTCATTTATAGCTGCATACAGTGGGTCAGATGCTAATTCTTCATCTATCTCAGATTTTGTAGGCAGTTTGCCATTACCTAACTGGGGGATTACCTATGATGGGCTCTCTAAATTAGATTTCTTTAAGAGGTATTTTAGAAGCTTCACAATTGGTCATAGATATCGTTCTACTTTCAATGTAGGATCGTTTACCACCAATCCATTTTTTGATGAAACAGATCCTGAAGCAAGATTTGCTCAAGGTGACTTTATATCGCAGCGCCAGGTTGCTTCTGTGAGCATAAGCGAACAATTTAGTCCATTGATGAACATTGACATGACATGGAACAATAGCTTATTGACACGGTTAGAGTATAAAAAAGATAGAAACATGTCATTGAGTTTGAATAATAATCAACTGACGGAGGTTAAGGGGTCTGAGATTGTTATTGGCTTAGGGTATCGATTAAAAAATGTACCATTCCCTTTTAGTAAGTCAACCAAGAAAAAGGTGAGTGATTTAGACATGAGAGCAGATTTCTCAATTAGAAATAACAGAACAATTATCAGAAAAATTGTGGAAGAGCAAAATGAGTTGACTGCAGGGCAGCGAATATTTTCTATTAAATTTACTGCGGATTATGTGTTGAGTTCTAGACTTAACATACGCGCATTCTATGACCGAATAATGAACACGCCATTTATTTCATCAACTTTCCCAACGGCAAATACAAATGCTGGAATTAGTTTGCGTTTTACGCTTTCACAATAAGAGATGAAATCCTAAATTTGACACAAAAATTAAAACTTAAATAAAATGAATATTCCTTCAGAATTAAAGTACACCAAAGAACACGAGTGGATAAAGGTAGATGGAGATGTAGCAACTGTAGGTATTACAGACTACGCTCAGAGTGAGTTAGGTGATATTGTATATGTAGAAATAGAAACCGTTGGAGATACTTTAAGCCACGGGGAAGTATTTGGGACAGTAGAAGCAGTAAAAACAGTGTCTGACCTTTTTATGCCTCTTTCAGGTGAAGTAATTGAAATGAACGAAGATCTTGAAAGCTCTCCTGAAAGTGTAAACGATGATGCTTATGGAAAGGGATGGATGGTTAAGATTAAGCTATCTAACCCATCAGAGTTGGAAAGCCTATTGTCTGCAGAAGCTTATTCAGCAGAGATTGCCTAAACAAATTAAAAGACTGATTTATTTTGCACCGGCTTTCTGTTGGATGGCCGGTGTCTTTTTTATCAGTACTAGAACACTTGAGGGAATTAGAATTCCTGTTTTTTTAGGTGCTGATAAGATAGTCCATTTTGTTTTTTATGGATTAATGGTCGCGTTTATTGCGTGGGGATATTATAAATTGAACCAGCTAAACTTATCGAAATTGTTTTTCTCAGCTTATTGGGCATTGCTTTTTGGTGGATTGATTGAACTGATTCAGCATTATATAGTTTTAGGTAGGTCAGGAGAGTTGTTCGATTTTATCGCTAATTCTCTTGGAATTCTATTTAGTAGCTATATTATTTTTAGAAAATTTTTAAAAAGAACAACGGAGAATTAACATATAAAAAAAAGGAGTATATAAAATTTTCTTATTTTTATACTCGCAAAATAATTATTATGGAACCAAAGAAAAATCCAAATGTTAACCTAGAAAAAAAGCGTGGTTTGTTTTTTCAAATCGGGTTGGTTATTACTTTGGGTGTTGTATTGGCAGCATTTAACTATCGTTCATACGAAGAGATTTCTGATCTTGGAACACTAGCAGCTGCAGATATCGAGGATGAAATTATCCCGATTACTATGCAAAATACACCACCACCACCACCACCACCACCACCGCCACCCCCACAAGAAATTTTGGAGATAGTGGAAGATGACAAAGAAATTGAAAATGAAGCAGAAATTCAAGATGCTGAGGCAGATATGGATACTGAGATTTTCGAGCAACCTGAGGAGGTAATTGAAGAGGCAGAAATTTTCATGATTGTAGAAAATATGCCACTTTATCCTGGTTGTGAAAAGAAACCAAAGGCGGAGCGTGATGCATGTACTCAATTGGAGCTACAACGTTTTATAGCCAACAATACGGTTTATCCACCAATGGCGAAAGATGCAGGAATTACGGGTAGAGTATTTATTACTTTTGTAATTGATCAGAAAGGGAAAGTTTCTGATGTAGCAGTATTAAAGGGTGTTGCCGGTGGTAAAGCCTTAGATAAAGAAGCAATGAGAGTTGTTGAAGCATTGCCTACTTTTACTCCAGGTGAGCAAAGAGGTAAGAAAGCCAAAGTAAGGTATAACATACCTGTGAACTTTACACTTCGATAATCATCTTTACAATAGATTTACAAAGTCCTTTTTGGTTTCCAAGAAGGACTTTTTTCGTTCTAAAAGTTCCTGATTTGTATTTTAGACAATAAATAGAAAGGTAGTTTCGTTTAAAATTATCAACCAATCATTCCAAATTATGTAGCACTTGTACTTTTTATTCACCTTTAATCTAAATGTTATGGAAATTAAAAAGAGTGCTTCAAAAAATCTTGAACGCAAAAGAGGAATGTTTTTTCAGATAGGATTAGTTACTAGTCTATCTTTTGCATTGGTTGCTTTCCAGTACACCTCACCTAAGCTAACTCCAAAAGTTAAAGACCAAAAAGTGTATACGATTGATGAGGATATTATCCCCATTACAATAATGAAATCAGCAAAACCTTTACCAAAGCCTAAGCCACCAAAACCTCTAACGAATCAATTCAACGTGGTGAAAACAATTGACGTGATTAGCCCTGTTGCGCCTGTACCTAAAACAGTAGAACTACCACCTAATATTATTATTGCGACTAACCCACCGGAAATAATTGATGAGAATGAGATTTTTGTAAATGTTGAGCTGATGCCCGGCCTTGGTGAATGCAGTTTATTAGATAAAACATCTAGAGCATTATGCACCGAGCAGGCGATACAAGCATTTATCATCGATAATATTAATATACCCCCTTCTGTTAAAGATCGAGGGGAGGGCGGAAAAGTTTTTGTATCGTTTGTAGTAAATAAAAAAGGGAATGTTGAAGATGTGAATATTCTAAGAGGTTTAGCAGGTGCAAAAGCTATGGACAAAGAAGTAACGCGAGTGATTAATTTATTACCACAATTTTCACCTGGTGAACAAACCGGGAGAAAGGCGAATGTTAGGTACATTATTCCTATAAATATTCAAATTGGATAAGTAGTTGTTAAATTTTGGAGAGGAGACTGCTTAGTAATAGGTGGTCTTTTTTTACAATTATGGAATTAATGACCAACTAATTTATCCCAACTTAAATTCAAAAAAATAGCCACTCTTTGACAAGAGCGGCTATTTTATATCATTTCATAAATGAACTTAATCGATAATCATACAAGCACCAACTGTTTCATTATTTGCTTCATCTATTAAAATCAAACTACCTGTGTTTCTATTCTTCTGGTAGCTATCAAAAAACAATGGCTTGGTGGTTCTAATAGATATACGACCAATGTCATTCATGGCAATATTTTTATCTTCTTCTTCACGGTGAAGTGTATTGATGTTTACTTTATATTTTACATCTTTAATCACACATCTTGCTTCATTAGTCGTGTGAATAAGCGCATATTTCCCACCTTTGATTAATGGTTTGTCGCTCATCCAGCAGATCATCATATCGATGTCTTGGCTCACCTTTGGCTGATTATTTACCCGAACAATCATATCCCCTCTACTGATGTCTATTTCATCTTCTAAGGTAATAGTAACCGACTGTGGAGCAAATCCGTGTTTTAATTCTCCATCAGCAGTGTCTATGGTTTTTACTTTTGATGTAAATCCTGAAGGCAGCGCAACTACTTCATCACCTGGTTTAAATACGCCACCTGCTATTCTACCGGCATAACCTCTATAATCAGGGAATTCTGCAGATTGCGGACGGATAACATATTGCACAGGGAAACGACAATCAATATGATTGTGATCGCTACCAATGTGAATGTTTTCTAGTAAATATAAAAGAGTTCCACCTTGGTACCAATCCATATTGGTTGATTTATTTACCACATTATCACCATTTAAGGCACTAATTGGAATAAAGTGAATGTCTTTTACATTTAACTTTGATGAAAAAGCCTCGATGTCTTTTTTGATTTTATGAAAAGTCGCTTCATCGTAATCCACTAAATCCATCTTATTGATGCAGAAAACAACATGAGGAATTCCCAATAAAGATGAAATGAATGTATGACGGTATGTTTGTTCTATAATTCCTTTCCGAGCATCTACCAAAATGATGGAGAGATTAGAAGTAGATGCACCCGTTACCATATTTCTGGTGTATTGAATGTGTCCCGGCGTATCAGCAATGATGAACTTACGTTTAGGAGTTGCAAAATAGCGGTAGGCTACATCAATCGTAATTCCTTGCTCACGTTCTGCACGTAATCCGTCAGTCAATAAGGCAAGGTTTACTTGTGTATCGCCTTTCTTTTTACTTGTTTTTTCGATGGCTTCATATTGGTCTTCAAAAATTGATTTTGAATCGTAAAGCATTCGACCAATTAATGTACTTTTTCCATCATCTACACTTCCCGCAGTGGAGAAGCGCAATAATTCCATATCTAAATAAGGGTCTTTACTCATGGTATTTTTTGTATCTATCGTTGTTTAAAACGGTGTCAGTTCGATTATAATTTATTTAGAAGTAGCCTTGCTTTTTTCGGTCTTCCATAGCTGCCTCAGATCTTTTGTCATCAGATCGAGTACCTCTTTCAGTAACTCGAGTGCTCGCTACTTCTTCTATAATTTTTTCTAAAGAATCAGCATCAGAATAAACAGCTCCTGTGCAGGTCATATCTCCAATCGTTCTAAACCGAACAATCATTTTTTCTGTGGTTTCAGTTTCTCTTTGAGGTACATGCTCCCCTGTAGACATTACTACGCCATCACGCATAAAGCATTCTCTTTCGTGAGAAAAATACAATGAAGGTAATTCCATTCCTTCTTTTAGAATGTATTGCCAAATATCCATTTCTGTCCAATTGGAAATAGGAAAAATTCGAAAGCTTTCACCTAAGTTTTTCTTACCATTAAATATATTCCAAAGTTCAGGTCGTTGATTTTTAGGATCCCATTGTCCAAAGTCATCTCGGTGTGAGAAGAAACGTTCTTTTGCACGTGCTTTTTCTTCGTCTCTTCTGGCTCCACCAATTGCTGCATCAAATTTATTGTCTTCCACACCTTTTAAAAGTGCTACCGTTTGCAATGCATTTCTACTTGCAAAAATACCTTTCTCCTCAGTTACCAAACCTTGGTCGATACATTCCTGAACGCTCGCAACTATGAGGTTAACTCCTAGTTTATTTAAGTAGTAATCTCTAAATTCGATGGTCTCAGGGAAATTATGGCCAGTATCTACATGCATAAATGTAAATGGAATTTTAGCCGGCCAAAATGCTTTTCTAGCCAAGTGAGCACACGTAATGGAGTCTTTTCCACCTGAAAATAACAATACAGGATTTTCAAATTGTGCGGCTACTTCACGAAGCACGTAAATGGCTTCTGATTCTAATTCACTTAAGTGTGATAAATTATATGCTTGCATTTATTATCGCTTAATTATTTTGGTTAAAACAATGTCTTTTAGTTGTGTTGCAGCTTCAAGAGGCGTGCAATTGGCCGTTTTTAAATCGATAAAATTGGTTTTTGGTGCTTCAAATGGCGCATCGATTCCTGTAAAATTTTTAATTTCTCCTTTTCTTGCTTTCGCATAAAGGCCTTTCACATCTCGCTGTTCGCAAATTTCTATCGGAGTATTTATAAATACTTCCAAGAAATCATCAGCGCCAATAATCTCCTTTGCTTGAGCCCGAATATCTTTCGTAGGACTTACAAAACAATTGATAGTAACTATTCCACAATTGATAAATAGCTTATTGATTTCTGCTATCCTGCGAATGTTTTCTGTTCTATCTTCCTCTGAAAACCCCAAATTACTATTAATACCTGTTCGCACATTATCGCCATCTAGTACTTGAGTGAGGAAGCCTTTTTTATTCAAAAGTTGTTCAAGAGCTATCGCAATGGTGGTCTTTCCTGAACCTGATAAACCGGTTAGCCATATAGCTAAACTTCTCTGATTCAGTAGGTTTTCTTTAACTTCTCGTTGTAGTATTTCATCGAAAACTGAAAATATATTTCTTCCTTCGTCTTTCATAAAGCAAGCAAATTTAATAAAATAAAGGAGGTAGACCGCATAGAATACCGCTTCATTTACAGATTAGATAGTTGCTCGATAGCTGATGGAATATTTATATCTTTGATTTTTTAATAATTCAACCCTTTTCAATTGAAGAATAGCATACAAATTCCAGATTTCTCACGCTCACCAAAGGTGGATCAGGTAGGTATTATTGAACGTGCTTCACGTTTTCAGACGAGGAGCATCAAGAATGAAAGTAAAATTCAAGCACTTGAAATGGTGTTGAATATGATTGATTTAACAACGCTTGAAGGTAAAGATACCATTGAAAAAGTCAATCAAATGTGCTACAAAGCACAGCATTTGCATGATGATTATCCTGGATTACCAACTGTAGCCGCAGTTTGTGTTTATCCTGCTATGGTTGCAACTGCAAAAGCTGCTGTAAAAGGTAGTGGAGTAAAAGTAGCCTCTGTTTCTACCGCATTTCCATCTGGGCAATCGCCTTTTTCTACTAAAGCAGACGATACAAAATTTGCCTTAGATCAAGGGGCAGATGAAATAGATATGGTTATTTCGAGAGGGAAATACCATCAAGGGGAATACAATTTTGTGTTTGATGAGATTGCTAAAATTAAGGAGCTGTGTGGAAATCAAGCTCGACTAAAAGTAATTTTAGAAACAGGTGAGATTGGCACCTTAGATGATGTGAGAAGAGCTTCAGATATTGCCATTTATGCAGGAGCAGACTTTATAAAAACTTCTACAGGAAAAATTGGATCAGCAGCTTCCATTCCGGTTACGCTAACTATGCTCTACGCAATTAAGGATTATTACTTGAAGACAGGAACTATGATTGGAATGAAACCTGCAGGCGGTATTTCTACTTCTAAATTGGCAATTCATTATTTAGTAATGGTCAAAGAGATATTAGGAAATGCTTGGTTGAGTAATAAGTGGTTCCGTTTCGGAGCGAGTAGTTTGGCCAATGATGTATTGTTGCAATTAGAAAAACAGCGCACAGGGGTTTATCAATCAAAAGATTACATCTCAATAGATTAAATATTATGAGTAAAAATAAAATTGAGACAGAAAAAATGAATTGGGAATATGCTGCTGCGCCTGAAAGCGCTAGTCATATCCAATTGAAAGAAAAATACGATCACTTTATCAACGGAAAGTTTGAAAAACCATCGTCTGGTAAATATTTTGACTCCATTAATCCAGCTACAGCAAAGAAAATAGCTGCTGTGGCCGAAGGAAACTCAAAAGATGTCGATAAAGCAGTGAAAGCAGCTCGTAAAGCATATGATAATGTTTGGTCGGCAATGCCTGCTTCAGAGCGTGCAAAATATTTATTCCGCATAGCGCGATTGATTCAGGAGAAAGCAAGAGAATTTGCCGTGATTGAATCACTTGATGGCGGCAAACCAATAAGAGAATCAAGAGATATTGATATTCCATTGGCGGCAGCTCATTTCTTTTATTATGCAGGATGGGCCGATAAATTAGATTATGCATTCCCCAATCGAAAGCCCAAATCAATTGGCGTTGCGGGTCAAATTATTCCTTGGAACTTTCCATTATTAATGGCTGCTTGGAAAATAGCTCCTGCATTGGCCTGCGGAAATACAGTAGTGTTGAAGCCTGCTGAAACTACTTCTTTGACAGCTATGAAATTAGCAGAATTGATTCAAGAAAGTGGTTTGCCTGATGGTGTAGTGAACATTGTAACAGGGGACGGTAAAGTAGGAGCTGAAATAGTTAGCCATGATGGAATAGATAAAATCGCTTTTACAGGATCAACGGATGTAGGTAAATTGATTCAAAAAACCATTGCTAAAACAGATAAAAAAGTGACGCTTGAGTTAGGTGGTAAAGCAGCGAACATTGTTTTCGAAGATGCACCACTTGATCAAGCTGTAGAAGGAATCGTAAATGGGATTTACTTTAATCAAGGTCATGTGTGTTGCGCAGGTTCTCGATTATTCGTTCAAGAGTCGATCAAAGATATTTTTATAAAGAAATTACAGGATAGAATTGAGACGCTTATCGTTGGTGACCCAATGGATAAGAATACCGATGTTGGAGCAATTAATTCGAAGAGCCAATGGGAAACCATACAAGGATACATTGAATTGGGTAAAAAGGAAGGATTGGAGATTTTTCAATCGTCTTGCAAAATGCCAAAGGATGGTTACTTCATCAAGCCAACCTTATTTACCAAAGTAGCTCAATCAAGTAGATTAGCAAAAGAAGAAATTTTTGGGCCTGTACTAGCCGTGCAAACTTTTAGAACGGTAGACGAAGTGATTGAAAAAGCCAACAATACACCTTACGGACTTTCAGCAGGCGTTTGGACTGATAAAGGATCGAAGATTTTTAACTTAACGAGCAGATTAAGAGCAGGTATCGTATGGGCAAATACCTATAATCAATTTGACCCAACTTCGCCATTTGGTGGATATAAAGAAAGTGGTTTTGGAAGGGAAGGCGGTTTACACGGTTTGTCGGCTTATCTTAAATTCGATTAATTTTAGAACTCATGAGCGAAAGAATTAACATCTTGAAAACGTATAAAATATATATCGGCGGAAGCTTCCCAAGAACAGAATCTGGGCGTTTCTATAATCCGATGAATGCAAAGAAAGAATCATTGGGGAACATTTGTTTGTCCTCGCGAAAAGATTTTAGGAATGCGGTAGTTGCTGCACGAAAAGCCTTTGGCGATTGGAGCGATAGAACAGCATTTAACAGGAGTCAGATTTTATACCGAATGGCCGAAGTGCTGGAAGGTAGAAGAGATCAGTTTATAACTGAATTAATGCAACAAGATAGTAGCCGAAAAGATGCGGAAAAGGAAGTCAATTTATCGATCGATCGGTTGGTTTACTTTGCAGGATGGTGCGATAAATACCAACAAATTTTCAGTTCGGTGAATCCTGTTGCGAGCTCACATTTTAACTTTTCTGCTTTGGAGCCAACTGGTGTAGTAGCAATTGTGGCTAACAAAGATTCCTCACTATTAGGGTTGGTTAGTTATATGGCGCCAATTATTGCAGGTGGGAATAGTTGCGTTATTCTAGCATCAGAAAATAAGCCATTGTGCTCGATTTCATTTGCAGAAGTGTTGAATGCATCGGATTTACCAGGTGGAGTTGTCAATATTCTAACTGGCAAGAAAAGTGAATTGTTGAGCCAGATTGGATCGCACATGGATGTGAATGCTGTTTGCTACACAGATGGAATTAAAGATGAATTGATTCAACTAAAAGAAGCATCAATTGAAAACTTAAAGCGAGTTAAATCTTACACATATGATTTGACTACTGCTGAGGTAGAAAATCCATATATCATCAATGATTTTCAAGAAGTAAAAACAACTTGGCACCCGATAGAAGTAATTGGAGCAGCTAAAGCATCATATTAAAATACAACAGAGTAGAATGACACAAAATGAACTAAAGGAATTGCTTTTTACAGCAATAAAATCAGCTTACAAAGGTGGTCTTGAAATATTAGATGTGTATGATTCTGAATTTGCAGTAGAATTAAAAGACGACAATAGCCCATTAACTGAGGCAGATAAAAGAGCTCATTTAGCTATCATGGATGGGTTAATGGAAACTAAAATACCTATTTTAAGTGAAGAGGGAAAATCCATTCCTTTTGAAGAAAGAGCTACCTGGGATAATTTATGGATTGTAGATCCATTAGATGGAACGAAGGAATTTGTAAAGCGTAATGGAGAATTCACGGTAAACATTGCATTGATCAATGAAGGGAGTCCGGTAATTGGTGTAATTTACGTACCTGTAACTAAAGTGATGTATTTTGGCTTGAATGGATTGGGAAGTTATAAGATTGAAGCTTATGACGAACTGCACGGGGCTAACACAATCGAAATATTATTAGAAGCAGGTAAAGAATTGCCAATAGATCAGGAAGAAAGAACTTATACAGTTGTGGGTAGTCGTTCGCATATGTCACCAGAAACGGAAGCTTTCATTAATGAGGCCAAAGAAGAATACGGTGATATTGAGATTATTTCGCGAGGTAGTTCATTAAAGCTATGCATGGTAGCTGAAGGTATCGCAGATGCTTATCCTAGATTTGCTCCGACAATGGAATGGGATACAGCAGCAGGGCAAGGGATTGTAAATGCAATGGGTGGTCAGGTTATTGACCAATCCACCAAAGAATCCATGGTATACAATAGAGAAAACTTATTAAATAATTGGTTCTTGGTAACTAAATAGAATGACCTAAAAATTATGAGTAAAGTAGCACTAATTACAGGTGTAACAGGACAAGATGGAGCCTATTTATCTGAATTATTATTGAGTAAAGGATATGAAGTTCATGGTATCAAGCGGAGAAGTTCGTTGTTTAATACCGAGCGTATCGACCACCTTTACACGGATTTACATGAAAAAAATGTAAAATTCAAGTTGCACTACGGAGATATGACGGACTCGTCAAATATTATTCGAATTATTCAAGAAGTACAACCAACAGAAATATACAACTTGGCTGCACAATCGCATGTAAAGGTATCTTTTGAAATGCCTGAGTACACAGCTAATGTTGATGCAATGGGAACGTTGAGAATCTTGGAAGCTATTCGAACTTTAGGATTAGAGAAATCTTGTCGTTTTTATCAAGCTAGTACTTCCGAGTTGTACGGTAAAGTGCAAGAAGTTCCACAGACTGAAAAGACACCATTTTATCCACGTAGCCCATATGGGGTAGCAAAATTATATGGTTTTTGGATCGTGAAAAACTATCGAGAAGCTTATGGAATGTACGCTTGTAATGGAATTTTATTTAATCATGAAAGTCCGCTAAGAGGAGAAACTTTTGTGACACGAAAAATTACACGAGCCGCTGCAAGAATTAAATTGGGCTTACAGGAAAAATTGTACTTAGGAAATCTTGATGCAAAAAGAGATTGGGGTCATGCAAAGGATTATGTAGAAGGCATGTACTTGATGTTGCAACAGGATGTGGCTGAGGATTATGTGTTGGCAACCAATGTGACAACAACTGTTCGTGATTTTGTTTCTAAAGCATTCAAGAAAGCTAATATTGATGTTGTTTGGGAAGGAGTAGGTGTACATGAAATTGGTAAAAATAAAGCGACCAACGAAGTAATTGTAGAGGTTGATCCAAATTATTTTAGACCTACAGAGGTAGATTTGTTAATTGGAGATGCTTCAAAAGCAGAAAAAGAATTGGGTTGGAAACCAACGCACACGCTTGATGAGTTAATTGATGATATGATGACTTCTGATTTAGCTTTGTTTCAACGAGACAAGTATTTAATGGAAGGCGGACATAAAGTAGTAAACTCAAATGAATAAAAGGGATAAGATTTATGTTGCAGGACACAGAGGAATGGTCGGTTCGGCCATTGTTCGTGCGCTAAAACAAGAAGGATATACGAATATAGTTTATAAAACATCTTCTGAATTAGATTTAAGAAATCAAGCTGCTGTTAATCAGTTTTTCGAAAAAGAAAGGCCGCAATATGTGTTTTTGGCTGCTGCAAAAGTGGGTGGGATACAAGCAAATAATATTTATAGAGCAGATTTCTTGTATGAAAACTTGATGATTGAATCCAATATCATTCATGCCTCTTATGTCAATAAGGTAAACAAATTGCTATTTCTAGGTTCATCGTGTATTTATCCTAAAATGGCTCCTCAACCTTTGAAAGAAGAGTATTTATTGACAGATGAATTAGAGCATACCAATGAGCCTTATGCTATTGCGAAGATAGCTGGAATCAAACTTTGCGAATCGTATAGGAGGCAGTATGGATGTAATTTTATTTCGGCCATGCCAACTAATCTTTATGGACCAAATGATAACTATGATTTGAACAATTCACATGTGCTTCCTGCATTATTGCGAAAATTTCATACCGCTAAATT